>Ga0224508_10005388_pt1 | contig 10239 bp, 10 predicted proteins | sample SF_Jan12_sed_USG_4_FD_170157 | JGI IMG/M metagenome (GOLD analysis project Ga0224508, IMG submission 170157) | Sediment microbial communities from San Francisco Bay, California, United States - SF_Jan12_sed_USGS_21 | ecosystem: Environmental > Aquatic > Marine > Sediment | place: USA... | reverse complement strand
TCGTCGGTCTTGTCTCCGAGGCCGTGGTCACCGAGACCGTGTTCGCGCTTCCGGGCATTGGCCGGCTGGTGGTGCAGTCGATCGCTCGCCGCGACTATCCGGTCATCCAGGGTATCATCCTCGTCGTCATCGTCTTCTACATCCTCGTCAATCTCGTGGTCGACATCGTCACCACCTATCTCGATCCACGCGTGAAGCTGCGATGACGGCTGTCCTCGACTTCCTCTCGCTGTTCCGCCAGCGCTGGTTCGCCGCCATCGGCCTCGTCGTCATCATCGTCATCGTCATCGCCGCTCTGCTGGCACCGATCATCGCCCCCTACGATCCACTGGAGATCAACGCCCTCAACCGCCTGATCCCGCCCAATGCCGAATACTGGTTCGGCACCGACCATGCCGGTCGCGATCTCTTCTCACGCGTCATCTACGGCGCCCGCATGGCGCTCCTAACGGGCATCGGCGTCGTCGTCATCGCGCTGGTCTTTGGCGTCATCCTCGGTACGCTCTCGGCCTACTATCCCACGCTCGGCCTCATCCTCATGCGCGTCGTCGACGTTCTCATGGGGATCCCGGCACTTCTTCTGGCACTCGCCTTCGTCGTCGTGCTCGGGAAGGGTCTGCTCAATTCGATGATCGCCGTCGGCGCCATCTATGTCACGACCACCGCCCGCATCACCTACGGCCTGACCCGCAAGATCGTCGCCGAGACCTATATTGAGGCCGTGACCTCGCTCGGCGCCGGTGATCTGCGCATTCTCTGGCGACATGTCCTGCCCAATCTGGTGTCGCCGCTGATGGTGCAAGCCACGTTCATCTTTGCTTTCGCCCAGCTCTCGACCGCCTCGCTCGACTTTCTCGGCCTCGGCTTGCCACCCGACGTGCCGAGCTGGGGTAATATGGTCGCGGAGACCCGACGCTACATTACCCGAGCACCCTGGCTTTTGATGTTTCCCGGTGGTGCCATCATCCTCACCGTTTTCTCGCTTAATCTGGTCGGCGACGTGTTGCGTGATCGACTCGATCCGCGCTTCAAGGACGACCTTGCCAAATGGTGACAGAAACGCCCGTCCTTGAGCTGGAAGAGCTAACCGTTGGGATACGCAGTGATCGCGGCGTGTTCAGTGCCGTCGAGGGGCTCTCGCTCAGCATCAACAAGGGCGAGGTCCTGGGCCTTGTCGGCGAATCAGGCTGTGGCAAGAGCCTTACCGCACTCGCCATCATGGGGCTCCTGGCCGCCCCGGCGGTACGCGTCACCGGCGGCCACATCCGCTTTGCCGGGCAGGATCTGCTGACCCTCTCCGACGACCAGCGCCGGCGCCTGCGCGGCGATCGCATCGGCATGATCTTCCAGGAGCCGATGACCTCGCTCAACCCCGTCTATACCGTCGGCGCTCAGCTCGTCGAGGCGCTTCGCACCCACCGCCCGGTCTCACGAAGCCAAGCCTGGCGTGAGGCCGTCGCCATGCTTGACAAGGTCGGCATTCCCGCTGCGGCGTCGCGGGCGCTGAACTATCCCCATGAGCTCTCGGGCGGCATGCGTCAGCGGGTGATGATCGCCATGGCACTGATGTGTGGACCGGAGCTCCTGATCGCCGACGAACCGACGACGGCGCTCGATGTCTCGACCGAGGCGCAGCTGCTCGATCTGCTGCTGGCCCTAAGGCGTGATCTCGGTATGGCAATCCTGATGATCACCCACGATCTCGGCGTAGTGGCCGAGATGGCCGACAAGGTGGCGGTGATGTATGCCGGGAGGCTCGTCGAATCGGCGCCGGTGGGCGAGCTTTTCAAGGTGCCGGCCCACCCTTACACTCGGGCGTTGCTCGGCTCGATGCCGAGACTCGACGTCGAGACCGACCGCCTGGTGGCGATCGAGGGCACGGTCAGCCCGCCTCATGCCCGCCCGTCGGGCTGCAGCTTTCGTGACCGCTGCCCGAAGGCTCAACCCCGCTGCGCCGGGCATGTTCCGGTTCTCGAACATCTCGCCGCGGGTCACGAGGTGCGCTGCTTCTTTCCATCGGTCGAGCACGCAGCGCAGGCCTCGCCATGAGCGGCCTGCTCGAAATGCGCGAGTTGCGTACCTGGTTTCCACAGCGCTCGCCCATCCTGCGGCGGACGATCGGCCATGTCCGCGCTGTCGATCAGGTCGATCTTTCCCTCGCCGCCGGGCGCACGCTCGGCCTGGTCGGCGAGTCGGGGTGCGGCAAGTCGACCCTCGGCCGCACCGCCGCGCGGCTGATCGAGTCCACCGAAGGCACCATCATTCTCGACGGCAAGGATGTCACGCATGTAAGCGGCAGCGACCTCATGGCCTTTCGGCGACGGGTGCAGATGGTCTTCCAGGACCCCTACGCCTCGCTCAACCCGCGCATCCGTGTTGGCGATGCCGTTGGCGAAGCGCTCGCCATCCACGGCCTCGGCGACAGCCGCCTAGACCGGCGGGAGCGCACCCGCGCCATTCTGCACAAGGTCGGGCTCGGCGATGATGCCATGGACCGCTATCCACACGAGTTCTCCGGTGGCCAGCGCCAGCGCATCGGCATAGCCAGGGCACTGATCCTCAACCCCGAGATCCTGATCGCCGACGAGCCGGTCTCTGCCCTTGACGTTTCTGTTCAGGCGCAGGTTATCAACCTGATGCGGGACCTCCAAGCCGAGTTCGGCCTGACCTATCTCTTCATCGCCCACGATCTGAGCGTCGTCCGCCATATCAGTGACGAGGTGGCCATCATGTATCTCGGGCGGATCGTCGAGACCGGGCCGAAGGCTAGTGTCTTCCGCAATCCCCGCCACCCCTACACCAACGGTCTGTTGCGCTCCGTGCCCGTTCCCGATCCCGAAAAGCGACGCACAGGCCCAGTGCCCCTCGCCGGTGGGGTGCCCGATCCGTCCTCGCCACCTGCCGGCTGCGCCTTTCACCCGCGCTGCCCCTACGCCAGCGAGCTGTGTCGTGCGGAGCGGCCGAAGCTCGAGGAGGTCGAAAGCCGCCATCATGCCGCCTGCCACTTTGCCAAGGATCTCGATCTGGAGAGCCCGCGGGCAACGTGATCGCCGTCGATGCTGATGGCGACGCTACGCGCCTTTGCAATCGAACGCCGGTATCAGCCAGCAGCCCCCCTGGCCTCGATCGGCCAGATCTCAACTAAGGTGTCGCCACGCACGCAATGGAGCGTGTCGTAGAGATTGAGGGTCGGATCGCAGTGCGGCACCATCCAGGTGGTCAGCTCGCCGAGTGCCACGTCTCGTCCAACGCCTTCGAGGCTAACGCGGCCGAACTCGTCGCCGAAGCGTCCGTATTCGGAGCCGGGCGTCGGTCCATCGACCAGGATCGGCATCGGCCCATCCATGGAGAAGCTCTTCGAGCCGGCATCGATCGTGGCGTAGCCTTTCTGGCACCGGCTGACGACTCGGCTGTGGACGAACAGCGCCGGTTGTACGCGGCGCTCGCCGTCGGCGGTCATGGTCACGCGGTCATAGGTGACGTCGGAAAAGACATAGGAGCCGACTTGAAGATCGGTCAGAAGTCCGAACGTCTGGTCGACGTCATGCGTACCAGTGCCGCTGCCGGTGACGATGTCGCAGGCGTGGTCAGCTTCAATCAGCGCGTCACGAACGCCGGCAAGAACGCCGAGCGCCCGATGCGACACCTCCAGGCGCTCATGGTAGTCGGTGATCGCCTGGCAGTGGCCGGCATAGCCTTGGATGCCCATCAGGTTCAGCGCCGGTGACGCGGCCATCGTGTCGGCCAGCGCTAGTGCCTGGTCGGGACTGATGACACCGAATCGGTGGGTGCCGACGTCGACATCGATGAGAAGGCGAAGCTGCTGTCCGGCGATTCGCGCCGCCGCCTCGAGCTCGGCCAGATTTTCCGGATCGTCGACGACCAGAGTCAGGTCGGGCAGCCGCGCATTGAGCGCGAGCAGGCGGTCGATCTTCGCCCGGCCGGTCACGGGCGAGGTCAACATCAAATGTTCCAGTCCATGATCGGTCAGTGCCTCGGCCTCGCCGAGCTTGGCGCAGCAGAGCCCAATGGCGCCGGCCTCCATTTGCCTCTTGCCGATCGTGGCGCATTTGTGCGTCTTGGCATGCGGCCGCAAGGCGATGCACCGGTCGCGCGCCCAGCCATGCATGGCCGCGAGATTGCTCTCGAACATGTCGAGGTCGAGCACCAGGCAGGGCGTGTCGAGACGCTGGCGCGAGCCCTTGATGCCGATCAGCGTAGCATTGCTGCTCGTGGCGCTCATGCCGGCTCCTCCGTGTTCGGCCACCAGCTGCCGCCGGTAACGATGCCGTGACAGGCCAGCGTCTGGTCGCCCTCAATGGTCTCGCCGACGCAGTCGTGATAGGTGAACCGACCGGTTCGCGTCTCCAGCACCGAGGCGTCGGCCACCGCACCCACAGCCAGCGTGCCGAGATCCGAACGGTCGACGGCTGCCGCCGGCTGCTGCGTCGCTGCGCGCACCGCATCGGTCAGGCTCATGCCAAGCGCGATGAACTTGGACATGGTGTGCAGCAGGTCATAGGCCGGCCCGTCGACGCAGAGCGTATGCACGTCGCTGGAGAGGACGTCCGGCAGGAAGCCCTGCTCGAGCATGGCGGTGGCGGATTCGAACGAGAGCGAACCCAGACCGTGGCCGATATCGAAAACCACGCCACGGTTGCGCGCAGCGTGGACATCGGCACGGATCGTCCGGTCGCCATGGATCGGCGCATTCGGAAACGGTTTGAAGCAATGGGTGAGAACGTCGCCCCTGCGCAGACAGTCGACCACTTCGTGGCGTGCCGGCGGCGGGAAGTCGAGATGGGTCATTAGCGGCAGCTGCAGCTTGTCGGCAGCCTCGAGCGCCGCGTGGAAGGGGCCGGCACCGTTACCACCCGAGGTGTTCTGGCCGACACGGACCTTCATGCCGACGATAAGCTTCTCATGCTCGCGGGCGGCCACCACCGCGACCCGCGGGTTGCAGAGACGGACATCGAGATTCTCGCCGATCATGACCTCCTTGGAGAATGCGAATATGCCAGCAAAGGAGATGTTCAAATAGGCGAGAATGCGCACCCGCGAACGCTCGATGACGTGGTGACGAAAGCCTGGAAAATTCCCAGGTCCGGCACTGCCTGCATCGATAAAGGTGGTAGTGCCGCTGCGCCTAGCGATGCTGTCCGCATCGACACCCAGCGACGTGCCGCCCCAATACACATGGGTGTGCAGGTCGATCAGGCCAGGGGTGACGATCCGGCCAGCGACATCGACCATCTCGCGCGCCCGGTGGGATTCGATGCCGTCATCGACTGCGGCGATCCTACCGCCGGCAAAGGCGACATCGGCGACGCGGTCCAGATTCTGCGACGGATCGATGACCCGTCCTCCCTTCAATACAAGATCGAACACGATCCTCTTTCTCCCTTGCCTTTCTTATATAGCCATACCACGGCCCGCTACGGACAAGGCAGGTTGATCAGCCTAATGGATGGCGATTGACCTCAAGTCGATAAGCCGGATGAAAAATCTCACTGAACGACCTTCGACTTGAAGTCGAAGGGTTCGTTAATCGGCTGAAGCCGACTAAAGATAGGTCGGCGTGGGCTCCGCCCACACTTCGGTTCCCTGGCCTATGCTTGCTGCGCAAGCCTACGACCCAGCTTCTCTTCGTCTGAAGACGAGGGGTTTCAGCCATCCCCGATGGGGACACTAAGCCGAGGTCGGCAACGGCCAGATGGGCTTTGGAAGCTTGATCCAGCAGGTTCGATTAGCGACGTTGTGATCCCATCTTTACGGACCCGCTACCAAAGCGTGTAACCGCCATCGATCACGAGCGTCGCGCCGGTCATGAAGCGTGATGCGTCGCTTGCTAGATAGACGGCAAGCGGTCCCAGATCCTCCGGCTCACCGAATGCTGCCATTGGCGTGCGCTCCTTGATGCCGTCGATGACCTCTGGCCACTCACGCGCCCAGCGCTGGTTGGGCTCGGTCATGAAGACTCCCGGACAGATCACATTTACCGTTATGCCTTGGGGTGCCCAGTCGGCTGCGGTCGCACGCGTGAACTGGACGACCGCGGCTTTGGCGCTCTCATAGTGCCGTCCACCAATATTCCGTCCGGCGACAAAAGCGTTGATCGATGCGATGTTGATCACCCGCCCGCCTTTGCCCGCCGCCATGGCGCCACCGATGATCTTGGTGCAGATGAAGGTACTTGTGAGGTTGAGATCCACCAGACTTCGCCAGGTCTCGACAGGCATCTCCTGAACAGGCGTCGGGTCGCGGCGACCGCCCACATTGTTGATTAGAATGTCGAAGGGACCATAATCTTCAAGTGCCTTTGTACAGGTGGTTTCAGAAGCGCTGGGTTCGCTCATATCCGCTTGAATTGGCCAGGCCTTGCGCCCGAGGGCGTGGATGTCGGCTGCGGTCTTCTCCAGGCTCCGTTGGTCACGTCCGGTTAGAACGACATCGGCGCCGGCATCCGCGACCGCGAGCGCCATCTCCCGCCCTAGGCCGCGGCTGCCACTGGTAATGAAAAGCCGCTTGCCGTCCAGCCGAAAGCGATCCAGCACACCCATGACGTCTCTCCCGGTTCGATTAGTCCCTAATCAGGTGCTTCGTTTACTCGACTCGAGATCAAAGGACGCCGTACTTCTCATAAACCTCCCTCAGGAGCGTACCCTTTTTGAGCTCATCCCGCGTCATGTTCTCAGCCGCGACCTTTTCCGTGGCCCTGGCGATGACGTCTGTTGTGATCTCTTTTGGGATGATGACCAGCCCGTCGACATCTCCGAAGATCAAATCGCCGCTTTCGACCTTGACCCCACCGATGCGCGCCGGGACATCGGCCTCCATCATCATGCCGCGATGGCGCGTATCGAGGGGGCCGATGCCGCCCGAAAACACGGGAAAGCCCATGGCGCGAATAGAGCGGACATCGCGAACCAGTCCGTCGGTAACGCAGCCGCTGGCGCCACGGGCATGAGCCGCGGTGCTCAAAAGCTCACCCCAAGGCGCAATGCGAAGATTGCCGCTGCAGGCGAAGACAGCGACGTCATCCGGCTTCAGGTCGTCGACCAGATCAATCTCCTTCTCATAGATGTTCACAGCCGGATCATCGTGATGGATTTCCATATAGAGACCGGTGCGCGCCCGGCCACAGAGGACCAGCGTGTCATCGAGCGGGCGAATTGATGGATGTGTTGCCTGCTCATAAAAGCCGAAGGCATCAAGTGTATCCGACAGAACGGCCGTGTAGAGATTGCTTCTTGCCTGGTCGATGAGTTTGTCGTCGATACTGGCGGTCATGTCGGTCGGCTCCTTCGGATTGATACATAGTGGCAAAGCGGCGCCCGGATGCATGGCATGCCTATCTCACATGCCAGGGCTCGGTTAGTGGTTTGGCGCCGTTCAATTCACCATAGCCAGCGCCGGTGGTGCCGGTCGGCTCCGGACCGAAATAGCGTGGATCTAGAGGTTCGCTCGCGGGCTGGTAGCGAACATCACAGGTGAGACGCGCTCGATTGATCCTGGAGTGATTGTCGAATGCGCCATGAAAGGTATACATGCCGAAGATCAGACAATCGCCGGGCGCAAAATTCCTGGTCAGCAGGCGCGCGCCTCTAACGCGAACGAACTGGATGGGATCGTCGACGGCCGTCGCTTTTCGCCCCTCCTGGTCGCGCATCAGATCGAAGCCTTTCATGGCGCTGACCAGGTCGTCGAACTTGTGGGAGTTTTCTATCACGAACAGCGGGCCGTCCGTCACCGGCACCGGACCGAGCGCCAGCCAGCAAGTCAGCACCCGATCGGTCATGCGGGTGAAGAACGGAGCATCGCAGTGGATGCCAGTTGCCCGCCCGACCGGTGCTGCGCGAAGGAAGAGAAAGTCCTGGCCGATCGCGGGCTCGCCAAGCAGCATCTCGGCGAGATGGCGCAGACGCTTCCCATGGGTGACTTTGCGCAGCGCGGCCCCTTCGGAAACCGAACGCCAAAAGGCGCCCAGATCGCCGACCATGTCGCGCCGCTTGCTCTCGCCGGTGGTAATCCCTTCAGAGGCAGGCTCTCGAATTTCCCCGACATCGCGGAGGCGGCCGAATGCCTCCTCTCTGGCCAACGCGACATCGGCGTCGTCGAGCGCGCCTGAAAGAAAAACATACCCATCCCGCGACAAGCGTTCGCGTAGAGCGGTGCTATCGTCGATCAAAGAACGGGAATCCAAAAGCTCACCAAGAAGATCACCTGGTACGCTCCGCCCATTGGCGACAGCATCAAACATCCCACGCCTCCCAGCTCGCCCATTTGCATGGGCCTATCGCTCTTTCGATCTTGAGCACTTCGTCACCGCTGGCAAGGGTGGAAAGATGCTTGCGCTCTCTTATGACCATCGTTCGTCAGAGAGAATATCGATCCAGCGACGGCCGGTGCGGCGGCCTGGGACATCGCCGCCGCCCTCGCGGCCGGCAATCCGCCGATCATCGTGCGCGACCATCTGATCGGGCATGGCTTCTTCGACATGGCCCCCTGCAACCTCCATGACGGCAAAGCCGAGATCGTCGCCAATGGCTTGATCGCCACGCTGGAACAGGCGCGCGCCGGCAAGGTCAAGGGAAGACCGCTCGGCGTTCTGCGCAAAGCCGGAACGGACAGACTGACGGGCTTGCTTGCAAGACTGCAATGCGGGAAAACCGTCTCGATCGAGCGGATCGAGGGTGTGTGGCCTCTCTTCTTAGCGATGATGGGCAAGAATGGAGGTGCCGATGGGAGTCTCGCCCCTGCTGCGCCTTGAAAAAGCATCCGACCGACGATCGACCTCCTGGAGGAATCGGCTCGGTCTCTGGGCGGTCTGTATCGGCACGCTTGGTCAGGTCGACTCCTCGGTCAATATCGCGTTTCCAGCTATCACAGCGTGGTTCGAGATCGATGTGGGTGCGGTTCAGTGGTTGGTGATCGCCTATCTGTTGCCGATGTCGGGCTTCGTTCTGGTCTTCGGCAAGCTCGGTGATCTCTATGGCCACCGGCGGATCTTCATGGTCGGCATGCTGGTCAGTCTGCTCGCGCATATCCTGTCCGGCCTCGCGCCGAGTTATGGTTCCTTGCTTTGCCTCCGCGTTCTTCAAGGGCTGGGCTTCGGCCTGATCTTGGGCAGTGGGCCGGCCCTGGCGACGTTCCTCGTTGACGAACAGCATCGCAGCCGCGTGCTTTCGATCTACACGATGACGTTCGGGGCAGGTATGGCCGCAGGTCCGGTCATCGGTGGCTTGGTGATCGATAGTTGGGGCTGGCAGGCGGTTTTTTGGTATCGTGCCCCACTTGCCGCCATCGCCTTTTTGCTTCTGATGGTCGTGCCCGATCAAACGCAAGCCAAGCGACATCCGAAGCTGGATATTGCAGGTGCTCTTCTTCTGGCGAGTCTGCTCGGAAGCCTCTTACTGACTCTCAAAATGCTTCAACAATCTACGATCAACTGGCCCCTCGTCGTTGCGCTCCTGTTTTGCTTCGTGGCTTGCTTCTCGGGCTTCATCTATCAAGAAAATCGGGCGCCGGAGCCGATCGTTCGCCTCGCGGTGTTTCGCAACGTCGACATCGCGCTTCTTCAGATCGCGAGCATTGCGATCAACTTTGCGGGATTCGCGGTCCTCCTGCTGTTTCCCTTCTATCTCGCTGGTGAGACCGAGTTGTCGCTTTCGGTCGCCGGTGTGGTCTTGGCGATTTCGCCGCTTGGGATGGCCGTCGCTGGCCTTACGGGGACCTGGCTCGTATCAAAAGTGAGCCCGACGCAACTGACGCTCGCTAGCCCGTTCCTGACAGCGGTTGGGCTGACCGCGATAGGTGTCCTGCCACCAATCTTGTCGATCCTATTCATGATTGCGCCGATGTTCGCCGTGGGTGCTGGCCTTGGTCTCTTTCAATTCGCCTTCACCGAAAGGGCGATCGCCGCCATGCCGAGAGGCGACCGCGGCGTTGCCGGGAGCCTCTTCATGGTGACCCGCCTCGTGGGGACCGTCGCCGGCGCTTCTGGTATCAGTTGGTTGTTTCAAGCTTTGACGGAGGGCAGCATGGGGCAGGGGATTGCTCCGGCAACCGGCGAGTTCCTCGCCGCCTTTCAGATGACGTTCATCGCCGTCGGCAGCGCGCTCTTCGCCGTAAGCATTCTCATCGTCCTGTTCAGTCGATCCTGACAGGCAGATCGAGCAGGGGGGCATATTGCTGCGCGCCGAAGATGTCGGGGTCACCCGGACTGCCGGAGGGGCGGTC
>Ga0224508_10005387_pt1 | contig 10240 bp, 10 predicted proteins | sample SF_Jan12_sed_USG_4_FD_170157 | JGI IMG/M metagenome (GOLD analysis project Ga0224508, IMG submission 170157) | Sediment microbial communities from San Francisco Bay, California, United States - SF_Jan12_sed_USGS_21 | ecosystem: Environmental > Aquatic > Marine > Sediment | place: USA... | reverse complement strand
ACAGTAAACCCAGCAAAAGCTCGAATTCATCAGCACGCATCGCAGTTCCCCCCGAATTTCGTCGAGATTGTAGCAGTGCCAACAGCTAATGCGAATTGAGCCTAATTTTATTCTAATTTCTCCGAATTTGAATGGTAAACGATTGAGGATAGTAGAGGTTAGGTTGAGTGATCCCTCCAAAACCGTAGCGACTGCCCAATCTGGACGTCGATCTCGGCTCAGCCATTGCTGGACGGTCTGGATACATATTTCGCGCTGTATGCCTACTTCTCGGTCGGCCTGCCGATCGACCTGCAAGCCTATGCCAAAGACAGCTTCGTCATCGGCGACGAGCGCCGCATCGGGCAGGGCAGCGCCTATTACCGGGAAATCGCCGAGGGCTGGGGCGATGCGCCAAGGCGTGCCTTTCATTCACTGCCCGATTTCACGTTTTGAGAGTGCGTCTGTCTTTGTGATCATGCCGCTTGGGACAGACGGGCTGGTCATCGCTGCCACACCGTGGGACGCCCTCGTCGCCGGTGGTTTCAAAGGGGCCAGACCAGAAGAATCGTCGGCACGGCGACCGCGATGATCAGCACTTCGAGCGGCAGGCCCATGCGCCAATAGTCGCCGAAACGGTAACCGCCCGGGCCCATGATCAGGGTGTTGTTCTTGTGGCCGATCGGGGTCAGGAAAGCGCAGCTCGCGGCGACCGCGACGCCCATCAAGAAGGGGTCGGGGTTGACGTTCAAGCGATTTGCGATGTCGACCGCGATGGGCGCTGCGATCACGGCGGTCGCGGTGTTGTTCATGACATCGGAGAGCGTCATGGTGACCACCACCAGGAGGGTGAGCACCACCCAGGGCGCGTAGCCCTCGGCGAGCTGGACGATCGAGCCTGCGATCAACGCGGTGCCGCCGGATTGCTCCAACGCCGCGCCGATCGGAATCATCGAGCCCAGGAGCACGATCACCGGCCATTCGATCGACTCGTAGATCTGGCGAAGCGGCACGATGTTGAAGAGCGCCATCAGCACCACGGCGGCAGCGAGCGCGACCGCGAGATCGAGGTGGCCAAGGCTCGCCAAGAGCACGGCGCTGGCAAAGATACCGACCGCAAGCCACGCCTTTTCCCGCTGGATCACCTGCAAGCCGCGCTCGGCGAGCGGCAGGGCCCCGAGCCAGCTCGCGATCTCGCCAAGCCGCTCGCTCGGGCCGAGGAGAAGCAGCACGTCGCCCGCCTCGATCTGCAGACGGCGCACCCGCTCGGTGAAGCGCCGGCCCTGCCGGGAAACGCCGAGCAGGCTCACCCCGTGGCGGTAAAGCAGACCCAGGGTTAGGGCTGATCGACCTTCGATCCGCGAGCCCTCCGGCACCACCACCTCGATCATGGTGATGTCGTCGGCGCCATCGAGCACGGCTTTGGCCATGTCGCTTGACGTGATCTCGAGCTTCAAGGCGCCGGCGAGCTTGTCGAGCGCGCTGGGCGCTGCCTCGACCACCAGGAGGTCGCCCTCCTCGATCACCACGCGGCGGGACATGCCCGGCAGACGCTTGCCGCCTCGGATCAGGCCGATGATCGAGGCTTCGCTGTCGTCGGCGATCTCATCCAGCTCGCGCACCGCCTTGCCGATCGCCTTCGAGCCCTCGGGCACGCTGAGCTCGGCGATGTAATCCTTGAGGTCAAAGAGCTCCTTGCCGGTGTCATGCTCGCTCCTGGCCGCCGGGATCAGCCGCCAGCCGATGACAGCGATGAAGGTGACGCCGACCAGCGCGCACACCAGGCCGACCGGGGCGAAATCGAACATCGCGAATGGCTCGCCGAACGCCGTTTCTCGAAATTCGGCGATCACGATATTGGGCGGCGTGCCGATCAGGGTGATCATGCCGCCGAGGATCGAGGCGAACGAGATCGGCATCAAGGTGAGTGCTGGACTGCGTTTGGCCTTGCTCGCGGTCTGCAGATCGATCGGCATCAAAAGCGCCAGTGCTGCGACATTGTTCATGATCGCAGACAGTCCCGCCGCCAGGGCCGACATGATGCTGATGTGCAGAGCCAGCGATCTGGAGGCGTCGACGACATAGCGCGCCAAGAGTTCGATCGCTCCGGAATTGGAGAGCGCTCGGCTGACGATCAGCACTAGCGCTATGATCACCGTCGCCTTATGGCCGAAGCCGGAAAACGCGGCTTCCTTGGGCACGACGCCATAGATCAGCGCGACGCAAAGGGCGGCGAACGCCACCAGATCATAGCGCCAGCGACCCCAGATCAGGAGAACGAAGACGAAGAACAGCAGGATAAAAAGAAAGTTCTGATCGCTGATCACGGTGAGACTCGATGAACAAATAGCGGCAGCCGTCAGGCGGCCCGACCGTTGAGCTTAGAGACCCAGCACCCTAATCCTTGGCCAGGTCCGAGGCCAGTTTTTCTTGATCATGCGCTCCCGATACTGGGCGAGCTTATGGGGATGATTTCTCGCAAACGGCGTCGGTTTCACCACGAGATCGAACAGATCGCCCAGGCCGAGAGGCGCCGTGATCTCGATGCGTTCCTTGCTGTCGAGACGCACGCCGATCGCGGTCGGCGTTTCGCACCAATGCTCGAGCGCGTCGTCGATCGATCGATAGGGCCGGTCGTCATTGCGCTCGGCCATGCGCACCTGGTTCTTGACCTGCCAAGGGAGGCCGGGACGGAGCCGGCAAAGCTCGGCTTCCAGCCGCTTCTCATGGGCGTCGTCGAGGCGGACCGGATCGAAAACGATAACGTCGATGTCGTTCAGCGGCGTCGCTTCGTCGAAACCATGCAGATGATCCCAAACGCGGTTTCGAACGAAACCGGCGGAGATCCAGCCATCCGGCAGATCGAGCGCGCGCACGGCTTGCAGTGCGGTCAACATCGCAGCATCGGACTGGATCAGGTCGATCAGCGGGCTCGTGAGATCACTCGTCATGACGGCAATCGAAGACCGACGGTTCCGCTGCATGGGCGCTGGAGAACAGCCCTGTCCGCCGTTCCTCCCTGTCATCGTCGTCGTCATCGTCGCCGCAGCGCACCACCACGCTGATCGCGATCATCGACAATGCGGTGATCAGTATCCTGATTCGAGACAACGCCGAGGCTCCGGATTTCTGAATCCAGCGCGAACCCTATCACGACCCGCAACCTTTGGGACCTGACGGATGTAACGATGGTCAACGTTCGCGCGGCTTTTCGGTTGAGGCGGGCCGCAGGCGTGTTAGGCTTGATGCAAGAGGAAGACGAAAGCAAAACGCGTCCATGCGGAGGTGCATCATGACAGACCATCGGACAACCACCCGAAAAGCCGCGATCGGCCTTCTGACCGCGACGGCGATCGGCCTTGCAGGCCTCGCGGGCCACGCTGGCCTCGCCCCACTTGCCGCCGCCGAGCTGCGCGTCGCCAATTCCGGCGAGCCGGACAGCCTCGATCCGCATCACACCTCCGGCGTCTGGGAAAGCCGTATTCTGCGCGACATGTTCATGGGCCTGACCACCGAGGCCGCCGACGCCACGGTGGTTCCGGGCGCTGCCGAGAGCTGGACGGTGAGCGATGACGGCCTGGTCTACACCTTCACCATCCGCGACCACGTCTGGTCCGACGGCACCCCCGTCACCGCCGGCGACTTCGTCTACAGCCTGCAGCGCATCTTGAAGCCGGAGACCGCCGCGCAATACGCCTCGCTGCTCTACAGCATCAAGAACGCCCAGGCGCTGAACGAAGGCTCGATGGACAATTTGGAGGACCTCGGAGTCAAGGCGCTGGACGACAAGACGCTGGAGATCACGCTCGAATATCCTGCCCCCTACTTTCTGGAGCAGCTGACCCATCAGACCGCCTATCCCGTGCCCAAGCACAAGATCGAGGAACATGGCGATGATTGGATCAAGGCCGGGAACCTGGTCGGCAACGGCGCCTATGTGCTCGAGGAATGGGTGCCGAACACCCATGTGCGGATCGTCAAGGACGAGACCTTCTACGATGCCGCGAACGTCGCGATCGATGCGGTGATGTATTATCCGGCCGAGGAAAGAAACGCCGCCACCAAGCAGTTCCGCGCTGGCGAGATCGACGTTCAGACCGACTTCGCCTCGGAGCAGATCGATTGGCTGAACGAGAACCTGCCTGACGAGACCAGGATCACGCCCTATCTCGGCATCTACTATTATTCGATCAACACATCGAAGCCGCCGTTCGACGACGCGCGCGTGCGCAATGCCCTGGCGATGAGCATCGATCGCACCGCGATCACCGATAAGGTCCTGAAGACCGGCGAGCTTCCGGGCTACAGCTTCGTGCCACCTGACGCCGGCGACTACGGCGAGCCCTCCTATGTCGCGTGGAAGGACACGCCCTATGAGGAGCGCGTCGAGCAGGCGAAAGCGCTTCTGGCCGATGCCGGCTACGGACCGGACCGGCCGCTGGAATTCCAGCTCCGCTACAACACGTCCGAGAACCACAAGAAAATCGCGATCGCGGTTGCGGCCATGTGGAAGCAGCTTGGCGTGCAGACCGAACTTTTCAATGCCGAGGTCAAGGTCCACTACAATGATCTGCAAGAGGGCAATTTCGACATCGCCCGCGCCGGTTGGATCGCCGACTACAACGACCCGCAGAATTTTCTCTACCTGATGGAAGGGGACACCGGCGCCAACAACTACACGCGCTTCGACCATCCCGAGTATAACGAGCTCATGGACAAGTCGGACTACGAGACCAATCCGGCTGCACGCAACGAGCTGATGCATCAGGCCGAGGCGATCGCCATGGCCGAGATGCCCAACATCCCGATCTACTACTACGTCTCCAAGAACCTGGTCTCCAAGCGCGTCCAGGGCTGGGTCGACAACGCCGCCGACAGGCACCCGACCCGCTATCTGAGCCTCGCCGACTAGGCTCCGCCTAGAGGGGCGGACGGATGATCGACATCCAGCGCGCTATCAGGCAACCATCCCCCGTCGTCATGCCCGGGCTTGACCCGGGCATCCACGGGTCAACCAGTCGACGCCGTCGGGTTTCTGGCACGGACGTGGATTGCCGGGTCAAGCCCGGCAATGACGATGAAGGAGGAGTAGAGAATTTTCGTTGGCATGACGTGAATAGCATCTGAAAATGGCGCGTTTTCTTCTCCGGCGACTGCTGACCAGCATCCCGACGATGCTGATCATCATCACCATCGCCTTTTTCATGATGCGCATCGCCCCCGGCGGGCCGTTCGATCTGGAGCGGCAACTAACGCCGCAGGTCGAAAAGAACATGCTCGCCGCCTACGACCTCGATCAGCCGCTGATGGTGCAATATTGGCGCTACCTCACCGGCGTGCTGCAAGGCGATTTCGGACCAAGCTTCAAATATCGGGACTTCACGGTCACCGAGCTCCTGCTCACCGGCTTTCCGCCGAGCCTCAAGGTCGGTGGTGCGGCGATCCTCCTGGCTGTCGTCGTCGGCATCGCGCTCGGCACCATCGCCGCCATCAGACAGAACTCCGCCGCCGACCACGCGGTGATGGCCACCGCCATGACCGGCATCGCCATTCCCAACTTCGTGATGGCGCCGCTCCTCACTTTGGTCTTCGGCGTGTTTCTGGGCTGGTTGCCGGTCGCCGGCTGGGGCGGCGGCAGCCTGCGCAACATCATCCTCCCGGTGATCGCGCTCGCTTTGCCACAGATCGCCTATATCGCGCGGCTGACCCGCGGCAGCATGATCGAAACCCTCGGCGCCAACTACATCCGCACCGCCCGCGCCAAGGGTCTGCGCGAGCACATCGTGGTGATCCGTCATGCGCTCAAAGGCGCGCTGCTCCCGGTCGTCTCCTATCTCGGCCCGGCGACCGCGCAGCTGGTCAGCGGCTCGATCGTGATCGAGCAAATCTTCGGCATCCCAGGCATCGGCCGCTACTTCATTCAGGGCGCGCTCAATCGCGACTACACGCTGGTGATGGGCACCGTGATCGTCTACGCGCTCTTGATCATGATCCTCAATCTGATCGTCGACATCCTCTACGGCTTCCTCGACCCCAAAGTGCAGCAGCGGGCCGCTGCTGGCTCGACTTAGCAGTGCCTGCGAACGGCGACATGCCCACCCCCCAGCCAAGGCGCTATCGATGGAGGCCTGACACCGTGCCCGCCATGAACGGAAACCCCAAATTTCGAGCTTGGCGCCCTCGACGAAAGGTTGGACACCGTGCCTAGCATGGCCGAGCCCAGGCAAGTTACGCCCGGCGGCGCCGCCGCCCGCAGCCTTGGGCAGGATGCTTGGCGGCGGTTGAGGCAGAACAAGGCGGCAATGGTCTCGATGGCCGTTCTTGTCGCGGTCGCGTTGCTCGCGATCTTTGCGCCGCTCTTGAGCCCGCACCCGATCGACGAGGTCTATTGGGAGCGCATCCAGGCCCCGCCCGACTTCGCAAACGCCCACTGGTTCGGGACAGACGGCAATGGCCGGGACCTCTTCATCCGCACCCTCCATGGCGGGCGCATCTCGCTGATGGTCGGCATCCTCGCGACCCTGGTCAGCCTGGTGATCGGCGTCGCCTATGGGGCTGTCGCCGGCTATGTCGGCGGCAAGCTCGACGAGCTGATGATGCGCATCGTCGACATCATCTACGCGCTGCCCTTCATGTTCTTCGTGATCATTCTGATGGTGGTGTTCGGCCGCCATATTTTTCTGATTTTCGTGGCGATCGGTGCTGTCGAATGGCTGACCATGGCGAGGATCGTGCGCGGCCAGACGCTGTCGATCAAGAACCGGGAATTCGTCGAGGCGGCGCGTGCCGCAGGCGTCACCAACGCCGCGATCATCAGGCGGCACATCGTGCCCAACCTCCTGGGCCCGGTGATCGTCTACATGACGCTCACCATCCCGCAGGTCATCCTGATCGAAAGCCTGTTGTCCTTCCTCGGCCTCGGCGTGCAGGAGCCGCTCACCAGCTGGGGCGTGCTGATCTCGGAGGGGGCGGAGACCATGGAATCAGCACCTTGGATGCTGATCTTCCCGGCGACTTTCCTGGCGCTCACCCTCTTTTGCTTCAACTTCATCGGCGACGGCCTGCGCGATGCCCTCGACCCCAAAGACCGCTAGTGGCATGGCCACCTCATTGACTTTTGACCGTAGTCGCCGGGATTGGTGGTATGCGGCCTGGTTTTCCGTCTGTCGACGAGGCTTCGATGGGAGAGGGAGCCGATGAACGCGCTCCTCGATGTCGTGGATCTGACGATCCGCTTCAGCACACCTGACGGCGAGGTCACCGCCGGCGATCGCATCGCCTTTCACATCGATGCGGGCCAAACCGTCGGGCTAGTCGGCGAAAGCGGTTCCGGCAAATCCCAAGCCGTGCTCGCCCTCATGGGCCTGCTCGCCAAGAACGGCCGGGCCGAAGGAAGCGTCCGCTTCCAGGGAAAGGACCTGCTAACGCTGTCCGCCTCCGACATGAACAAGATCAGGGGCGTCGATATCGCCATGATCTTCCAGGACCCGATGACCGCCCTCAACCCCTATCTCACGATCTCCCGCCAAATGACCGAAGTGCTGATCGAGCACCAAGGGGCCGACGCGGCGAGCGCGAAGAAGAAGAGTGTCGAGCTATTGGATCTGGTCGGCATCCCCGGCGCCGCCGGGCGCATCGACCTCTACCCCCACGAGTTCTCCGGCGGCATGCGCCAGCGGGTGATGATCGCCATGGCGCTTTTATGCGAACCGAAGCTATTGATCGCGGACGAACCGACCACCGCGCTCGACGTCACCGTGCAGGCGCAGATTTTGGAACTGTTGCAAAGCATCCGCGAAGAACGCGACATGGCGATCCTTCTGATCACCCACGATCTCGGCGTGATCGCCGGCCTCGCCGACCGCGTGCTCGTGATGTATGGCGGTCGCATCGTCGAGGAAGGCCCGGTCGGCCCGGTTTTTCTCGAACCGGCCCATCCCTATACCAAGGGGCTGCTGCGTTCCTCGCCGAGACTGGACGAGATCAGAGGGGATCATCTCGCCACCATCCCCGGCCAGCCCCCCAATCTCCAGGCCCTGCCCAAAGGCTGCGCCTTCGCCCCTCGCTGCGAACGGCGCTTCGAGCCCTGCGAGGGCGAGGCGCCCAGTCTTGAAGCGTTCGAACCCGGTCGCGCGCGGGCCTGCCACCTGGACGGACCGCCATGAGCGAGACACCCCTCCTCGAGGTCGAAAACCTGGCCGTCCACTTCCCCATCCGATCAGGCGGTTTTCTTGTAACCGGTCCAGGCCGCGCCTGGTTGAGGGCGGTGGATGGGGTGAGTTTTTCGCTGCAGGCTGGGGAGACGCTGGGGATCGTCGGGGAGAGTGGCTGTGGCAAGAGCACGCTCGGCCGTGGCGTCCTTCGCCTGATCGAACCGACCGCTGGCCGCATCGCCTGGCTCGGCGAGGAGCTCGGCTCCCTCGGCAACGAGGCGCTGCGCGCCAAGCGCAGAGACATGCAAATCATTTTCCAAGATCCGCTCGCCTCCCTGAACCCACGCATGACCATCGGATCAATTATCGCCGAACCCCTGATCACCCACGAGCCGGGCCTGACCAAGGCCGAGGTCAACCAGCGGGTCCGAGAGGTCATGGACGAAACCGGCCTCTTGCCGACGATGATCAACCGCTACCCCCACGAATTCTCCGGCGGCCAGTGCCAGCGGGTCGGCATTGCCCGCGCGATGATCCTAAGGCCGAAGCTGATCGTCTGCGACGAGCCGGTCTCGGCGCTCGACGTCTCGATCCAGGGCCAGATCATCAACCTCTTGATGCAGCTGCAGCGCGACTTCGGCCTCGCCCTCCTGTTCATCAGCCACGACCTCTCGGTAATCCGCCACATCAGCCACCGCATCCTGGTCCTCTATCTCGGCAAGGTCATGGAGGTCGCGGGGCGCGACAGCCTCTACTTGGCGCCGCGCCATCCTTATACGCGAGCGCTCATTTCCGCCGTGCCGATCCCGGACCCGGCGCTGGAGCGCGAGAAGAAGCGGATCGTGCTCGAAGGCGATCTTCCCTCGCCGATCGACCCGCCGTCCGGCTGCGTTTTTCGAACGCGCTGCGCCCATGCGACGGCGCGCTGCGCCGAGAGTGAACCGCCGCTCGAGAACGTCGATGCCGGCCACCAAGTGGCCTGCCACCACTGGCGAGAGCTGGGGGGCGGCCCTTCCAGCTGATCGCAGCGTGGCCGCTGATTCCGGCGAGACCGGCCACGAGCAGCGGATGCTCTTTTCTGGCAGTTGGGTACCGCTTTTGGACACTCCGAAAGGCGGGGTGTCAATCGGCCCGGAGCAGTTCAATCTGCCGCTCGAAGACGTAGAAGTGGCGCAAGGTGTCCTGGAAGCAGCCCGGGAGAAGGCGCGACGCGCACTGAAGGGGCAAGGCCGCAGCGAAAGCAACAAGACCAATCGCAACTGCGGTCACCTTCCGAAACACCTGCCACGGATCGAGCGGATCATCGAGCCCGAGACCAGGCTCTGTCCCTGCGGTTGCGGCGAGACGGCTAGGATCGGCGAGGATGTATCCGAACGACTCGATGGGCTATGCGTGGAATTGGGTGACGACGGAATGAAGGCGGCGACGTATCGAGGTGGGTGATGAGCCTGCCTGAATCTCCAAGCGGAGCGATACGCGCCATGAAGAAGACTACAGTCACCGAACCCGCTGGTCACCCTGTCGAAGTTGTCGATGATCCTTTGACGGAAGTTTTGCGATCAGGCGCGCAGCGCCTGCTGGTGCAAGGGATCGAGGCGGAAGCCGAGGCCTTTTTGGCGTTGATGGCTGATTGGAAGCTTGAGGACGGCCGCGCCCGTTTTGTCCGGCATGGCGGGCCCGACCTTCGCCGCGATGCGGCTGCAGGCGGGGTGGTGCTCGGCCGGCTCAAGGGCAAATGGGAGGACGAATACACGGCTTGGCGGAAACGGGATCTCTCGGGGCGACGCTTCGTCTATATCTGGGCGGACGGCGTTTATCTGCAGGCAAGGATGGAGAGCCAGGCCGAATGCCCTCGGCGGGAATACCCGCCGTCGCTTTGCGAACGGATGATCGGCTCCGCCGATCATGGTGATCATTGGAGCGACGCCGGACGGCAAGAAGGAGTTTCTCGGTTTTCAGGTGGGCTTCCGCGAAAGCGCGCAAAGCTGGAAGGAGCTTCTGGTCGGCCTCAAGCCCAACTTGAACACCGCATTTTGAAAAAGCATTTCTTTTCAGAATGTTGCACGCGTGGCGCGGTTTGTTAGCACCACAGTTGGCGATATTAGGTT
>Ga0224508_10005386_pt1 | contig 10243 bp, 10 predicted proteins | sample SF_Jan12_sed_USG_4_FD_170157 | JGI IMG/M metagenome (GOLD analysis project Ga0224508, IMG submission 170157) | Sediment microbial communities from San Francisco Bay, California, United States - SF_Jan12_sed_USGS_21 | ecosystem: Environmental > Aquatic > Marine > Sediment | place: USA... | reverse complement strand
AGATGAGTTTAATGCTCGGTACAGCGCGCAATCCAGGCTTTATCGTTATGTGATAATAAATCAAGCGACTCGACCTGCTTTGTTGGATCAGCTGGTTACTTGGGAATATGCTGAATTGGATCTACATAAAATGCAACATGCAGCAAAACATTTGCTTGGCACTCATGACTTTACTTCATATCGTACAGTGGCATGCCAGGCTAAGAGCCCGATACGCACGATACATGAGCTTACTCTTAGCAGGCATAATGAATTCATTCTTATGGATATTAATGCGAATGCATTTTTGCACCGTATGGTGAGAAATATTATGGGGGTTTTGATGGCTATTGGTAAAGGTGAACAAGCAGAAGATTGGTCACTAGAAGTATTGCAAAAATGCGATCGCACATTGGGTGGAAAAACTGCTCCTGCTGCAGGGCTATATTTAGTTAAAGTAAAGTATGATGAAAAGCATGGCTTGGATTCTGCCATACGGTGGCCTTCAATTGCTGGTGCTTAATTTAAGATAGAAAAATATTTACATATGCAAACTCGAATTAAATTTTGTGGCTTAACACGACAACAAGATGTGCAGCAAGCTGTAGCATTGGGTGTTGATGCACTTGGCTTTGTGTTTGTAAAAGCGAGTGCACGTGAAATAGATATTAATACAGCAGTAAACTTAATTAATGAAGTACCCCCCTTTATTATTAAAGTAGGTTTGTTTATGAATGCGCAAATTGCTGATATGGAGAATGTAATAAAGCATGTGAAGCTAAATTTATTGCAATTTCACGGCGATGAAGATGAAGCGTTTTGTAAGCAATTTAATATGCCATATATTAAAGCAGTGCCCATGGCGAGTACGTCATCGGTTGAAGATTTCTGTGAACATTACTCAACGGCTACAGGCTTTATTTTAGACAGTCATGCACAAGGTCAGATGGGCGGCAGTGGGGAGAAATTTTCCTGGAGTGTGATGCCAAAAAATCTCAATAAACCCATCATTCTTGCGGGTGGATTAACGGTAGATAATGTTGCTGAGGCTATACGTGTAGTACGCCCTTATGCGGTAGATGTGAGTAGTGGGATTGAGACTAGTAAAGGTATCAAAGACCCCGCTAAAATGAAGCAATTTATTAAGGAAGTACATCGTGACTAGAATTGCACAAAAAATTGCTACACAAACTGCACATGGCCAAATCTCAGGTGAAACACCTGATAAACAAGGCATGTTTGGCGAATATGGTGGTCGATATGTATCGGAGACCTTAATAGAGCCTCTGGATGAACTTGAGCATGCCTACTTTCATTTAAAAGATGATCCGGAATTTATAGCAGAGCTTGATGCTGACCTTGCTCATTATGTGGGCAGGCCCAGTCCGCTCTATCACGCTCAGCGCTTAACTCAAAAATATGCAGGTGCGCAGATTTATCTAAAACGTGAAGATTTAAACCATACTGGAGCTCATAAAATCAACAATGCAATTGGTCAAGCTTTGCTGGCAAAACGTATGGGTAAGCCACGCATCATTGCAGAGACTGGTGCAGGTCAACATGGTGTGGCTAGTGCAACAGTCGCTGCACGTTTAGGTTTAGAGTGTGTTGTATATATGGGTGAGCAAGATATTCATCGCCAAGCACCTAATGTATATCGTATGCGTTTACTGGGCGCTAAGGTCGTACCGGTTACATCGGGTTCAAAAACCTTAAAAGATGCCCTGAATGAAGCACTGCGAGACTGGGTGACAAATGTCGATAATACTTTCTATATTATTGGTACGGTTGCTGGTCCGCATCCGTATCCATTATTAGTGCGTGACTTTCAGGCTATTATTGGTCGTGAAGCCAAAGCACAAATGTATGAGCAGGCAGGCTGTCTGCCTGACGCATTAGTGGCATGTGTAGGCGGTGGTTCAAATGCAATTGGTTTATTTCATCCTTTTATCGAAGATGAAAGTGTAAGAATGTTTGGCGTTGAAGCTGCAGGTTTTGGTATCGATACCAATAAACATTCCGCTCCATTGAACGCAGGTCGCCCGGGAGTACTGCATGGTAACCGAACCTACTTAATGGAAGATGATAATGGGCAAATTATAGAAACACATTCGATTTCTGCAGGACTTGATTATCCAGGTGTAGGTCCAGAGCATGCCTGGCTAAAAGATATAGGTAGAGTTAGCTATGAATCGGTAACCGATGATGAAGCACTTGCAGCGTTCCATGAATTAACACGCGTAGAAGGAATTATTCCTGCTTTGGAAAGTAGCCATGCAATTGCTTACGCAACCAAGTTGGCAAGTACTATGGGTAACGATAAAAAAATAATTGTAAATTTATCCGGGCGTGGCGATAAAGATATTAATACCGTTGCGGATATTGAAGGTATAACGATATGAGTCGCATACAAGTAACCTTCGATAATTTGGCAAAGTCTAATCGTAAGGCGCTCATAGCTTATATCACAGCAGGTGATCCACACCCTGATCAAACTGTGCAAATTATGCATACCTTAGTTACAGCAGGTTCAGATATTATTGAGTTAGGTGTGCCTTTTTCAGATCCAATGGCAGACGGCCCAGTTATTCAAGCTGCGTGTGAACGCGCACTAGTGCATCAAACAAGCTTGAAACAAGTGTTAAATATGGTTGCAGAATTTCGTCAACAAGATGCACAAACACCGGTTGTACTAATGGGTTATCAAAACCCAATTGAAGTGATGGGGGTAGAAGAATTTGCCCAAGCTGCCAAGCAGAATCAAGTTGATGGAGTGCTTACGGTAGATATGCCAATTGAACAGGCTCAGCAAACTGTAGATAAATATAAACAATATGGTTTGGATAATATTTTTCTAATTGCACCTACTACAAGTGTGCAGCGCATTAAGAACATCTGTGAACACTCATCTGGATTTATTTATTATGTTTCTCTTAAAGGGGTAACTGGAGCAGGCCATCTGGATACAGCAGAGGTTGCAAATAAGGTTGCAGAGATCGAACAAATAAGTTCTTTACCGGTGGGTGTTGGTTTCGGAATTAAGAATGCTGAAAATGCAAGTAAGGTTGCATTGATTGCCGATGCTGTAGTGGTGGGTAGTGCAATCATCCGTGAAATTGAAGCGCATGCGTCCGATCAAGGAATTATGTTGGAAAATATAAAAACTTTACTATCTGGTATGCGCTTGGCTATGGATAATGCCACTAGTAACAAGCAAGGGAATAAGGAAGTCGCTTAATTTGGATTATCTAATTATGAATTCGCTTATATGAGTTGGTTAGAAAAATTAATGCCGTCGCGCATTCGTACTGAGGGTACGAGTAAACGCAAAGTTCCAGAGGGCTTATGGGATAAATGTCCGAGTTGTGGGGCTGTGTTATATCGTTCTGACTTAGAACGTAATCTACAAGTTTGTCCTAAATGTAATCATCATATGCGAATTGGTGCACGTGAACGGTTAAAAGCATTTCTCGATAAAGATGGGCAAGAAGAAATGGCCGCAGATATTGAAGCGATCGATTTTTTAAAGTTTAAAGATAGTAAAAAGTATAAAGACCGTATTGTTGCAGCTCAAAAAGCTACTGGTGAGAAAGATGCCTTGATTATTATAAAAGGCAATCTAAAAAAATTACCAATCGTTGCTGTCGCTTTTGAGTTTAAATTTATTGGCGGTTCAATGGGCTCGGTGGTTGGCGAGAAATTTTTACGCGCAGCAAAATATGCGCTTAGTGAACAAATACCCATGGTATGTTTCTCTACTAGTGGTGGAGCGCGTATGCAAGAAGCCTTGACGTCGTTATTTCAAATGAGTAAAACCAGCGCTGTGCTTGAGCGTATGCGTGAACAAAGTGTGCCTTTTATCTCAGTGCTAACCGATCCTACTACAGGCGGTGTGTCTGCTAGTTTTGCAATGTTGGGTGATCTAAATATTGCTGAACCGAACGCTTTGATTGGCTTTGCTGGACAAAGAGTTATTGAGCAAACTGTGCGCGAGACTTTGCCTGAAGGCTTTCAGCGCAGTGAATTTTTGCTTGAGCATGGGGCGCTAGATATGATTGTTGATCGAAAAGATATGCGTGATAGGTTGCATGAGGTGCTTAGTATCCTTACGCATGAAGAAATCAAAAAAGAAGAAAAGAGCTAGAAAAACTATAAGTAGAATAATCCATCTTTAGTTAAATAAACTAGCTGAAACTACTTTTACTAGCCCTGCAAATAAATTTCATCCTTATCTATGAGATTCAATCACCTACACGAATGGTTAGAGTGGCAAGAAACTTTACATTCACAAAAAATAGAATTGGGTCTTGAGCGTATTGCCGATGTTGCCAGTAGTATGGGTGTGGCAAAGCCTGATCATGTAATTATTATAGTGGCAGGTACTAACGGTAAAGGTTCAATAGTAAGTATTTTAGAATCTATTTACCATCATGCTGGTTACAGGGTGGGTGCTTATACTTCGCCGCATTTACTGCATTACAATGAGCGTATACGTGTATGTCAGCAGAATGTTAGTGATGATTCATTATGTAATGCTTTTGATAAAATTGATCAAGCACGTGGTGAAACAAGCCTCAGTTATTTTGAATTTGGCACGCTTGCTGCCATGCAAATATTTAATGAATCAGAATTAGATGTAGCGGTCTATGAAGTTGGTTTGGGCGGACGACTCGATGCAGTAAATATTCTTGATGCAGAAGTTGCTATCGTCTCAAGCATTGGCATTGATCACGTGCAATGGCTAGGTTCTACCAGAGAGTCCATTGGTTTTGAAAAAGCTGGAGTTTTTAGAGCACTACGTCCCGCAGTTTGCGGCGATAATAATCCTCCGAATAGTATTGTCGAGTATGCAGATAAAATAGGCACTGAATTATTATTAATGAATGATGCTTATTCCTACACAAAGCAGAGTAACAACCTGTGGTCGTTTAGTAGTCGAAAATTAAATTGGGATGGTTTGCCCATGCCAAATCTATATGGTGAGGCACAAGTTGGAAATGCTGCCACTGCATTAATGGCTTTAATTCAATTAGATGAGCAATTACCTGTCACACGTGAATGTGTAGACCGCGGCTTGAGTAATATAAGTCTTCCAGGACGATTTCAACGTATTCAAGGTCACTGCGAGATCATTCTTGATGTAGCACATAATGTGGGGAGTGCAACAGTATTAGCCAAAAATCTTCATGAACTAAAGCCTGTTAGCAAAACTATAGCGGTATTTGCGGTGTTAGCAGATAAAGATGTTTGTGGAATTATCGAATGTGTGGGTGGGCTTTTTGATGAATGGCATATTTCTCAGTTAGAATCTGAGCGCGCACTTGAGAAAGAAAGTCTGAAAAAGCAGCTGGATGATTGCTGCCATGATTGCATTGTATATACTTATTCCACTGTATCAGAGGCCTATAATAGCGCTAAAAATTCTGCAAATGAATCAATGCGTATAGTGGTATTTGGCTCATTTTTAACAGTAGCAGAGGTGCTAAGCCTAGAAGTATAATTCAGTATGCCTATTTTTTTGTCTTATAGATTCAGGGCTAATGTATGTAGGCATGTAAACTGATTGAAAACTTTGTGGTCAAATAGGCTTCAAAATCAAAAATTTGTCGATATGGAAACTACCTTAAAGCAACGTTTAATTGGCGCAGCGGTCATCATTGCGCTAGCGGTGATTTTTGTGCCGATGATATTAGATGGCTCTGGGCGCCAAGAGTCGGTAGCGCTTGATATGGAAGTTCCACCAGAGCCTACGTTTACTTTTGAAAGCGATCTACCAGACGCTAAGAAGTTGGAAGAACTGCCACCAATTGAAAAATCTATAGAGGCGACTGAAAATTCTGAAATAGATACTGCAGACTCAGAAATACCTAACGAAGAATCTTTACCAGATTCGATTAAGGAAAATCAGTCAAATGAACCAAAAGTTAAATCTACCATTTCTACTGTAGCTAAAACAATAAGCGAGCCTGTGGTGGTAGAGGCAACGGAAAATCATATTAAAACTAACCCAGCTTTAAGTGCATGGGCTATACAGGTAGCAGCATTCGGTGAAAAAGGTAAAGCATTGGCGTTGCAAGAAAAGTTGTTAGCGAGCAATTTATCAGCTTTTACTGAACAGTCTGGTAGTGGCAACAAAGTCGTGTATCGTGTAAAAGTAGGTCCGGAGCTAAAGCGTGAGAATGCAGATAAGTTGCGTGATAAAATAGAAAAAGAGCATGGCTTGAAGGGAAGTTTTGTAACCAAACATCCTTAGTGTGTAGTTTATATGTGGTTTTATAAGTGTTTACTACATATTTGATGAAACCTAGTTAAAGCGTTGTATAAGTAAAATATGGAATTTTCTTGGATTGATATAGGGATCACAGTCATTTTGCTGGTTTCGATTGCCATTGCCGTCTTTCGTGGCTTTGTGAAAGAAGCGGTTTCTTTAGCAAGTTGGATAGCAGCAATTTGGTTGGCAATAACGTTTTCAAACCAAGTCGCATTATTTTTGCCTGCAAGTATAGACGAAGCCAGTTTTAGTCTTTCGCAAAGTGAAATTGAAGTAAGTAAATTACGTGTTGGGATAGCATTTGTGTTGATTGTAATCGGCACATTAATAGCTGGCGCACTGTTAAATTATATTCTGAGTCATCTAACAAAAAATCGCGCTTTGCGCGGTATCGATCGCTTGTTAGGTGCGTTTTTTGGATTCTTTAGGGGAACTGCTATTGTTGTGCTGCTGATATTAGCTGCATCATATACTAATTTTCCTTTATCAGATACCTGGAAATCTTCACAAATTTTACCGCCGTTTGAATTGGTAGCGAAAAAAGTAATTAAAATGATGCCACCAGACTTTTCCAAACACTTTTCACTGGACTCGGGAGATTTACAAGCATCTTCCTTTCGTTTCTAAAGCAATTGGGTTTTTATAATGTGTGGAATAGTAGGAATTGTTGCAGGCAATCCGGTAAACCAAGATTTATATAATGCATTACTGATGCTGCAACACCGTGGTCAGGATGCAGCAGGCATAGTGACCTATGATAGTGGTAGACTTTTCCAGCGTAAATCAGTTGGCTTAGTGCGTGATGTATTTCAAAACCGCCACATGGAGCGCTTAAAAGGCAATGTAGGTATTGGGCATGTGCGTTATCCAACTGCAGGCACTTCGTCTTCTGCAGAAGCTCAACCATTTTATGTAAATTCTCCATTTGGTATTTCCTTAGCGCACAACGGTAATTTAATTAATGCCAAACAACTTAAAAAAGAACTTTTCTTAGAAGATCGTCGTCATCTAAATACCGATTCAGATTCAGAAATTTTATTAAATGTATTTGCACATGAGTTAGCCAAGCAGCAATCTTTACAGTTGCGCCCCAAAGATGTTTTTGAAGCGGTTCGTAGCGTACATAGACGTTGTAAAGGTGCTTATGCAGTAGTCGCCATGTTTTCAGGAAGAGGTATTGTTGCGTTTAGAGATCCAAATGGTATTCGCCCACTAGTGTACGGCGTACGAGAGTCTAAACATGGAATGGAATACATGGTTGGTTCGGAAAGTGTAGCCTTAGATGTACTTGGTTATAGTTTAGTGCGTGATATTTCTCCTGGTGAAGCAATTTTTGTTGATGAAAACGGCAAAATTTCTACACAACAATGTGCGACCGATGCAGTGCACTCACCATGTATATTTGAGTATGTGTATTTTGCTAGACCAGATTCAGTAATTGAAGATGTGTTTGTGCAGAAAGCCCGCATGCGCATGGGGCAAACTTTGGCTAAGAAAATTCTTCAAGAATGGAAGAATCATGATATTGATGTAGTGATGCCGATACCAGACACCAGTCGCACTACTGCAATTGAGATTGCTTATTTGTTGGGTGTTAAATACCGTGAAGGCTTCATCAAGAATCGTTATATCGCGCGAACCTTTATCATGCCTGGACAAAAGATTCGTAAAAAATCGGTTCGTCAAAAATTAAATCCAATAGGTTTAGAGTTTCGAGATAAGAATGTTCTATTAATTGATGACTCTATAGTGCGCGGCACAACTTCGCGTGAAATTGTGCAGATGGCAAGAGATGCAGGTGCTAAAAAAGTATATTTTGCATCTGCATCACCACCGCTTCGCTATCAAAATATTTATGGCATCGATATGCCTTCGCGTAAAGAGTTTATTGCCTACAATCGTGAAGTAGATGACATATGCAAAGAAATACAAGCTGATCGACTTATATATCAAGATTTAGATGATCTTATCTGGTCAGTGCAACAAGGTAATTTGCGCTTAGAGAAGTTTGATACCTCTGTATTTAACGGTGATTACATCACAGGTGTAGAAGATGGCTATTTTGAAAGTTTAGAGAATTCTCGTAATGATGATTCAAAACAAGAGCGTGAAAAAGAATATGCGGGTATCGATCTACACAATAGCAATTAATACCTCTTTTCATGCCAGATTCTAAAACAGCTGAAAAGTTGTTGCCCATATTACAACAAGCATGTGAAAAATATCCTCAGCATGCAGACTTTCCAGCTGCAATAGTAAGTGTTAGTGAGCAAGCATTATATTTATTCATTAAGGGTGCATTTGTTTGTAGCTATCCAGTCTCCACTTCGCGCAATGGCATAGGTCAAGAAGAAGGTTCCTATCAAACCCCCATAGGTATTCATTGCGTTAAAGAAAAAATTGGTGCTGATGCAGAGTTTGCTGAAATATTTTTATATAGAGAACAAACTAATTCATTTGCATCCATTGAGCACGAAGCAATATGTACTGAAGTGGAATGCATTACTTCAAGAATTCTTTGGTTAGCAGGTTTAGAAGAGGGTGTCAACAAGGCTAAAAGTCCGGAAGGAAATAATGTGGATAGTTATCAGCGTTATATTTATATACATGGCACCCATGAAGAAGGACTGATAGGTCAGGCTGCATCTATCGGCTGTGTGCGCATGAAAAATGCAGATGTCATTGATCTATTTGAAAAATTATTCATTTCTTCATTAGTGATAATAAAAGAATAGCGTCATAAGAGTGTAATCATGGTTGCGGTATTTCAAGAGTCTTTAACATGCTTATTGCTATCGCAACCTGAGAAAAAATGTGCAGCTGTATTTGCATTGCAAACTCGTTTTGATAATGAAGATCTTGATCTAACGCAAACGAATGAAATAGATCCTGTCACTGCTCCTGGAAGACCTGAAAAGCCAACACTTGTTTCTCCGCGTGATGTCGCGCGACGTAATTTAGCAACTGAAGAAGGGCGCATTGCCTTAATTCATGCAATTGCACATATTGAATTCAATGCAATTAACTTAGCAATGGATGCGATGTATCGTTTCCAAAAAATGCCTTTGGAATATTATAGAGATTGGATGCAAGTCGCATATGAAGAGGCACAGCATTTCACTATGTTGAGTAAGCGTTTACAAGACCTGGGGTGTGAGTATGGAAAATTTGATGCGCACAATGGCTTGTGGGAAATGGCAATAAAAACTCAGGACAGTGTGATTGCACGCATGGCATTAGTGCCACGTGTGTTAGAGGCAAGAGGATTGGATGTTACTCCAGGTATGATTAAACGCTTACAAGGTCATGGTGATGTAGCAACGGTTGAAATTTTAAAAATAATCTTTGAGCAAGAAATAGGGCATGTGGCTATTGGTAGTCGTTGGTTTAATTATGCATGTAGTTTAGAAAACGTTTCGCCTGAAAAAACTTTTCAGGATCTATTGAAAGAATATATGTCTGGGGATTTGCGTGGGCCGTTTGAGTTGGAAGCTCGAAGGAAGGCTGGTTTTAGTAGTGCCGAGTTGGAGGTTTTGCAAAATATTTAAGTATTTTGATTTGGTATAATGTTCGCTTTCGACCACCAATCATGATGGTCGAAAGCGGATATTCTTAATTGACTGAGGAGGCACAAAAGGAGAAAAAAATGAAATATCTAATAACTTTTTTACTTACCACTTCAATAGTCACTGCTTCTGACGATATTTACTGTTACAAAAACTCGGAAACTTGTCCAGCAGGCTCCTTAATTATTGCATATGATTTCAAAGTAATAGGATTGTATTGTGATTTTGATAAACAAATGGTCACATTGCCGAATGACGGACGAACTGGTGGTGGCGTGATGTGTATAAAAAGACACACTCCAAGAATAAGGAAATATTTTAAAGAATGAACAAACAAGGCAAAGCAGAATTTATTATGTTAGCTGATAATTCATCCGAGTATTCAATGTCCGCTATTGACCAAAAGCGGACATTCATTAAGAAATAT
>Ga0224508_10005385_pt1 | contig 10244 bp, 9 predicted proteins | sample SF_Jan12_sed_USG_4_FD_170157 | JGI IMG/M metagenome (GOLD analysis project Ga0224508, IMG submission 170157) | Sediment microbial communities from San Francisco Bay, California, United States - SF_Jan12_sed_USGS_21 | ecosystem: Environmental > Aquatic > Marine > Sediment | place: USA: California... | reverse complement strand
TCCGACAAAGGGCACCAGGGTCACTGCGATTTCAAAGAGACTGCGTCCAAACCTCGGATCGCGGTAATTGTTGAGAATTCTCGTCCACTGCGCGGCATCCTTGGATGCGGCGTGCGCGGCATTCTGCTTTGATTGTGTCATCGAGTCCAAATTCTGAGTTGCGCTCATCGTTCCCCCGGCCGGACGCGATAACACCCTGCCGTTGCTACAAGTAGCTGACGGCCAGCGTCTCGCTCACACCCCCCATGGCGGTAACAGACGCTGGCCTGATTCGTACTCTAAACTTTACAGAGTTTCGATCGTGCTAACGGCGATCTTGCCGCTGCGCGCATCTGGTTCGGTCTCGAACTTGACCTTCTGGCCTTCGCTCAGGCCGGACAGGCCTGCACGCTCAAGCGCGGTTGCATGAACGAAAACGTCCTTGCCGCCGTCTTCCGGCTCAATAAAGCCGTAGCCACGTTGGTCGTTGTAAAATTTTACGGTGCCCGTTGTCATAGTAAATTCCTCTTCAGTCTAACGGTCTGCACGTGGGGCCGAATTCACAAAATAGCGGCATCAGCCCCGGTTCATTGATTTTGGAGAGAAAGTCTGAAACGTGCGCGCCCGTCAGTAGAAAGGCGTAGCGGCCCAGTCATCCGGCCAATATCGATCACCAACACATATAGCTGACTCGATGCTATTGCAAGGTGGCAAGTTGCATCAGCCCGATTAGGGACAAATTAACCATAATAAATCAATATTTACATTCATTTGAGTCTCCCACCAGTCCGGCAGCGTGCATGGGTAAAATCAGGATCGGCTTGCTCGCTGCAGCGTTATCGCTGGCGTTGTCAGGTTGCATGACCACCACCGGACCGGACCCGCTCACCGACCGTGCCAGCGCCAAACCGCTTACCCCGGTCACCACAGCATTGCTGAATTTGCCACCGCCCGCCCGGCCGATAAACGTGGCGGTTTATCAGTTCCCCGACCTGACCGGCGCTTTCAAACCGAATGACAGATATGCCGACAATTCAAGAGCCGTCACCCAGGGCGGCGCGGCGATCGTGGCCGATGCCCTCAATAAGGCCGGCAATGGTGCCTGGTTCAATGTTGTGGAACGCGAAGGCCTCAAGAACCTGCTGCGCGAACGTCAACTCATCAAGGATACCTACGCCGCGCTCAACCAAAATCCTCTCGAACTCATAGATCCTCTTGAATTTGCTGAATATTTGATCGAAGGCGGTGTCGTTTCCTACGACAATTCGGTCACCTCCGGCGGCGTCGGCGCGAGCTATCTGGGTGTTAGCGGCAATGTTTTGTACAACAAGGACCTGGTGACGGTCTCGTTGCGGCTGACCAGCGTGCGGACCGGGCGGGTCATTATATCGCTCACCACATCCAAGACGATCTATTCGCTTACCGTTTCCGGAGGCTTGTCAAAATTTGTAGCGGTTGATGACCTGTTGCAGATCAGCGCCGGGGTCTCCAAATCCGAGGCTGCCCAGATCGCGGTGCGCGAAGGTATCGAAATGGCGGTTTTTGAGTTCATTCAAAAGGGCCTGAACAACGGCCTGTGGTCGGATAGCGAGCAACGCCGGCCACGCAAGCCTGTCTACACCAGCTCGATCAAACCGGTTGCCGTGCCGGCCAAAGCCAATCTCGGCCTCAAAAAGAGCACGTACTAGTTTTCAAAAACAAAAGCCCTCCCCGGAGGGAGGGCTTTCAACACGTTAGTCCAAAGAGCCAACCGGCTTATGGCATGCTCGTGCCGGAAGCAGCACTACGCGGCTTGCTGGAGTTCTTGCCAGCCTGGTTGTGGGTCAGGGAATTGCCCGGATCCGCATCATTTGCTTCGGTGTCGCCGAATTCGGCACCATTGCCAACGCCTGCATTGACCCGCAGCTTCTCGTGATCGCAACCACAATCGGTCACGGTCGTGTTGGATTCATACTTTTTGCCAGCAAAGGCCGGGGTTGCCGTAACCATTGCGATGCCTGCTGCTGCTGCGATTGTCAGTTTCCAGTTCATTGTCGCCTCCAAGGGTCTTGATTTTTGTCACTCTGGCCAGCCGCCAGTCCGATTCCTACCCGGTTCTTCCAGATCAGGATCGATGATCACTCCAGAGCAACGGGCGTGCCAGACTTCACAACCGTCGGAAAATAGCCAAAAATATCAGTTTTCAGACACGCTGAAGAGATAATAGCTGTTCTGGTGAGGAATTTTGGCGCATGTTGAGACACGCAAACTGAATCAAATTGGCCCAATTTGGTCCCCCGCCAACGGCGTGGCCAAATACAGATCCTTGGCTCCTATGTGACCTGACACAAGAGTACAGTGATTGTGATTACTGCGACGGCATGCCGGGAACCTTCACATCGTGTTGCATGCCGCCAGGTCCGGCGGACCCATGTTGGTGTCCATGACCGCTGAGTGCGACCGCACAGGTATAAATCCCGAACATGATGACAATCAGACCACCGACCTGGCGTGCGCCGGGCCGACGCACGATCTTCATAAGTTGCTCCGCAGCGCCGCCCATCGCCAGCAACATCGGCAAAGTGCCTAGACCGAAGCCCAGCATGATCATCGCCCCCTGCCCCGGTGAGGCCGACACGATGGCCAGGACCAGCGCTGAATAAACCAGCCCACACGGTAACCAGCCCCAGACCAACCCGAGCCCAAAGGCGCGCGTTGCAGTAGTTGCTGGCAGGAACCGCTTGCCGAAAGGCTCGATCCTCTTCCACAGACCCAGCCCGGCCTTCTCAATGACAGTGATGGCCTGCCACCAGCCGGCCAGATAGAATCCGAGCATGATCATGAACAGACCGGCAATCAGACGACCGACGGGCACAGCTGCGTCGAGGGCCGGCTGCGAAATCAGCGCCCCGGCAAGTCCAGCCAAAGTGCCGGCAATGACATAGCTTGAAATCCGCCCTGCGTTATATGTGAAATGATGCGCGCTGCGCGAAACCGCCGTGCGACCCTCGCGCGGCAGGCCGGTATTCAATGCTCCCACGATACCGCCGCACATGCCCAGGCAATGTGTTGACCCCAAAAATCCGATCAGGAAAGCGGTATAAAATGTCAGCGGCATTTCACTGAACCGACCCCGATCCGTCTCACGTCCTTGCCGAGCGCATGCCGGGCGGCCTGTCGGGCCCTGTGGGTGTCACAACCTGAGCAAGACCCGGTGCTTCCGTTGTATTGATTGGCCGCGACGAATTCCATACGACCAACAGACTGCTGGTCGACATGGCCAGCGCGGCAAACAACGGATTCAGATATCCGGTTACCGCGAGCGGAATGGCCAGTGCATTATAAAGCAATGCCCATCCCAGATTTTGCCGCACCCGGCGCCGCGTCGTGTCGATCAGATCGAAAGCATCGAATATTCGGTCCAGACGGTCACCGGGAATAATCACATCAGCCGCATCGGCGGCAAGCGCCGTCGGTGCGCCAAAAGCGATTCCAAGATCCGCCGCCGCCAGCGCCGGCGCATCATTGCTGCCATCGCCGATCATCACCACGGTACCTTCGGAGCGCAAACGCCTGATCACAGCTGCCTTGGCTTCCGGCGGTACCCCCGCATAGACCTCATTGACCCGGTCTTCATATCCGCTTGGGTGTTCGGCACCGGTCAACAGAACCACACGCACCCGGCTGGAAAGCCGGTCGACGACATCCTGCCATTCGGGCCGTGACTCGTCGCAGGTGATAATGGCACCGCAAACACCCCCATCCCAGCCGACGTAGGATACAACCCCCTCGCCCGGTTTGACCGAGGCGCCATGCTCCAGGATATCTTCCGGGATATCCCAGCCAAGTGCCGCAAACAAAGACTTCGAACCAACGGCAACCTGGCTTCCGTCGACCATGGCAACCGCGCCCCTGCCCGGGTGAACTACGAAATCGCTGGCATCGTGCTGATCATCAAGCTGCGCAATCGCCCGGGCGATCGGATGGGCCGAGCGGCGCTCCACAGCCGCTGCATATGCAACCACTCGCGGTCTGCCCAATGTCTTGACCACGGTCATTTTGCCAGTCGACAGGGTACCGGTCTTGTCGAGCGCAACGATGTCAATCTGCGGCGCCTTTTCGAAAACATCGGCGCTGGTGAAGATGACCCCGCGGCGCAAGGCTGTGCTCACGGCAGCTGCCGTGGTCAGGGGCATCGCAAAGCCGAATGTGCATGGGCATGACACGATCAACGTTGCCAGCCCAGTCAACAGTGCGGCCCCAAGCGGGTTCTGTTCAACCAGCATCCATGTCGTTGTGAAAGCCGCCAACACCAGCACGCCAGGCACGAAGGTCCGTGCAATCCGATCGGCAAGGCCGCGCGCGCCGGCAAGCGAACTCTGGACATTCCACAGCACCCGCGCCAGCGTGTCCATCTGGCTCTCGATCTGCGCGCCGGCCTCAATCTCCAGCTCACCCTCCACGACGATGGCGCCGCCCACAACCTCATCGCCGGTGCCGCGCGACACCGGAAACGGTTCACCGGTCATAAGCGATTCATCGACCGCAGCCTGTCCCTTGATGATGGTTCCGTTGAGCGGGATCGGTTCACCCGGCCAAACCACCACGCGGTCGCCAGGCTCCAATTCGTCCACGTTGCGCTCCAGCAGGTTCCGCCCCTTGCGTATCCGGGCGACCGGCGAACAAACGTCCATGAGCTTGGTCAACGCGCCGGTTGCCTCGGCACGGGCGCCCTGCTCGAAATACCGGCCGACAGTGACCACTGTCACAATCGCCGTTGCCACGTCGAAATAAAGCTCAAGCGAGCCGGCGAACAGCTGGCCGACGCTGTAGCCATAGGCTGCCAGGATGGCGATCGACAGCAGGTTGTCCATATTGAGCACCCCGACCCGAAGGCCGGTCCAGGCGCCCCGGAATATCGGGGCACCGCAGTAGAATACCAACACGGTGGTGAGAAAAAACATCAGCCGCGGCGTCGCATAAAACGCCAGCCAGCCAACCGGTTCCAGCTCTTCAATCGCCACAATGCCGAGATGGGTGGGATAGAAGAACGCCAGATACAGCATCATGATCACAGATGAGATCGACGTAGCAGCAACGACTCTGAGAAGCGACATACGATCGTCGTATTCACCCAGGCCTTCACTCCTGAGACGGGCACGGTAGCCCGACAGCTTGATCAACTCCGGCAACCGCGCACCATCGACCCGATCAGGATCGTAGATCACCTTCGTTGTTGCCGTTGCATAACTCGATGCGACCGCCAGAACGCCATCGATCTTTTGCGCGGTCCGCTCAATCAAGATCTCGCAGGACGAACAGTGCATGCCCTCAATTCTCAGGAACGCCTCTGCTCCTTCAGGTATCGGCGTGTCCTGAGCGGAGGTTTGGTCAACATTCTGGGTGAGAATATCCTCACCGAAATGATTGTAAACCTCGCGGCATCCAAGGCAGCAAAAGGCATGACCGTCGCTCTCGATAGGCGGTGTCGGAACGGGCAATTTGCAGAGCGTACAGTCCATGGCACCCTTGTGGATCGCAGTCCTAGGCGTTTGACTTTCCATGTTTGCCATATTATCAATTTATAAGAAACAGTTTCGAACTGCGAGACAATGTTGACTCAGCGCATTCTCAGGATCATACGGTTCGTTGTCCGCCTAAAAGCCGCTGTCACCGTAGCGGAAACGTCCGATTATCTTCAAGTCCTGGGCGCCACTTGATTCTCAAAATGAACATGCGTGAAAATCGAACATGGTGAGTTAATATAGATCTGCGGAAAGGGGCGCACCGAACCGGCAAGAAGAACCGGCAAACGAGTGCGGAAATTGTTTCGAGGAGGAAACCATAAATGCTTGAGTTCATCTACCTGTCGGGTTGGGGCGCTTTCGCCCTCCTGTTGTCTTTTCAACTCCCGTTCATGTTCTTCTTCTTGCACCTGATCTACAAGAAAACCTACGTGGATTCAGCGCCGAGCGATACATCAGACGAGAAAATTACCAAGTTCAAAAACATCTGGATGACGGTCGTCGTGGTGCTTTTCGTCGCCGTCAACCTTATGAGCATCCAGTACATGCCAGCGGTGTCAAGCGCCCGCGCGGTGGCTTCGGGGCAGGACGTCATGGAAGTCGACGTGACGGCTGCGTCCTGGAGCTACGAGATGTCCACGCGGGAATTCGTCGCCGGCAAACCGATAAGGTTCACGGCAAAGAGCACCGATACCGTCCACGGGTTCGCGATCTACTCACCAGACGGCGATGTATTGTTCACGATGATGCTGGTTCCCGGTGTTACCGCATCGTCCTTGATCTACACATTCAAGGAGCCGGGCACCTACAAGATACGCTGCCTGGAATACTGCGGCGCTGCACATCACGAGATGAGCGATGAGATCATCGTCAAAGCAAGCACCAGCTGATCGAGTTGAGGAAGAGATAATCATGTCAACAGCAACAGCAATTATTAAGCGCGTCCCGCTGTTCGGACGCATGTTCAATGTCGACACAAGCACCGGCCTTGAAGAACTCAACGCCTGGCCGGCTCTGATGGTTCTGGCATCGTTTGTATGGCTGGCAATCGCCATTCTTTTGGGCATCTCGATGCCATTGTCCCAGATCTTCGAGCTGGACAGTGCAATCTTTTATACCGCCATAACGGCTCATGGCGCTGCCATGGCCTTTCCATTCACATTCCAGCTCATGGCGGCCGTTGGCATGCACCGGGCCGGCGGTTGCCTCGGCAAACCGATCACCGGGATCTTTGCATCCCTGTTCTTCTGGTTCATGAACATCGGTGGCATTTTGTTCGCCATTGCGGTGCTGTCGGGCCTGAAGATCAGTTATGCAGTCATGTATCCGCTGCCCGTCGTCGGTGTTGCTACTGGCCAATGGAGCAACTGGATGCTGGTCCTCGGCTTCTCGGGCATCGCTCTGATCCTGGTATCCGTCATCGTGCTCTACCCGCTGCAGATCATCTCAATGCTGTTCTTTGGCGAAAAGCGCGAAGACCTGGTTCTGTCACCGCGTTCGCTCAAGGACCCCGGCATGCTGGGCATGGCAATGGCCGCCTTTGTGCTGTTGATCATGGGCCTGCCGCTGCTCATCGTTGCCAGCGCCGTCCTTCTCGCCCTGTACGGCATCTTGCCAATGGCATGGGTAACCTGGGCGACGGAACCGATGACCTTCCAGTGGGTATTCTTCATTTTCGCCCACAACCTCATGGAAGCCATGGCAATCATGGTGATCAGTGCGGTCTATGCAACTTTGCCGCTGTATCTGGCAGATGGCACCCGCAAGCTCTACAGCGACCGCATCGCCAATCTGGCCTTGTGGATCCTGCTGGTGACCTCGGTGACCTCGTTCTTCCACCACTTCTTCACGATGTATCCAGCGCTGCCCGCAGCACTGTCGTATCACGGCAACATCATGAGTTGGGCAACAGGCACCGGTGCGGCTCTGACCATTTTCACCATCTGTGCAACGGTCTGGAAGCACGGTCTGCGTCCAGGTGCCGGCCTGATGGCGATCCTGATGGGCTTTGTGCTCTACATCCTTGATGGTGTCAGCGCAATCATCACGTCAAATGTCGCCTTCTCGTTCCAGCTGCATGGCACCATGTGGCAGTCCGGGCACACGATGGCCGTGTTAATTTCGATGAGCCTGATGTGGATTGGCGTGCTGTTGCACCATTATCCGGTCATGACCGGCCGGCAACTGGATGAAAAGCTCGGCATGCTGTTCGTCAAGCTCTACACCATCGGTGCACTGGGCGTATCCTGGTCATTCCTGGCAGCAGGTGCAGCCGGCATGCCGCGCCGCTTTGCAGCCTGGAACCAGGAAGGATGGATGATGTACGGTTACCTGATCCTGCTCTTTGGGCTCTGCCTGGCAGCTTCACTGATCGTCCTTGCCCTCAACTTCAAGCGCTCGCGTTCGATTGAAGAAACCGGCGGTGCAGCGGTTCCGGCTGAATAGCACATATCAACCTGGCAAGGCGGGATCGGTACAACCGGTCCCGCTTTTCGTTTCCGCTAGATCAGTCAGCGAAAGTCTGCGGCGCGATGCATTGCCCGGCGCACGGCCGAAGTGACTTGCCCGAAAAGAGTTGATGCATCAGATTGCCGGTTGACATAAACCTCGCTACCACATCGACCCTTCCCTCACTAATTGAGTTCAAGCGATGAGTCAGCAAGACGAATACACGCCACCCAAGGTCTGGAAATGGATCGCCGAGAGCGGCGGCACGTTTGCCAACATCAACCGCCCGATCGCCGGCCCGACCCATGACAAGGAACTCCAGGTCGGCAAACACCCGCTGCAGCTGTATTCGCTGGCAACACCCAACGGCGTGAAGGTCACGGTGATGCTCGAAGAATTGCTGGCGGCCGGTATCGCCGGTGCCGAGTACGACGCCTGGCTAATTCAGATTGGCGATGGCGACCAGTTTGGCAGCGGCTTCGTTGCCGTCAACCCAAACTCCAAGATCCCGGCCCTGATGGATCACAGCACACCCACGCCGACCCGGGTATTCGAGTCCGGTGCGATCCTGCTTTATCTGGCGGAAAAGTTCGGCGCCTTCATGCCCTCCGATCCGGCCAAACGGGCCGAGTGCCTGTCATGGCTGTTTTGGCAGATGGGCAGCGCGCCCTATCTCGGCGGCGGCTTTGGCCATTTCTACAAGTATGCGCCGTACAGGATGCAATACCCTATTGACCGGTTCACGATGGAGGTGAAGCGCCAGCTCGACGTGCTCGACCGCCACCTGGCCGAAAATCAGTATATGTCCGGTGATGAGTACACAATTGCCGACATGGCGATCTGGCCGTGGTACGGCCAGCTTGCTGCCGGCAATGTCTATGATGCCGCCGAATTCCTCGATGCCGCATCATATACCCACGTCAATCGATGGACCGCCGAAATCGCCGCACGCAAGCCCGTCCAGCGTGGCCGGATGGTCAACCGCACGTCAGGCGAACTTCACGAACAGCTCCATGAACGCCACGACGCCAGCGATTTCGACACCAGAACGCAGGACAAGCTCGAACCTGCCGAGTGATCGGTTTGACCAGGTTAGGCGCCTCAAACGAATCCGGTTCGTGGTGCCCAGGGTCCTGACCCTGATTAATCTGCTGACCTCACGGCCCTTCATCGAGCTCGGCAATCGGCCCGGGGTACTGAGGCAAATGATCGGTCCGGGGCGTCCAGGTTCCGCTCGCGATCAGTCCCTCGATATGGTCGGTTATTTCGCTCAGCGTGGCGAACCAGACATCGCCCTTGGCCGCCATGTGATCGAGCAGTTCTCCGATCGCCTCCATACGCGCCAGCCTGCCGGACAGGAACGGGTGCCAGACCGCGATCCATAAGGCGCCGTGCCGCCAGGCGGCATCGAACTCACCGCGGAACACATCCATGGCGTGGTTCGGCGCCTTGATCGGCATCATGTAGTTGAGATCCCGGCCGACCATGTAATGGGCCCAGTCGTCCATCGCATAGTGGCTCGGCAGTTCGATCAGGGAACCGGTGCCATTGGTCAGCCTGTAGGGGATCTCATCGCCCATCAGGGACGCATCGTAACGCATCCCGGCATCCACCAGGATGTCCAGCGTATTGCGCGAGAAGCGATAGGACGGTGCCCGGAAACCGATGGGCCGCGTGCCGGTGAATTTTTCAAGCACATCGAAACCGCGTTGAAACCAGTAGCGCTCCTGCTCGAGCGACAGTTCATTGGGATGCTCGTGCAGGTAACCATGGTGCCCAATCTCGTGACCGTCGGCGAGCGCCGCGGCAGCCGCATCGGGATATCGCTCAATGCACCATGACGGGATGAAAAACGTCTGCTTGATCTTGAATTCCCGGAACAGCGCCAGGATCCGCGGCATCGCAACCCTGGGGCCGTATTGCAGCATCGACATGGTGGCAACAAGGTTCGTTGCATTCTCGTGATGTGCCAGATGGAGAATGCTGTCGGCATCCAGATCGAAGGTCATTGCCACTGCGCACCGGGCGCCATTCGGCCACGGCGGCGCATTGGCAATGAGTTGGCGTTGCTTGGACATCTTTCTGCTGGCCTCCAGTTATGGCGGTTACTCCAACAAAATTGACACCAAGGCATTGATGCTGCAAGGGCTCCGGCAAGCGGTTACCCGGCAAACTCTGCCTTCGCATACCCCTGCAAATACAACAGCGCCGTCAGATCGCTGTGATCAATCACCGTATTGGCCGCCTCGCGTACCGCCGGTTTGGCGTGCATGGCAACCCCCATGCCAGCAAGGCCGAGCATGCCCAGATCAT
>Ga0224508_10005384_pt1 | contig 10244 bp, 10 predicted proteins | sample SF_Jan12_sed_USG_4_FD_170157 | JGI IMG/M metagenome (GOLD analysis project Ga0224508, IMG submission 170157) | Sediment microbial communities from San Francisco Bay, California, United States - SF_Jan12_sed_USGS_21 | ecosystem: Environmental > Aquatic > Marine > Sediment | place: USA... | reverse complement strand
GCACACTCTAGAGCGCCGACGGATTTACAGTTGACGCGCAATGGAAGACGACGGGACCATCACAAGGCAGATCAGAATGCTCCGCCAGGTTATCGAGGCGAGCCAAGAGAAGCTGCGGGAACTAGGAACGAGGCGCAGGAAGAAAAGCCCAGAGCTTGCGATTGATCAAGCCTATCCGAGTGGCGTAAAGAAGAAGAGAAGACGAGCCGGCGGTTGACGGAATTAGAGGCACAGTCAGAGGGACGTGATCGTGGCAAGCTTTACTTTGACTCCAGCAACGAAACGTAACGCTTTGGTAGCGCTGATAGGTATTCTCACACAGTTCTACACGAGCAACGCCAATGCGGCCTCATTAAGAGAAGAACAGCACTGCCTCGCGCAATCGCTCTACTGGGAAGCTAGAGGAGAAGGCCGGCACGGTATGATCGCGGTGGGCTGGACGGTGCTCAATCGCGTTCATAGTAGGCACTTTCCAGCGACCCCTTGTGAAGTCGTGCGTCAAGGCGGTGAACAACCACCGTGTCAGTTTTCTTGGTGGTGTGATGGAAGAAGTGATAGACCGCGGGATGAGCATAGCTGGAAATCCGCGCTCATAACTGCCGCGGAGCTGTTGCTCAACCCGCCCCACGATCCGACCGGCGGTGCACTGTTCTACCACAGCACGAGTATTACACCACCGTGGAAGCGCGTTCGAACGGCTCGGATTGGTCGGCACGTGTTCTATCGGTAGTGTCCGTCCGCGGGTGGAACCGTTTCCGAGCTGTTCTGGGCGCACATGATCTGTAAACGAACTCTGCTTCGCCGCAAAAAGCGGTCACCGGATCGGCCCCCAGTAATGTGACGTAATAGCGCTCTTCGGTCGAGGGCTGACGAGAGTCACAGAATAACTCGGGGTGAGCGGGCTACTGTCGTAAAATGACCGCTCCAAACCCCAAGACCGATCCTACCCCATCAACTGACGAAATCGACCTCACCACAACGGCGGAGGTTCTTACGGCGAGGGAGATTCTCGAGCAGCTTGGGGAAGAGACGACCCTGATCCAGCGCGCTGAAACTCTGCCGCATCGCGTTCGTTCGTGGCAGCGGCTGCTCGCGTGGGTGGGGCTGAAGTAAGGTCCAACACCACTGGAAAATAATGAGTCACCGGACACCCGCTGATGGCCTCATTAGTACTCTGGGGGAGTTACATGAAGAGCGGATACCCGGTGACCGCGCGCATTCTACTACGGTCGCTGCCAGGGTATAAGCCCCCGAAGCCACTCAAGGCATGCCATGAGCCTCGTGAATGCCCGCGCCGAGGGCCCGGTCGAGGCTCGTGAGCAACCAGGCGCGACGACGCGCACGGGCAGTCAGAATACGAGGGTGACCGCCCACCGATGACCGCAAACCGAACGCGAAGGGATACTGGTATTTTATACAGTATCGTTGTATCTTGATCGTGCCGCCGGGCGCCTGCTGACCCGACGCCAAGCCCATCCACAAGAAGTGGGTGCCGTGCAGGAGAAACACCTAGGCGCCCGGTGGCACCATCGACCCAGCTTCACGAGACGCCGGCGAAGCGGCCCGCGTCGAGATCGGATGCGTGTGCCGCTCCAAGCTGCCGGAAACGTTCCCGGGTTGACGCGCTGTGTTTGAAGGAGATCCAAGCACTGGATCGGGTGTACGATCATCTCCTGTCGATCGCTGCCGTTTTTTCTCCAGGATGCCCATCGCCGAATGACCTTGAATCACCCCATCGCTGTGCTCGCCTGGCTGACCGTCTCGGTTGTGGGCACCGGGATCGCACACGCGCAGGCTCTGAGCCCGGTCGATACGGACGGCCCGGTGACGTACTTCATTGCCGAGGGCGAGAACGGCTCCCACTTTCGTGAAAGCGACCGCGAGCTCGCAACCTGGGCGCTGCAGGCCTGGGAGCGAAGCGCCAACGGCGCACTGCGTTTCGTGCCCGGGCCCGAATCAACGGCGCTGTTGCGTGTGTACTGGGTGCCCGCCAACTTTGGCCAGTATGGCGAGATGCGGCCCCTGGTCGTCGAGGGTCGCCGCGGGGCGGCCGTCTTCATCCGGCCGGACACAGATGCCCTCGGCGAGACGATCGGGCGGCGGGCAGGAGAGGACCCTCTCTTTCGCGACACGATCGTCTATCTCACCTGTCTCCACGAGCTCGGTCATGCCCTTGGCCTCAGCCACACCTCCGATTACGCCGACATCATGTACTTCTTCGGCTTCGGAGGAGACATTCCGGGGTACTTCGGCCGTTACAGAGACCAGCTCAGCTCCAGGGGTGATATCGCGTCGGTGACCGGGCTCTCCCCAGGCGATCTCATGCGTCTGGAAGCGCTGTACGCTGCCCCATCGAGCGACGGTGGGAATTAGCGGAATTCCGATCCCGCTTCGAGATCAGTCGCGCGAATCGCGCACCCGGATGACCACGTCCACGCCGGCCTGCTCAGTCCCTTCGGGCAGTGCCGTCTTGAGCTGCAACGCGACGGCGTCCGGCGGTATGTCCGTCAGCTCTCCGCTGTCCGCGTTATAGAAGTGGTGATGCGGCTCGATAGTGGGATCGTAATACTGGCGGGTCGGATCGACATGGACGGTCCGGAGCAGCCCGCGTTCGCAGAACAGGTTCAACGTGTTATAGACGGTCGCCTTCGATGCCTTGGAGCCTTTGGCCCGAATCCGGGCAATGATCTGATCGGCGGACGCGTGCTGGGGTGAGCTCAAGATCACTTCCCCCACGTCGAGCCGCTGGGATGTGGGCAGGACGCCAAAGCGCTCCAGACGTTGTGCAATTTCTTCGCGGTTCACGGGTCTACGCCCTTAGAAATCAGTGACTTGTCGAGTATACGCCTCACGCCGCTCCGTTGCCAACGGGGTCGCGTCAGCGCCTCGCAAGCGGTTGAATTCCCAGGAAATGAATCAGCCCAGGGGGCTCACCGAGCCGCGGCACCACGGTCGAAGCTCGGTCCCGTTTCGATTGGCATCAGCCAGATTCCGCACTGTCGCCCGGGCCGCTCCGCTCCTTAGCCTCATCCTTTTCAGTCGGGGCCGCAACGCCGTGCGACGATGCCGGGGAATCACGCTGTGGGAGCTGATCTGGGTCCTGGCCCTCGTGGCCACCCTGACCGCCGTCGCCGCGCCCGGGTTTCGCAGCCTCGTCCTGGATGCCCGCCGCACGGCCGACATCAACGCCTTCATTTCCGCGATCCAGCTCTCGCGGAGCGAGGCGGCCAAGCGGGGGCGCCCCGTGGTGCTCTGCAAGACCGCCGACGGCTCGACCTGCGGGGGCGCCGAGATCGGCTTCGACTCAGGCTGGATGGTCTTCGTAAACGTGGACGATATCCGCCCACCCCAACGCGCTCCCGAGGAGCAGCTGCTCTACCGCCATGAGCCGCAAACGCGGGGCACCATCAGGGCCAACCGACGCCTGTTCGAGTTCCGTGCCTTCGGTTGGCGCAGCACCAACGGCACCATCACCTTCTGCGACCGCCGTGGGACTGCGCAGGCGCGCGCGGTCATCGTGAGCTATACGGGGCGGCCGCGCGTATCCCCCAGAGGGCCCCGGAACCGGACCCTGGCCTGCGCAGCTTTGCCATAATGCAGACCCCAAAAACACCGCTCATCGTCGGACCCCCACCGACCGTCGGGACTTTTTGTGGCCCCCGCACCCCACTCTCTATAGTCCCGAGCCATGAACGAGAGAACACAACGCGGATTCACGCTCTGGGAGCTTCTGACCACCCTGCTGGTGGCCGGCGTTCTCCTCGGGGTTGGCGTGCCCAACCTCATGGAGTTCCAGCGCACCAACGCCATGGTCAGCGCGGGGAATAACGTGATCAGCGGCCTCTTCCTGGCTCGAACGGAAGCGGTCAAGCGACAGGCGCCCGTGACGCTGTGTGGCAGCGCCGATCCGCTGGTGCCCGCGCCCGTTTGCAGTCTCGGCGGCAATGGCGGCTTCATCGTCTTTGTCGACGAGAATAACGGCATCCTGGGCGAGGTCACGGACGGCAACGCCGTCGTCGATCCCAACGAGCAGGTCCTGCTCCAGGTGGACGACCCCGGCGGCACCATCGACGTATTCGGCGACGGAGGACAGTACATGGCCTATGCGCCGACCGGGTTCGCGCTGACGCGAGCGCCGGGCCACGCCCAGAACGCGACGACGACGTTGCTGCTTTGCGATGAGCGCGGCAACCGGGACGCGGGCGGGCGGTCCGCCGCGCGTGTGGTGCAGGTCATACCTACCGGCCGCGCGCAGATCCTTCGGAGCCAGCTCGACGTCGCCAATGCCGTGGCCATTACCGGCGGCATCTGCCCCTAACTCCAGTAATCGACTAACGGATAACGATCCATGCATCCCATGAGAGCTAAGCAGCAAGGTTTTACGTTGGTGGAAGCGATGGTATCCCTCGTCGTGCTGTCCGTCGGCATGATCGGGATCGCCGCGTTATACGCCCAGGGGCTCAGCGCCGGGCGAACGGCCCAGTACCGGACCCAGGCCGTCAATCTGGCTGCCGACATGGCCGATCGCATCCGCGTCAATCGGCTCGGGCTCGGCGCCTACGCGGGCCTGCCATTGAACTTCAATTGCGATCCGACGCTCGGAGGCGGGTTCGACTGCACGCCGCCCCAGATGGCCGCCCACGACCTCTTTTTATGGAACCAGCAGGTTCAGCAGATTCTGCCGAACGGGCAATGGCAGATTCAGTTCAACCCCGGCGCCTTGCCGCCCAGCTACACGCTCAACATTCTCTGGGACGAGGTGGGGCAAGGCCAGATTCAGCATCAAGTTGTAATTCAGGTGCCGGCGATCTAGGCCGCACAGGAAGGGACGAAGACACGTGAACAACATGACAGCCAACCTGTCCAGGAAGCGAGTCGCCGGCGTGACGCTCATCGAGCTCATGGTGGCGATGGCGATCGGCTCGTTCCTCATGATCGGCGCGATGACCGTTTTCATGCAGAGCCGCACGACCTTCCGGGTCAACGAATCCATCTCGCGCCTGCAGGAAAACGCCCGGTTCGTGCTCGACATGGTCGAGCCGGAGCTGCGGATGACCAGCTATTTCGGCCTGACCACGCGCGCGAACAAGTTCGACAACCGCGCGACGCCGTTGCAGCCGACCCCGCCGGGGCTCGCCGTCATCGGTGATTGCGGCCCGAACTGGAGCATCGATCTCGCGCGGGAAATCGGTGGTAACAACAACGGCTACGCGTGGGGATGCCCCGCATTCGGCGCGGCGCAGCCCCTGGCCGATACGCTCGACATACATCGTGCGAGCGAGGACCCGGTCGGACTCCTGCAGCCGGGCACGATGTACGTGCAAACGGCACGGTTCAGAAACGGGCTGATCTTTGTCGGCAACGTCATTCCCCCGGGATTCTTACCCGCGCCCCAGTCGCAGCCGCATCTGCTGAGGGCGATAGGCTTCTACGTCAGCCAGAACTCCTCGCAGGATACGCCGGGAAATCCAGTACCGTCGCTGCGAATGAAGACCCTGGTGGGCGGCGGTTTTCTCGGCCCCACGGTCGTCGATCAGGAAATCCTGCCGGGCGTGGAGGACTTCCAGGTCCAGTTCGGGGTTGACACCGACATCATCGGCACCCCGACCCGGGGCTCGGTGAACCGCTATGTGAATCCGAACGACCCCATCCTCAACCCGCTCGCCGGCGCCTTTCTGCCCGACGCGGAGATCCTGTCGGTTCGCGTGTGGTTCCGGTTGCGGGCGGAGCGACCGGAACAGGGGTATGTCGACATCAACAACTACGTCTATGCGGACCAGAACGTGCCGCCACCGAACGACCAGTTCCGGCGCACCGTCGTCAGCAAGACCGTTTATCTGCGTAACGCAAGGAAAGCGAGTTAGTCATGACCAGAGGACGGATAAAGACAATGACATCGAGACAGCAACAGCAGGGCGCGGCGTTGATCGTCGGACTCGTGCTACTCATGGTGCTGACCGTGCTCGGCGTATCCGGGATGAATACGGCCACCCTCGAGCTCACGATGGCGAGTAACGCCCAGTTCCACCAGGATGCGTTCCAGGCCGCCGAGACGGGTGTCGACATGTCCATCTCCCAGCGCCCTTATCCCACGGTGGCGCCCGGCATCATCCCGGTGACAGCATTGGGTGACGGCAGCTACGGCACCCAGGCCACCAACACCTGGGTGGACAACACACCGGTACCGGATCGAGCCTTCAGCATGGGCGTGGACTCCGGCTCCGTGTCGGCCTTTCATTTCGACATTCTTGCGGTGGGGAACGGGCCTCGAAACGCCATCTCCACCCATAACCAGAGTTTTTACGTCGTAGGACCGGGAGGCTTCTAGGCCTTTCGTACGTAGGGAGACAACTATGAATCGCGCAGTATTCGCAACATTGATCCTGCTCTTGGGCAGCGTGAGCTCGGCCTGGGCCTACCGGGTGCTCGAGCAGTCCGAGGATACCTACGAGCTGATACTGGGCGAGGTCAGCCTGCCCCGCGGCGAGGCGGGCACATTGATCTTCAAGCCCTGTGCGGACTGCAACACGACCGCACTTCGGGTATCCGGCCAGACTCGCTACGCCATCAACGGTGCGGCGTACGAATTGCCGGACCTCCTGGAGGTTGCCGAGCAGATTCGGCAGCAGGACGGAGGCAACAGCGGCACGGCCGTCTATGTGCGCTTCGACATCGAGTCCAAGCGCGTGACGTGGCTCGGCCTGGATACCTTCGGACGCTAGGGACTTTTCGGACGCTGGGCCGATGGACGGGCCCGGCCATAAATGGATTTTAGACTTTTGATTGAGGGACAAACCATGAGTGTTACCAGAAAGCGCAGCACTTGGGTATTGGCAGGGATGCTCTGGGCGCTCGCCTCCGGCGCGCCGAGCTTTGCCGATGACACGGAGCTATTCGTCAGCAGCACGACCGCGTTCCCCGACGCCAAACCGAACATCCTGTTCATCATCGATACGTCCGGCAGCATGACCAACCCGGTCGTCACGCAGGCTACCTATGACCCACTCTTCAGCTACGGCGGCGCCTGTGACGCCTCCCGCGTCTATTGGCGCCGGGGCTCGGGCAATCCGCCGGACTGCAGCACGGATCGGTGGTTCAACCGCACGGCATTCATGTGTGATGCGGCGATGCAGGCATTCATGTCGGCCGGCTTCTATAACGATCGCATGGCCCAGTACGACCCTAATTCCGATGATCGCTGGGAGCGACTCAACCGCAATCAGAAGAGCCGCCTGGTGGAGTGCCAGGATGACCAGGGTCTGCACGGCGACGGCTCCGACGTCGACGAGGTCTGGGCCCAGGATGGGGACGACAGCGAGCTCTGGAGCGACGACTCCAACGACGAAGTGGCCTGGGGAAACAGTCCTACCGACCGAATATACACGACGTACGATGGAAACTACCTGAACTGGTACTACGGGCCCACCTCCACCTCGACCCGCATCCAGGTGGTGAAAGACGTGGCCACCAACCTGCTCGACACGGTGAACGGCGTCAACATCGGCCTGATGCGGTTCAACACGAACTCCGGCACTGTCGCCGACCACGGCGGCCCCGTCATCTACGCGATGGAGGACATCGCCACGTCTCGTGTGCCGATGCAGGCGGCTATCAATGGGCTGCCGGCTTCCGGTTGGACACCTCTGGCGGAGACGCTTTACGAGTCGCAACAGTACTACGCCGGCCGCCAGGTCGACTACGGCAACTTGAACGCGCCCCAGTCGAGCGTAGCCGCCTCCAGGGAGCCGTTGAATCCGAATGTCTATAACTCACCCATGGAGTTCGGTTGCCAGAAGAACTTCGTCGTATTGCTGACCGACGGTGCCCCCACGCGCGACGTGACCGCCGACGCCAGCATCACCGCACTCCCCGGCTTCAATACGCTGGTGGGCGCGAACTGCGACGGCTCCGGCGACGGCGCGTGCCTCGATGACCTGGCCGAGTACATGTACGAGGCGGATTTCGACCCCACCCTGCCGGGCAAGCAGAACGTCGTTACCTTCACCATCGGGTTTACGGTCAATCTGCCGATCCTCGCCTCCACGGCGGCCCGCGGCGGTGGCGCGTACTTCACGGCCGACGACACGGCCTCGCTCTCAACGGCATTGACCAGCATCGTGACGTCCATCCTGGATACCCAGACGACGTTCACGGCGCCGACGGTCTCGGTCAACAGCTTCAACCGAACCCGGAACCTGAACGATCTCTACATCTCCATGTTCCAGGCCTCGGGCAACGCACACTGGCCCGGCAACCTGAAGAAGTACACCCTGCGAGTCTCTGACTCGCAGATCGTCGACGCCAACGGTAACCCGGCGGTGAATCCGGTAACGGGCTTCTTCGATGACAATTCGCGCAGCTACTGGTCAGCCGCGGTCGACGGCTCGGACATCACCGCGGGTGGAGCGGCCAACCAGCTGCCCGACCCTGCGACGCGGAATGTCTACACGTTCCTGGGTGACCCGAATCTGACCGCCGCGACCAACAATTTCGATACGACCAACGGAGCGATCGACGACGCCATGCTGGGCATCGGCAATGCCGGTGATCCGGCCCGGGACGATCTCATCGACTTCGTTCGCGGCGTCGACGTGACGGATGTGGATCAGGACCCCTTGACCACGCAACGAAACCAGATGGGAGATCCCCTGCACGCCCAGCCGACGTCGTTCATCTACGGCCCGACGGTCAACGATGCCGTGGTCTATTTCGCCACGAACGATGGCAACCTCCACGCCATCGACCCCTCGACGGGACAGGAGAAGTGGACCTTCATTCCGCCTGATTTCCTGACCGACCTGGTTGATCTCTACATCGACGAGTCGACGCCGGACAAGCACTACGGCATCGACGGCAGCCTCAAGATGCAGATCCTGGCCAACAACGACGGCGTCCTCGATCAGCCCGCCGGCGAGCGCGCCTATCTGTACTTCGGTATGCGCCGCGGAGGCAGCTTCTACTACGGCCTCGATGTGAGTCTCCCGGACTCTCCGAAACTCATGTGGCGCCTGGACGGCAGCTCACTGCCGGGTATCGGCCAGACCTGGGCCGATCCGGTCCCCGCCCGAATCAATATCCAGGGCGCACCTTATGCCGCGGCTAACACCACGAAGCAGGTGCTGGTGATCGGCGGTGGCTATGACCCGGGTCACGACAACTACAGCCTGCCCGGGGCGCCCGACGCCGGCAATGCCATCTACATCATCGACTCGGTGAACGGCAACCTGCTCTGGCACGCCAGCGCGGCGAGCTCGGATAAGGACCTGCCGGATATGGTTCACTCCTTCCCGGGTGATATCAAGGTGGTCGACCTCGACGGCGACAAGTTCGCCGACCGCATGTACGCCGCCGACATGGGTGGTCAGGTGTGGCGCTTCGACGTCTTCAACGGGCAGCCGGCCGCGAGCCTCGTCAACGGCGGCGTCATCGCTCAGCTCGGCGGTGCCCCGGACAACAGCCCGTCCGTTGCAGACACCCGCCGGTTCTATTACACCCCGGATGTCGCGTTCGTGAATGACGACGATCAGAGCTTCATTCACATCGGCATCGGCTCCGGACACAGGGCGCGCCCCAACAGCGTCTTCACGGAGGATCGCTTCTACGCGCTGCGTGATTACACGACCTTCGGCACGCATAGCCAGCCATATTACAACGCGTTGACACCGATCGAGGACGACGACCTCGAGGACATCACAGATGACGTCGATGCGGTTGTCCCCATCGGCTCGGCGGGCTGGCGCTTCGAGCTGCGCGATGGTGGCTGGATCGGCGAGAAGGTGCTGGCGGAGGCGAGGACCTTCGACAACAAGGTCTTCTTCACCACCTTCATTCCGGGCGCCGGCGCGACGGCGAACAATTGCCAACCCTCGCTGGGTCGCAACCGGCTCTACGTCATGGACATCCTGAATGGTGGCCCGGTGACCAACCTGGATGAATCCGCCGACCCGGACAACCTCACCGAGACGGACCGCTACAAGGAGTTCCAGGGCTCTATCTCCAGTGAGGTGGTGTTCCTGTTCCCCTCCCCGGACGATCCCGCGTGCGTGGGCGATGCGTGTACACCGCCGCCGGTAGCGTGTGTCGATCTCTTCTGCTTCCCACCGGGATTCGCCAACAATCCGGTAAGAACCTTCTGGAGTCAGGAGAGTACGAACTGACGACGCGGACCCGTTGACCTGTAAGACCGGGGCCGCCGCCTGAGACCCAGGCTGGCGGCCCCCCCCCGATACCAAGGAAGGATAGAA
>Ga0224508_10005383_pt1 | contig 10246 bp, 13 predicted proteins | sample SF_Jan12_sed_USG_4_FD_170157 | JGI IMG/M metagenome (GOLD analysis project Ga0224508, IMG submission 170157) | Sediment microbial communities from San Francisco Bay, California, United States - SF_Jan12_sed_USGS_21 | ecosystem: Environmental > Aquatic > Marine > Sediment | place: USA... | reverse complement strand
TACCGAATACTTTTGTCGTAAGACTTGTGCCGGGGTCGCCTAGCCTGGTAGGGCGCGCGCCTGGAAATTATTAACCATAAAGCGCGTTCTCGCAAGGGAACGGGAGTTCAAATCTCCCTCCCGGCGCCTAATATTGTAATGTATAGGCCCAATGAACAAAATCTGTCCACTTTAAATTCAAGTCATATTCGTAATACTATGAAGGATAAAAGATCCCCAGATTGGCACAATTCGCAGAGACGAGTCGAGCTTGCAAAGATACGAATTGGAAACCGATTCTCAAAAGAAAATACTAATACTGCATGCAGATTTTTTGACAAGCTAAGACTAGGTAACATGTCTTATGGGAGGATAGAAAATTATTCTGGTTCTGTTATACGAATTTTAAAAATAAAAGATGATAAAAAAATAGAGCATTGGTCAAAAAGAGAAATTGAACTAGTACACAAGGTAATAGCCGATTCTGCATATGAGAACTCAGTCAAAAAAGACACTCTGACAGCCCTAAAACGATTATATCATTTTGCTATACATGATGAGATTGCCATAAAGGCAAAAGGAATCGAATATGATCCTGTGGTTTCATGGATAACTCCTAGCTCTTTTGTTGACAGGTTTGAAAAGATACAAGCAAAAGATCTACTTACTGATGATGAGATACTTCAACTGATTCAGGCAATAAAGCAAATTGGAGGAAGATTCGTAAAAAGAAACATTGCACTTATTTTTATTCTACTTGAAGGCGCATACAGACCTGGTGAGTTGTTAAACATCAGAATATCTGGAATAGAGTTTGAATCTGATTTTGTACGGATTTACACCACTGGAAAGACTGGACCAAAATCACTAACACTGGTTGCATCATACGGTCCACTAAAAGAATGGCTATCCATTCACCCGCAAAGTGACGATCCTGACGCATTTTTGTTTTATCAAGACAATAATAACAATGTAATGCGTTATTGGACACTTGACTACATAATCAGACATGCAAGAAAGAAAGCTAACATCAAAAAACGTGTATGGCCATACTTGTTTAGACATACATCTCTAACTGAATATAGTAAAAAACTAGGAAATGTGGCTAAAATTTATGGTAACTGGTCAAAAGACTCGCATATGCTTATCCACTATGAGCATCTTGCAAATTCGGATCAGGAAGATGCTGTGTTAAGATTGCATAATCTCAAAAAAGAAAATAACAAAAATTCCATTCTATTTCCAAAAATATATTCTAGTTGTAAACAGCGAAATTCAAGTGATAATTCACATTGTATTTACTGTGGAATGGAGCTAGCAAAGACTTTGGCACATCTAAGAGAAACAAGACAAAATTCTAAACATCATGGTACTAAAGAATTAGAAAATATCTTTTTTAAAAGAATTCAAAGTCTTGAATTGTTATTTGAGCAACAACAACAGCTAATTAACAGGCTTGTAAGTGAAAGAGAGCAATGAGACTCTTAATTGTCATTTCTTCAACTTATGGTTCAAATTTGACTGGAAACACAACGTGCATGGGGATATAGTTAGAGGCAAAGATTTTGCACTAACTCTAACAAAGATTTATTGTTGAAATTCTATAATTTCTTAATATGCTGTTAAAGAAAATAATCATTGCAGTAGTGCCAATTATCACTGTCTTGGTTTTAGGAAGTGTGTTATGGCAAAATGATGGATTACAAAATTTCGATTATCCATGTGCTTTAACAGAAGACAATGCTGAGGGACCATATTATATTGCAGATGCTCCTCAAAAGGAAAAACTCGGTGAATCACTAGAGGGACAAAAATTGATAATTTCAGGTCATGTGTTTGATTACAATTGTAATCCCATATCAGGTGCAATTATAGATGTCTGGCAAACTGATTCAAAGGGAGAGTATTACTTTGAGGGTTTTACACTTCGAGGAAAAATACATGCTGATGAGAATGGAATGTATAATCTTGAAACCATATTTCCTGGAAAATATTCGGAATCAGGCACATTCAGACCCGCACATCTTCACGTAAAAGTTTCATCTCCAGAAGGAGAACCACTTACAACACAACTCTATTTTGCAGGTGATGAACACCATGATTGGCTGACAAAGCCTTCCTTGATTTTAAAACTAAATGAAATAGACGGAATCAGATACTCGGAATTTGATTTTACTATTATTCCCTGATGTTTCTCTAGATATCTATTTCATTTTTCTTTTTTTTGCTTTACAAGTAATTATCAACGTCTAGTTAGGGGCAAAGATTTTGCACTAATTTTTATTCCAATTGATTGTTGAATTTTTTAAGTTGTTTTTGAACTAGAATTTCAGCTTAATTCTCTGGGGACTGAATAATCATTTGGGAGATAAAGATGGAGGCCGATGGGCATGAAAATTATGAATAAAGAGTAAACCTGATAAAGATGTGAATTAGGATTTGAGATTGTGAAAATTGAAATGATTTGTGCAATAGTATTGTCTGTTGCAATGTTTGCAATTCCTTTCTCTCATGCTGAAGAAACAACAACATTCTTCATTCATCCTCATCTTGTTGACTGTGTGGGAGTTGGTCCAATGAAATGCCTGCAAGTTCGAGAAAACCAACACTCTGAATGGCTAAATTTTTATGATAATATTGAAGGGTTTTCATTTTCACAAGGAAATTCTTATCAGATTTCTGTAAAGATAACTGACGTTGAGAATCCGCCAGCGGATGCTTCAAGCAAAAAATATGAACTAATTGAAATAATTAAACAAGAATCTACAACAGACCATAGTCCATACAAGAATACATGTGCACCCGGCTTTGTTCCATTGGGAGAGATATGTGTTCTAAATGACAGATGTGGTCCTGGAATATATCCTGGAAAAGTGTGTGTTATGGATGGAATGGAACAACCATATCTTAGACCATCGCAGCAAGGCAATGCAGGAATTGCAGCAGCCAATGTTATTTGTGCAGAAGGTTTGAAACAAATGTTCAAGTCTCATGACGGTTTTCCTGCATGCATCAAACCACAATCAGTCAATTCGCTAAAAGAGAGAGGTTGGCAGACATTCATACCAATCTTTGCATGCACGCTAGAGTATGCACCGGTATGTGGAGTGGATGGAAAGACCTATGGAAACAATTGTATGATTAATTCAGAACACATTACAATAAAACACCAAGGCCAATGCCAATGAATAAAAAAATTGCAATGGGAATTGGAATTGCTGTAATTGCAATTGGGGTATTTGTCCTGCATTAACTAATCCCAACTTGAGAGAAAACAAAGATACATGGTTTGGTTTTATCGATACAAGTTCAGAGCCTGTTCCTCCTGTAACTCAACAAGACCTACGAATTATGATTGATGAGTGGATGAATAATCCAGAAAAAGAAGATAGAAACCAACGTCTAGAGATCATGAAAGCATTTTACACATTCCAAGAATCAGGACAAAAGTTAACTGATGATCAGGCAGGCAGAGTCATGTATAATCAGATTGTAAAAATGGTAAGCTTTGATATTCCAAAAACAGAACTTAATGAAATGAAACAAGATGTTCGTGAAGAACTAAGAGAATTAGGATTTAATTCAGATTCTTGATCTTTTAATGTTTGAGATAGAAATGATGGTTAGTCACAAAGATTTTGCATTAAAATGAAAAATGAAGAATCTTATGAAATAGTCAAAATACTTATGAATACATCCGGAGAGGTTCCATCATACTTTGCCTTTTGATCTAAATGTAATTCTACGTGTAATTACCTCTCCAAATTCAGCATTTGCACAAATCAGAGACAATGAGGAAAAATACTTTGCACAGTCAATTGGCCTTTTGGTAGTCAGCTCTGTTCTCAGTGTGTTTGTGATACTTCCGTTTGTAATGATTCCACTCAGTGATGCCTATTTTGAAGGGGTAGATGACGTTGATCTTCCAACAGAAGGCGCAGACATAGTTTGGGCCATGGCAGTAGGTTTTCTAAAAGGAATAGTTTCGTTTGTGGCCCTTTATTTTATTGGAAAAAAACTTGGAGGCAACACCAACTGGAAAAAAGTATTCTCAGTTATCTTCCATACGTACGTTCCAGTAATTCCAATGATGATCATAATTTCTGTATTGGTGTTTCTGATGTGGGGCTCTCTTGCAGAAATAGACCCCTCCTATCTCATGTCCACTGATGTAGACGAAGAACAAGTGTTGTCTGCAATAGGGCCTTTGCTGGTTTATGCACTTTTGGTGGGTGTTTTTGCAATTGCATTTATGGTGTGGATTATAGTCATATCTGTCAAGGCAATAAAGACAGTTAACGGATTTGAAACAGGAAAGGCATTTGGGCTTTTGATTCTGGTAATGATTATTGCTTCTGCTGCATCTGTAGTGTTTAACGTATAGTTTTGCACGCTTGTGAAACAGATTAAGAAAATATCCATGTAAAAAATAATAACATCAATTACAACAAAAATTTGTGGCAATTTATTCAGTTAAAGCTAGATACATCAAAGAAAAAATGAAAGAGTTTTACCAGAAACTGACTGATGGCACAATTCAGGATCAGAAACCTGATGGTCAAGAGATTATCAATTCAATGAAACGTGCCAAGATAACTGAGGCAAACGTAATCCAATGGTCTGAGATGTGCTTTTGCTCACCACCCTTAAAGCATGAACGAGAAACTGTATACAATCAATTTCTAGAGGATATGGAAACTAAAGTCATAGATGAGTATGTAGAGTATGAAGGAGAATTGTTTATGGATTTTTTAGAAAAACAAAGTAAAGAATAATTTTATTGTAAAGTTTGGATTTTTGAAAGAACTTTATCATATACGCTGATTGTTTTTCCTTCCTTCAGGTTCTTTTTCATGTGCCATAGCGTAGACTTGTTAATCCCAAATCCTTTTCTTTCTTCATTGGTCATACTTGAGATTTTTTCTTTTAGTTTCAGATTGTCGTTTCTATGTAATTTCATTGCAGGAATGTTAAACTCGATCTCTTTCTTTTTACCTACGACAAAATTAGATAGTTGTTGTAAATTATCCTGCAAGATATTTTGATATGAGTAGTTTTTATCATTCTTGTAATTGTATTTAGCATTAAAATTCAAATTAATTTTCTCAATTAGCATTTTAGCAGCATTTTCTCCCAGTCGAATGTGATAGTTTTCTGTAGTAATAAAATCTGATTTTTTGATCTTTTTCTCCTCCAATAGTTGAATGACTGAAATATCTATTATACATCTAAACAGTTCCTGAATGTCATCAACTCATCCTAAAACTCTCCAATACATCATGATACATGCAAGATATACAAATCCAAGATAGTTCTCAGATTTTCTTTCGTATCTGATTCTAGTTCTGTGAAATCCACATTTGAGCCATGCAAAGAATCTCTCCACGACAAACCCTGTCTTGTTGTAAATATTGTTCTGATTTTTGATTTGATTGTTTATCGTCTTGAAATTTCTTTTTGGAATGCATGGGACAATATTTCTTGATCTCAAATAATCTCTAATGGAATCAGAATCATAACCCTTGTCTGCATAGACTGATTTGATTTTCTCAATTGATTCGTTATCTAGATAATCTGAAATGGATTCTGCCACATCTGCAAATTTTGTTGAATCGTGTTGGTTTGCAGGACTCATTACAATTGAAATTGGCAGGCCGTTTTGTTCTGTTGCAACATGTATCTTTGTGCCTGTAATTCTTTTGAATCCATCATAACCGATTACATCACCACTTTTTTGGCAGGAATTGTACTGGAATCAACGGATATTTTCTGCAGATTGATTTTGTTTTGTTTGTGAGCTGATTTTATTATTCCAGACAAGATATTTTTCCAGGTTCCTCTTTGTTGCCATTTCTGTAACCGTAAATGAGCAGTAGATTTAGAACCATACTTTTCTGGCATCTCACGCCATCTGCATCCAGTTACTAAAACAAACATGATTCCATTAATGGTGACACGGTCATCACATCTTGGTCTACCAGTTCTTGCAGGTTTTGGAATGTGTTTTTGTATTATTTTCCATTGTGAATCTGATATTTCTTGGAATTGCATGAATTGGTTTGTAAAGTAATGATAATTAGATCAGAAAGATCGTCAATTATTCACTAAATGATCGGTTTTAGGACAAGTTGCATATACCAATGGTGTTTTACTTTGATTAATCTCATGTAGGAACCCAATTGAATAGTCCAATCCAACAGAATTGATCGACTTTCTAATCTCTGATTCTAAGATCGCATAACCATAGTTAAGCAATGCGTTAATCTCATCTGAAGCATTATAGTTTCTAGAACTAGCCTTGTTCTTTCTTCCAGTAAAATGAAATTCTGGACTCAACTTATTGAATATTGTAGTCAGATTATCGAGATAAATTCCTGCAATTCTTCCTTCATACGTCATTAGTTGTTTGATTGATCTTGAAATATCTTGGTTCCCACTATTTTTCATGATACCCAACAAGAACAAATCTTCTTTTTCGACAGATTTTCTAATCTTGGCAATATCTACAGATTCGTAGAATCTTGATAATTCTTCCAATAAATTCAAAGATTGCTGCATTGTGCCCCCAGAAATAATTAGTTTGTTTTTAGTATCTCCTTGATACTGTGCAACTCCTTTCTTATCTTTTTATTGTTTTCCTCTAGTTTTTTCTCAATGCTTTTTTGACTCATGATATAATGATGTGAAAATTAAATTAAAGCAGAATAATTTGGCGTAACAATTCTGCACCTCTTTCAATTTTCTTGCATTTTTTTCTACACCTTGATGTCTCTATGGTGCTTTAACAAATGATACATTTACACCAGTTTCAAATTTATTCAAAAATTTTCTACACCTGTAATTGCTAATGCAATTTTATGCTATCTACACGGTTACACCAGTTTCAAATGTTGCATCTTTTTTATTGCACCCATACTTTGCGTCTAGTCTTGCCACAGTAAACAATTTCTTTGAAATCGAATGCTGTGTGCCATCATCGTGCTTGAAAAAATAGCTTCCATTTTTTCTTGTATACATTATACCATTTCTATCACATTTGAGACAATCTGTCACTTCATCTTTTATCTTCCTTGTTGATTCAATCTCAAAATGATCATACATTACAGTATGTGAAAACTGATGTCTGTGATATTTTTGCCAGTGAGAACGTATTGATTCCTTTCGGTCTTGCTTGCAAAAACTACAATATTTTTTATATTTTTTTAGTGAGTATGGACTTCGCTTGGAATTGGTCTCCGGACCAGGCTTTTTTCTGTTGTGTATTTTCTCATATGATTCTTTTTGAAAAATTGGCCATGTTGATATATTTTTTACGTCATGTTGAATCTTTTTTGATTTTTTCTTCTTTACTGTTTTTGAATATGGAATGTTTAATTCTGTAAGCGTATACTTTACGATCTCTCTTCTGACTTGCTTGCTTAACAGGGAATAATTCCCATTTGACTCTGAATCTAGTCTGTTTGCCTTGTTTCTAATGGTGTTACAAATCAATGCATAATCCTTCATATGCTGGTATGTCAGCCTGGATCTTGCATCCTTTTGCATGTCCTGTATGTGGTGCTCAAAGTTGTCATATCTTAGATTCCTTTTGTCAGTCCTCAAAACTTGGTCATTCGTAGCATGTATCTTCTTTCCATGACAATCATGGTCGTAAATCAGAGAACCCATTCCTCCATAAAGTGAATCCTGGGATATCTTGCCTGTCTGCTCCTGTATTTCTACAGTACTTTCTTGTTCATAGCCAAAAATGGTACCACATTTGCCACACACTATCTCATTATCACTAGTTACAACTCTGTCTTTTTGCTCGCATATACACTCTTGAGATTCCATCTTTCTCTGTTTTCTATACGCATTTCTAGAATATAAAGTATTAGAAATAACATAATACTTTGTATGTATTATAAAAAACATAATAATAGGGCCAACCAAGTATAGTATAGAGAAAAAATGACTATTGTGGATATTTTAGAGAGATGTCTTGGAGTTTCTGCTACATTTGGCCAAATACAAGAAGATCTCAATTATAACAAGACCACTCTATCGGGGGTGCTAAAGAATTTGCTTGATACTCGGAGACTAAAACGAGTTCAGTTTGGAATGTATCTAATTACAGAAATCGGAGCAGAATATCTTGAAGAAAAGTACTCCAAAATTGCAGATGATCACAACAGGCGAATAATGCTTGCTACAATAAACATCTTGGATAATCGTGACATGAATAATTTAATTTCTGTTTGGCCATCTGATGAGAAATTATTACCAAAACAAGATAAAGTGAAGATATCAAATCTTTTTGATTTACTTTTGAGCACATATGAAATGTCGGTAGGTGAGGAGTATGGAAAGTTTCTGAGCAAACAGGCAAGCCGTCTTGTGTTAAATTATTCTGTTATATCATATGAAAAAATGTGCCAGGTAACGTGGCTTTGTTTTAAAACAAAGAACATTCCAAAATTGATGTCTAAAACATTGAATCAAGAGACTGATGGATTTTCAGACCTTGACAGAATTGAAAAAATATGCGACAGAAAGATATCAGAAAGATACATCTTTGATATGCTTAGATTCTTTTCTTTTCCCACGTTGGCCAGACAAAATTATATTAGAAACAAGTCCAAGATACTTGAAGAGCTAGGTATGACAAATGAATAATGATAGTTAACGATGAAAAATGATTCAAACATTATTTACTGTAATTCAACTTCAATGTCATGTTGAACTGTTAGAACTATTTTGTATGTGATAAAAAAATTAAATGATCATTTTCGTTTGCATGATGACACGTGAAAATCATTTGATTCTATCTTTTGTTTTTGAATTACTAATTTTTAATTGAAATGAGCCATCTGAGAAATTATATAATTTTTGATTCATTGAGTGATTTTATGTGGTTGATCAAACAATCAATGTTTGCAAGAGATTGGTGGGAAAAGTCTAACTGGTGTATTGTGTATAATTGCGGTAAATTATAATTTTTCAGGATTTTTCAACAAATCTGAAAAAATATGTAGAATAAAAGTAATATTTTTATGATATATTTGGAATTTTATATCTTTTTACGGCAAATTTCCTTGATAGCACACTAAGCGTCATAAGCATAGATGAAAAGACCAAAGTTACAGATATTGCGTTACTTGCTGATTATGTTCCAACAGGAGGTCTAACTGGACTTATACCTGGTGGAGATCCATTACCAAGTCTTCTTGGCTCACCAGAAGGTGCTGCAGTCATGATAGGTGCATTGCCTATACAGACACCAATATCTCCTTCTCTTGATGCACCAGCAATAGTTACTGCTAACACCCTAAGTGGTACAATAACAATCGTAGACATGAAAGATCCTGCAAATCCAGTTCCAGTAAAGACATTAGCATGTGATCCTGGATGTCATGGTGTTAACTTTGGTGCAAAAGAAGGAGATGGTTACTATGCCTATGTATCAAGCAAATTCTCAAATAGAATGTTAGTAGTTGATATGGATCCTAACAATGACAATAATCTTGATGATGCTAGAATTGCTGGAAGCATATTGCTAGCAGATCCTGCAGTCAGTGTTAGTGATGATGAAATAGTATCTTATCCTGGAATGGGTGGACAGGGAGTGCTTGCAATACCAAACATTTACCAAGGTTGGATTCAAAAGACAATAGTTGAATGCAACTCACCAGATGCCTGCTCTGATGAGATAAATGGTTACCTTGCTAATCTAACAGATGAACAAAAGAATCTTAATTAGATCTTTTTAATTAAGTTATAAAACCCAGGATTTTTTCTATTGTTTTCTACCATTGCGATAACTATTATGATTTTTGTAATGGGTAGGGGGATGGATTTTTTGAAGCGTTAGGTGTAATCTCTGAACATACTAAATGGATTTTAGATTCAATTCGCGAAACAATCCCATCTCCGTAGTCATTTATTACTTTTATTCTATGTCCAACTGATCATCAAACTGGAACTCAAAAACTTATGGTTTTCCTGAAATTACATATTACCAAATAAATCAATAATATTTTCTAGGAAGTATTGTATTTGATACTGTTTCTGTTTGTTCCTTGGGCCTACGCACAATGTTTAAAAGCCCTCCCGGCGCTTTTTTTAAAATTTGAATTAGTATTGTAAATTCTATTTTTAATTAAATTTCTATGAAAGCATTAGTTTTTTTACGAAAGAAAAAAATGAAACTTGTGAAAAATAATCTGGAATCTTCTGAAATTTCTTCCTCTGAATGGTTATCTTTGAATCAATTTTTCTATGAAATAAA
>Ga0224508_10005382_pt1 | contig 10247 bp, 6 predicted proteins | sample SF_Jan12_sed_USG_4_FD_170157 | JGI IMG/M metagenome (GOLD analysis project Ga0224508, IMG submission 170157) | Sediment microbial communities from San Francisco Bay, California, United States - SF_Jan12_sed_USGS_21 | ecosystem: Environmental > Aquatic > Marine > Sediment | place: USA: California... | reverse complement strand
CTACTAAATGAACAGGGAAGGAGACAACGATTTAGAGTCGATGACAGCGGTAATTTTATCCTTAAAAATGAGCAGACTGTTGCCCATGCATCCCCAGGTATAGGATATGACCACCTCATACCTGATGAAGATGGAGAATTCTACCGAAACTGGAGGGATCATATTAATTCACCTGATGATATTTGGAATGAGATCGTAAAAGCCACAGCTTTTCCAGGAGTTACATCTGCACCGAAACTGCAACCTATTCAAACCAGATTGGTCATGTTGCAAACAGGTATGAGGGCTCCTATGGGGATTAAAGTAAAAGGCCTCAATCTTGAAGAAATAGAAGCTTTTGGAATTGCCTTAGAACCTTTCCTGAAAGAAGTTGAAGGGGTAAGAGATGAGGCAGTTTTTGCTGAACGGATAGTTGGAAAACCCTATTTATTGATCGAAATTGACAGAGAACGCCTGGCCAGGTATGGAATTTTGGTTGAAGATGTTCAAAAAGTGATTCAGGTAGCAATTGGCGGAATGCCATTGAGTCAGACAGTAGAAGGTAGGGAACGATACAATATCCGCGTCAGATATCCTCGAGAGTTGCGGGGAAATCAGGAAGATCTAAACAATGTCTTAATTACGACATCAGAAGGCGCACAAGTTCCTTTAAGTGAACTGGCAGAAATTGTATATGAGAAAGGCCCTCAAAACATTAAAAGTGAGGATACCTTTTTAATTGGCTATGTCCTGTTTGACAAGCTAGATGGATTTGCTGAGGTAGAGGTTGTAGAATCTGCACAGGAATTGATCGCCAACAAGATCAATAAGGGAGAATTGATATTACCTGAAGGAGTTACTTACACTTTTGCCGGTACATATGAGAACCAGCTACGTGCAGAGAAGACCCTGTCCCTGGTAGTGCCGTTATCCTTGATAATAATATTCCTGATACTTTATTTTCAGTTTCGTTCTGTGCCTACCACCTTGATGGTTTTTAGTGGTATAGCGGTAGCGTTTGCAGGTGGATTTTTAATGATATGGTTGTACGGTCAAGGTTGGTTCTTGAATTTCTCTTTTATGGGTGAAAATCTCCGCGATTTGTTTCAGATGCACACCATAAACTTGAGCGTCGCAGTTTGGGTTGGATTCATTGCCTTGTTCGGGATCGCAACGGATGACGGTGTGATCATGGCAACATACCTAACACAGACGTTTAAGAAAAATACGCCTGATACAATTCACAATATTCGAAGCTCGGTTTTAGAAGCCGGTGAGAAACGAATACGGCCATGTTTAATGACAACAGCTACAACGCTATTGGCATTGATCCCCATATTAACCTCAACAGGCAGGGGGAGTGATATTATGATCCCTATGGCCATTCCTTCTTTTGGCGGAATGCTTATAGCTCTCATAACCTTATTTGTGGTGCCTGTCCTTTATGGTTGGCACAAAGAAGTTCAACTTAAAAAAGCAAATCCATGAAATATTGCATAGCACTGGTTGGATTCATTTTATTCGGTTTGACCACCAAGGCCCAAACCCTGCAAGATTATATTCAGGAGGCAGAGGCTAATAATCCGGGTATTCAAGCATTTGAAAAACGTTTCCTGATAGCCCAGGAAAAAATAAATGAGGCTAACTGGTTACCGAATACGGAGATCGGCCTGGGTTATTTCATAAGCGAACCGGAAACTCGAACAGGGGCACAGGTAGCCCGCTTTTCTACACGTCAAATGGTGCCTTGGTTCGGCACTATTTCGGCACGGCAAAATCTGGCCGATGCCATGGCACAGACAGATTATCAGGACTATGTGATCCAAAAACGTAAAATCGCTTTAAAAGTGGCTAGATCTTATTATAGATTATACGACAATAGAGCAAAACAAAAGGTGTTGGAAGAGAATATAGCCCTGCTGCAAATCTATGAGGAATTAGCATTGACAGCAATTGAGGTGGACAAGGCGACGGCCGTGGATGTGTTACGGCTACAGATTCGTCAGAATGAAATTGAACAAAAGAATAAAATGTTACAGGAATCCTTTCTGGCAGAACAAGCTGCATTTAACGGATTACTCAATCGGGAAAAAAATGCTGAAGTGAATTTCCCTCAGCTGCTGAGTTTGCCTGATAGAGAATCTATAGAACTAGACAGCCTCCAGCTTAACCCAGAAATCCTTAAGTATGACAAGATGTATGAATCTGTTGCACAGGAAGAACGCTTGAATCAGAAGGAGCGCAACCCCGTGTTCGGTATTGGACTGGATTATGTGCCGGTTGAGGAACGCCCCGATCTGGTTTTTGAAGATAACGGTAAGGATATCGTTATGCCAATGGTTTCCATGTCGATCCCTATTTTTAACAATCGATTTGACTCCAAAAGTAAGCAGAATGCAATGCGTCAACAAGAACTCGTATTTCGAAAACAAGAACGTCTAATTGAACTTGAGACCGCCTTGGCTAGAGCCATTTCTGAACGAAATGAAGCTCGGATAATATATGATATGCAGGAAACGAACTTGAAACGTGCCAAAGACGCAGAGGAAATATTGATCAAAAATTATGAGACAGGAACTATTGACTTTAATGATATACTGGATATCCAGGAATTACAGTTGAAATTTCAAATGGCGCAAATCAGTGCTACACAAGCATTCTTTCGGGAGTTAATGTTAATTAACTATTTGACCAATTAAGAAAATGAGACAAAATTGTCACATGATAAGCTCATTAATTTCCCTATTCCTGATACTGGGTGGGGGTATGACCATGAGCGCCCAAGGTCCACCAGTCAGATTAACTGCCCCAGGAACGTTGGGATTTCAGGGAAGCGCTCTTCGGACATTTGGGTCTTTCGATAATCGAGAACAAGGCTCAAGCTATACTCAGGTTGTAGCAGTACCTTATAATTTCTCCACTGACTTTCAGGCCGGTCTTATAATGCGTTATAGTTTCATTAATCCCAACGGGAGGAATTCTTTTAATGGACTTAATAATTCAACCTTGTTTCTGAAACATCAGCTCGTTGTGAAAAATGATGTTGCAAGAACATTTCGACTATCTGCACTGATCCGCCAATCTTTTCCTACCGGAAAAGAGATGATCGCTCCAGAGTTATATTCCACTTTTATTGGGATTTCTGCAGGGGATATCAGCACCAAACGAGGGTTTTACACCAATCTGGGGTATGTGTTACGCACCAATGATTTTTCGGATGTTTTTCAATATGATCTGGCAGTTGGCTTACCTTTACTACCGCAGGTGTATCCCTTAAAACAATTCAACACGTTTCTAGAGCTAAATGGTAGCCTCGACCTGGATGGAAACCATGTGCTCTCTTTGTCACCAGGAATTCAATTTATTAAAGGAATATTCCTGATCGAAACAAGTTTGCAACTTCCCCTAATTCAACCATCCGGGCTTAATGAGAAAGAATTCAATCTGATACTCGGAACTAGAATATTAATGTAATAATTACAATTATGAAATTAAAGAGGACTCTACTGATGACAATTCTCCTTTTAATCGGGGGCAATATCACAATGAAAGCACAACAGCTGTTATTGGATGCCTCCTTTGTCAAGATGGAGATCAAAGGTATGGCATGTCCGTTTTGCGCTGGTGGTATGGGGAAGTCTTTTGAGGCCATGGAAAATGTTCAAAAAGTAGATATGGCTTTTGATCATGGTTTGGCATTCCTAACTGTGAACAAACAGAATGTGCCAACTAAGGAAGAACTGGAAAGGATCGTGAAGAAAGCCGGTTTTAATGTTGGGGAGATACTCTACTCTGAGGAACCTTTCGAGATACCTGTCCGTTCTAAAAAGAAGAAAAAGAAGAAAAATAAAGGCACCTGACTTAAATATTAATCAAATTCCTGTTTGGAAGATGAAATGAAACATATCTATCACATACAAGGTATGACCTGCGGAGGTTGCCGTAGTCACGTGGAAGAACTGCTTTCAGGTATAGACGGTGTTACCCAGGCGAGAGTCGATCTGGACCGCACCGAGGCCATCCTGGAAATGGAAAGGCATATCCCTCTTGATACCCTTCAAAAAGTATTTCAGGATGATGGAGGTAGGTATAGTATCCACTTGCCTGAGCAGGGGGAGATACGAAAAGAGAAGAAACACGATCTAGAAAAGATAGGGACAGGAACAGGGGAGTATTACTGTCCAATGCAATGTGAAGGAGATAAGACCTATGACAAACCGGGCTCATGCCCCGTATGTGGAATGGCCCTGGTAGCTTTGGTAACGGATCTATCTGCCGAAGAAAAAACATATAAAGTACTGCTAGGCAAATTTTGGTTGGCCCTGGGGTTCACGCTCCCGATCTTCCTGATCGCCATGAGCGAAATGATCCCTGCCAATCCATTGTTTGAATGGATGCCCCAGAGATCCTGGAATTGGGTACAATTTTTCCTTTCACTACCGGTAGTTTTCTACGCAACCTGGATGTTCTTTGAACGTGCTTACAGAAGTATCTTAACGTGGAAGTTGAATATGTTCACGCTTATTGGCATTGGTGCCGGTGTGGCGTGGGTATTCAGCGTTTTTGGGATGGTTTTCCCTGATTTTTTCCCCACACAATTTAAAACGGATGAAGGAACGGTTCATGTATATTTTGAAGCATCAACAGTAATTCTGACACTGGTACTCCTGGGGCAGGTTCTTGAGGCCAAAGCCCATAGCAAGACAAATAAAGCGGTCAAAGAATTGATCAAATTGACACCGCATCAAGCCACACGATTGGTTGGTGGCAGGGAAGAGATCATATCCATCGATCACATTAATAAAGGAGATCTTCTTCGTGTTAAACCAGGAGAAAAAATTCCCGTTGACGGGACCATTACCGAAGGAGAATCGAGTATTGATGAATCTATGATCACCGGGGAACCTATACCTGTAACCAAAAGCTTGGGAGCCAAAGTTAGTGCCGGCACCTTAAATGGTAATCGATCGTTTGTCTTTCGGGCAGAAAAGGTGGGAGCTGAAACACTGTTATCACAAATAATAGAGATGGTAAATCAGGCCAGCAGATCAAAGGCGCCGATACAGCGATTAGCTGATACGATCTCGGCTTATTTTGTGCCTATCGTCGTCTTGATTGCTATTCTTACGTTCATAATTTGGGCATGGATAGGACCAGAACCAGCTTATGTATATGCAATGGTGAATGCCATTGCCGTGTTGATCATCGCTTGTCCCTGTGCTTTGGGATTAGCAACGCCCATGTCTGTCATGGTGGGAGTGGGCAAAGGAGCACAATCGGGTGTTTTAGTGAAAAATGCGGAGGCCTTACAGAAAATGAGCCAGGTAGATACGCTTATTATTGACAAGACAGGAACCATAACCGAAGGAAAGCCCTCCGTTCTTGCAATGGTTTCCTTTCTGGATGAATATTCCGATACAGATATTATCACCCATGCAGCATCACTTAACCGCCATAGCGAACATCCGCTGGGGGAAGCAATGGTGCAGTATGCTTACGATAAGGGAATCCGTTTAGAGGAAACAACCGAATTTGAATCCCATACGGGTAAGGGCGTCTCCGGTATTATAGATGAGAAAAGAGTATTAGTAGGGAACCAGAAATTAATGGAAGATCAGGGCATATCAGTTAGCTCGGAGATCAATGCTAAAATGAATTCTTTCCAAAGCCAGGGGAATACGGTTCCGTTGATCGCAATTAATGATCAAGTCGCTGGTTTGATCGCCCTAGGCGATGCGATCAAAGCGAGTAGTAAAGAGGCAATCAGAACCCTGCAAGATATGGGCATCGAAGTGGTCATGCTTACCGGGGATCAGGAGGTAACGGCGGCAGCAGTTGCCCGACACTTGCAATTGACGGATTTTAAGGCCGAAATGCTCCCACAGGATAAACTCTCTGTTGTGCAGCAATTGCAGAAACAGGGAAAAGTGGTCGCAATGGCCGGTGACGGTATCAACGACGCACCTGCCTTAGCTCAAAGCGATGTGGGCATAGCCATGGGAACCGGAACGGATGTAGCAATGGAAAGCGGTGCAATAACATTGGTTAAAGGCGACTTGAGGGGAATTGTAAAGGCACGAAACCTGAGTAATAAAGTCATGAAAAATATAAAGCAAAACTTATTTTTTGCACTGATATACAATACACTAGGTGTACCCATAGCCGCAGGAGTCTTATTCCCATTTTTCGGCATTTTATTATCCCCCATGATCGCAGCATTAGCCATGAGCTTTAGCTCGGTTTCTGTAATAGGGAATGCACTTAGATTACGATAATGAGCGGATATTTGATGGTGTTTATCACCTCGAGTCTTGCTAGGATATTAACAAATAGTAAAAAATAGATCGATGATGGTTAATAAGACTATAGTTTATACTGCAGTAGCATTGTTGGGAGGCCTGCTCTTAGGATATATGTTGTTTGGCGGCAATTCCGATTCTCATGTCCATGAAGAAACAGCCATAGAAGCGACAGATGAAATTTGGACCTGCTCCATGCATCCTCAAATCAGGCAGCCGGAAGCTGGAAGTTGCCCAATTTGTGGTATGGATCTGATCAAGGCTGAAAATGGGGATACTGCTTTAAAGGCGGATCAGATCAGGATGACTGAAAACGCGTTGCAACTGGCAGATATTCAAACTACCAAGGTAGGTATGGAAGATGGTGCGAACAATACCTTGGTCCTTTCTGGGAAGATCCAGGAAAATGAGGAGGCCAACACAGTCCAGGTGGCTTACTTTAATGGCCGAATTGAGAGATTGCAGGTAAATTTTACTGGGGAACAAATTCGAAAAGGACAATTGTTAGGTAGGATATATTCTCCGGAGCTAGTCTCTGCGCAGCAGGAGTTGCTAACTGCTGCCACGCTTAAAGAGAGTCAGCCCCAATTGTACAGTGCTGTACGTAACAAATTAAAATTATGGAAATTGTCGGATAATCAGATCCGAGAGATTGAATCTTCCGGGAAGGTAAGAGAGAATTTTCCGGTGTATTCTACAGTTAGCGGTGTTGTGACCGAAAAATTAGTAGCCGAAGGAGATTATATTAAACAAGGTCAGCCATTATTCCGTATTGCCAATCTTTCAACAGTATGGGCCATTTTTGATGCATATGAGAGTCAGATCTCATCCCTCAAACTTAGACAGAGCCTGGTCATTACTACACAGGCCATACCTGATAAAAAGATACAAGCCAGCATTTCCTTTATTGATCCGGTGTTGAATTCCAAAACTCGTACAGTGCGACTTCGTGCTACCTTAAATAATGTAAATAACCAATTTAAGCCGGGAATGTTCGTCCAAGGATTAGTAGCCATGTCCCAAGAGGAAGGTGCCAAAGCTTTGACTATTCCAGCTTCGGCAGTATTGTGGACAGGAAAGCGATCAGTGGTATATGTTAAGCCTCAGCCTGGTCAGCCCATATTTGAACTGAGAGAGATACAACTAGGACAGCATCTAGGCGATCAATATGAAGTATTGGAAGGCCTGACCCCAGGAGAGGAGATTGTTACCAATGGCACATTTACGGTTGATGCTGCTGCCCAATTACAGGGAAAGAAATCGATGATGAACCAGGAAGGCGGAAAAACAATGACCGGACATGAAGGTCATGGGAACATCGACCACGGTGATGTTCAGTCGGCGACACCTATATCAGATTCTAGAATGGCAAAAATAAAAGTACAATTCGGCCATATCCTCGATGCATATATTATGTTAACTGATGCTCTTGTGGCCTCCAATGCTAAAAAAGCATCTGCTCAGGCTAAGGCCCTTAGCTTACAGTTAGAGAAAATGGATGTATCAATTATCTCTGATCGTGAAATAATTGATCCCTGGAGCAAAATATATAAAGAACTGGTGCAATACACAGACGATATCCAAGGGACGGCGGATCTACTGACCCAAAGACAGCATTTTAAACCGCTTTCAAATCTTTTGATCTCAGGAGTTGAGCTGATTGGCACCGATAAGATATATTACAGCGTATACTGTCCCATGGCAGACAATAACAATGGTGCGTATTGGATCAGTTCCAAAGATGAGGTTCTGAATCCTTATTATGGTTCTTCTATGCTCAAATGTGGAGCTGTAAAAGAAAAATTTAACTAGGTCTAATACATCATTAAAAGGAACACTGAGTTGCCATGAAATCAGGGAAGATTTTTATACTTATTCTGCTAGCCACAATAAATTCTTGTGCTGCCCAGTCACAATTGATAGAAGCTGAAGAACAGACCGTTGTCACCGAAACCTTGAGATATTATCTCTATTTCCCAAAGGAATACGAAGAACAGCCAGATGCAACATTTCCTTTATTGCTTTTTCTTCATGGCGGTGGTGAGTCGGGTCAGGAATTAGAAGCGCTTAAATCGAATGGTCCGCCCAAGTTGCTGGCAGAAGGGAAGCAATTTCCATTTCTGGTATTGGCGCCACAGCATCCCCATCCTAAAAAGTGGTGGAATATCAGGGCAGTGATGGATCTTTTGAAAACAGTTATTGAGGAAAATAGGGTAGATCCACAAAGGATCTATCTGACCGGATTAAGTCGGGGCGGGAGTGCAGCCTGGGAAATGGTCGTGCAATACCCGGATACATTTGCTGCGATGATGGTCGTTTGCGGTATGACACCGGTACCTTATGCCCACTGGATCAATAAAGAAATGCCTATCTGGGTATTCCACGGAGCTCTGGATAAGGTGATCCCCATTGAGCATTCAGAAAAAATGGTAGCTAAGCTAAAGGATATGGGATATCCCGTTATCTTTACCCGCTATGAAGATGTGGCACACAATGCATGGGAGCGAGCGTACACCAATGACGAAGTGTACTCATGGTTTATGCAACAAAAGATTGAGAATGAAAAAGATTAGCTATATCCTATTTGGCTTATTTTTCCTCTCAGTTGGGCTTTGTCCAGTACAGGCTCAAGAAGTGCGATCGCAGAGAAATATTATATTCATTCTAACGGATGACCACCGCTACGACTATATGGGCTTTACGGGGAAAGTTCCCTGGCTGGAAACGCCAAATATGGATAAGCTGGCAGCCAAAGGTGCCTATTTACCCAATGCATTTGTAACAACTTCCCTCTGTTCCCCCAGTCGGGCTTCTATCTTAACGGGCATGTATTCACATGCACATACTATTGTAGACAACCAGGCTCCGGATCCGGGAAATCTGATGTATTTTCCAACCTATCTGCAGGCTGCAGGCTATCAAACGGGATTTTTTGGTAAATGGCATATGGGCGATCACAGCGATGAACCAAAACCTGGATTTGACCATTGGGAAAGTTTTAAAGGACAAGGGGTGTATTACAATCCCACACTTAATATTAATGGCGAGCGCGTAGCGTATAAGGACTCTACTTATATAACAGATCTTTTGACAGAACACGCCAGAGATTGGCTATCTGAGCGCGATAAGGACAAACCTTTCTTTCTTTACCTGTCACATAAAGCCGTACATGCAGCATTTAAACCTGCAAAAAGGCACGAGGGCAGATATGCAGGAAAAAAGATCGAGCTGCCTGCTACCTATTCCCAAACCAAGACAGGAGAATACCGGAACCTTAAATGGCCTCAGTGGGTTGCTGATCAGCGTGTGAGCTGGCATGGGGTAGATTATATGTATCATGGTAATGGCGATCTGCATGAATTAGTACAGGATTATTGTGAAACCCTTCTAGGAGTCGATGAAAGCGTCGGGTCAATAATGTCATTTTTGGAAGATAACAACCTGGACGAATCTACTTTGGTAATTTATATGGGAGATAATGGGTTTAGCTGGGGAGAGCACGGTTTGATAGATAAAAGACATTTCTATGAAGAGTCTGTAAAAGTACCTTTGCTGGTACACTGTCCGGAATTATTTGACGGAGGTATTCAACCCACAGAAATGGTACAGAATATTGATATAGCGCCCACTATTCTGGATCAGGCCGGGATACCTAAACCCGACCAAATGCCCGGGGTCTCCTTTGTGCCGGTCTTACAACGCCGGAATTTGGAAAAAGCCAGGGATAGAATATTTTACGAATATTATTGGGAATATGATTTCCCCATGACACCAACTGTATTTGGAGTTCGGACCGATCAATATAAATTCATCAAGTACCAGGGCATATGGGACCGCAATGAGTTATATGATATTAAAAAGGATCCTGAGGAAATGTACAATTTAATCGGGAAGCCTGATAAGCAGGAAACGGCCAAGGCCTTAACAGAAGCATTATACGATTGGTTGGAAAAAACTAAGGGGATGCAA
>Ga0224508_10005381_pt1 | contig 10250 bp, 10 predicted proteins | sample SF_Jan12_sed_USG_4_FD_170157 | JGI IMG/M metagenome (GOLD analysis project Ga0224508, IMG submission 170157) | Sediment microbial communities from San Francisco Bay, California, United States - SF_Jan12_sed_USGS_21 | ecosystem: Environmental > Aquatic > Marine > Sediment | place: USA... | reverse complement strand
GGCGGGGGGGGCAGGCCCGCCTCGGGGCTACTTGGCCGCCAGGCTCTGCTGGCAGCTGTCGCAGTGGCCGTAGAGCTCGTGGCGGTGGCGCAGGACGCGGAAGCCGTAGCGCTTCGCGATGTCCTCCTGGGCCGACTCGATCATCGCGCACTCGAACTCGACGATGCGGCCGCAGCGGGTGCAGACCAGGTGATCGTGGTGCTCGTGGGCGATCTCGTAGCGCGCCACCCCGTCGAAGTGGTGCTCCTGGGCCAGTCCCGCCTCGCACAGGAGCTTCATGGTCCGGTAGACCGTCGTGTACCCGATCTGGGGGTGGTGCTCGCTCACCTGCTGGTAGAGGTCTTCGGCGGTGATGTGGCCGGTGGCCTCGAGGAAGACGTCGAGGATCGCGGCACGCTGGCGCGTGTGCTTGAGGTGATTGTCCTCGAGATAGCGCGCGAGGGTTCGGTGCTCGACTTCGTGAGCCATCGCAGCGACGGTAATCGAGGGCCGCGGGGCCGGCAAACCGCCGCCCCCGACGAGCCCGGCGCCTCAGATGACTTCGGGCTCCGCGCTGCGCGGCTCGAGCTTCACCCGCGCCACCACCGGCAGGTGGTCGGAGGCGCGCCGCGCGGCCTTGGTGTCGTGGGCACCGATCTCGATCACGTCGAGGCCACGGGCGTAGATGCGGTCGAGGGCCAGCACCGGGCTGGCCGCGGGGAAGGAGGCGGGCCAGTCGCGGTTGTGGTGCTCGTCGAGGTTCTCGTCGAGCTCGCGGGTGGCTTCGCAGCGGCGCCAGGCGTTCATGTCGCCCATGATCAGGGTGGGCGTGTGCACCAGCCGGGCGTCTTCGAGCAGCGAGCGCACCTGACGCTTGCGGGTGTTGTCGGCCAGGGCCAGGTGGATGGCGACCACGTCGAGCTCCGACTCGCCGTCGACGAGCTGGGCGGCCAGCGAGAGGCGCTTCTCGAGCCGGCTGTAGGAGAGGTCGAGCATCGAGAGCCCCGAGATCGGCCAGCGCGACAGGATCGCGTTGCCGATCTCGCCGCGCTTGTGCACGCGCGTGACGGCAAAGGCCACGTGCATGCCGAGGGCCTCGGCCAGGGCCACCAGCGGGTCGTCGCGGTGAGAGGGGCGCAGCACCTCCTGTAGCGAGATCAGGTGAGCGTCGAGCTCCGAGATCACGAAGGCGGCGCGGGCGGGGTCGGGTCGACTGCGGCCATTCAGACCCGTCCAGCGGTGCACGTTGTAGGTGGCCACCCGCAGCTCGCCGGCCAGGGGGACCTGGCGGCGCGGACGGCGCGGGGCGCGCAGCAGGGCCAGGTGGGGCGACTCGAGGCGCGGCACCTCCTCGCGCGCGCGGCGCTTGCGCACCTTGCGTCTCGGCTTGCCCTGCTGCTCTTTCGATTCCGCCACGGGACCCCCCACGAGCCCGGCGGGCCTCCGGGCCCGTCGCATCCCAGGATAGCGGGCCGCTCCCCGACACCGACCGGCATCCCACACGCAGGCTTTTCGCCTCGACCGTCGCGGAGGCCGACTTGAGCGTCCCGGGGACGCGACCCGCAAGCCCGACCCGAACGCCCCGGGGACGCGACCCGCAAGCCCGACCCGAACGGCCCGGGGACCGCGACCCGCAAGCCCGGCCGCCCGGGGGCCGATACTCTGTGGGACATGGCCCGCTCGAAGCGCCAGCAGCCCGACGCCGTCTACGCGTCGGAGCGAGTCCGGGACGCCGCCCGTGGCCTGGTCGAAGCCGTTCGCGAAGAAGCCGAAACCCTCGAGCTCTCGCCCAAGAGCTACGAGAAGGCGCTGCGCGAGATCGGCCGCATGCGCGGACGCCCCCTGCCCCTGCCCCTGCTGGCCGCCGGCACCGGACGCGGTGCCCGGGTGCGACTGGCCGACGGACGCACCCTGATCGACTTCGTGAGCGGCCTCGGCACCTACCTCTTCGGCCACGGCGACCCCGACCTGCTCGAGACCGCGGCCATCGCCGCCGCCGGCGACATGGTCTACCAGGGCCACCTGCTGCCGGGCCCCGAGTACCACGGGCTGCACAAGGCCCTGCTGCGCCACACCGGGCCCGAAATCCGCCACTGCTGGCTGTCGGTGTCGGGCGCCACGGCCAACGAGAACGCGCTCAAGCTCATCTATCAGAAGCACGCGCCCGCCGACTTCCTGATCGCCTTCGAGCGCGGCTTCGCCGGGCGCACCATGGCGATGGCCGAGATCACCGACAAGGCCGCCTACCGCGAGGGGCTGCCGGTGTCGGGCCGGGTGCTGCACGTGCCCTTCTACGATCCCGACCAGCCCGCGCGCACCCTGGCCGCCCTCGACGCGCACCTGGCGCGCCACCCGGGGCGTGTCGCCGGCATGATCTTCGAGCTGATCCAGGGCGAGGGCGGCTACCACACCGCGCCGCCCGAGTTCTTCCGCGAGGTGATGGGCCGCTGCCGCGAGGCCGGCCTCGCCGTGTGGGTGGACGAGGTGCAGACCTACGGCCGCACCGGCGAGCTCTTCGCCTATCGCACGCTGGGCCTGGAAGACCTCGTGGACGTGGTCACCTGCGGCAAGGCCGTGCAGGGCAGCGCCGTGCTCTTCCGCAAGGCCTACAACCCCCGGCCCGGCCTGATCGCCGGCACCTTCGCCGGCTCGACGGTGGGGCTGGCCGTGGGCGCGCGCATCGTCGAGCGCCTCGAGAACGAGGGCTACCTGGGCCGCGACGGGCGCGTCGCGCTGCTGGGTGCGCGCTTCGAGCGCTGGCTCGAGGCGCTGCGCCGGCGTCTGCCGCGGGCGGTGGGCGCCCACTCGGGCAGAGGCGCCATGCAGGCCTTCGTGCCCTTCGACGGCAGCGCCGAGGTGGTGAAGGCAGTGCTCGACGCGGCCTTCGAAGAGGGGCTCTTGCTGTGGAGCGCCGGGGCGAAGCCCACGAAGCTGCGCTGGCTGCTGCCCGTGAACACCAGCGACGAAGAGCTCGAGAGCGGCTTCACCATTCTCGAGAAGGCGCTGCGCCGGGTGGCGGAGGAGCGCGGCCTGCCGTGTTGATCCTGCGGCCGATCGCGCCGGGCGACGCGGACGCGCTCCTCGAGCTCGCTCGCCAGCTCGACTCGATGAACCTGCCGGCCGACCCGGCCTTCCTGGCCGAGCGCATCGCGCTCTCGCAGCGCTCCTTCGCCGGCGAGCTCGGCGACTGGAGCGAGGGCATCTACCTCTTCGTGCTCGAGGACACCGACGCCGGGCGCTGCGTCGGCACCTGCACGATCCTCGCCAAGCACGGCCGCCCGGGGAAGCCCTACTTCTGGCTCGAGGTCACCGCCGAAGAGCGGCGCAGCGCCGAGCTCGGCGTGCGCTTCGAGCACAAGAAGCTGCAGCTGCGCTCGACCGAGGACGGCCCCACCGAGATCGGCGGCATCGTGCTCGACCCGGCCTATCGCCGCCACAAGGCGCGCTGCGGCAAGGCGCTCTCGATCGTGCGCTTTGCCTACATGTCGATGCACCCCGACCGCTTCGAGCGCGAGGTGATCGCCGAGATGCTCTCGCCCTTCGAAGAAGGCGGCACCAACCTGCTCTGGGAGGCCTTCGGCCGCCACTTCACCGGCCTGCCCTACCGCGAGGCCGACCACCTCTCGTCGCGCTCGAAGCAGTTCATCGCCGACCTCTTCCCGCGCGACCCGGTCTACGTGACGCTGTTTCCCGAGCGCGTGCAGAAGGTGATCGGCGAGACCACCGCGCGGGCGGCGCTGCGCATCCTCGAGAAGATCGGCTTCCGCCACCTGCACCAGGTCGATCCCTTCGACGGCGGCCCCTATGTCGGGGCCTCGCGCGACGCCATCGTGTCGGTGGCCGAGCGGCGCACCCTGGTCTTGCCCGGCCTGGCGCGCGAGGCGCCGGCCACCGACGACGCCACCCTGGCGCTGGTCTCGGCCGAGGGCGCGCCGGGCTTCCGCGCCACGGTGGTGCCGCTCGACCGCGACGGCGCACCCTACGTCTCGCAGCCCTGCCGCGAAGCGCTGGGCGTCGAGGCCGGCGACCGCGTGGCGATCACCCCCCTGCCCTAGGAGTCCGGTGTCCGAATTCCTCGAGAGCGTCTCGCCTTCCGATGCCTCCGACCCGATCGGGCGCTTCCCGGTGGCCGACGCCTCGTCGGTGCACGCGGCGGTGGCCCGGGCCCGCGCGGCCTTCCCGGCCTGGCGCGACGCGGGCTTCGAAGCGCGCGCCGCGGTGCTCACCCACTTCGCCACGATCGTGCAGGGCCGCAGCGACGAGCTGGCCGAGCTGATCGCGCGCGAGGTGGGCAAGGCGCTCTGGGACGCGCGGGCCGAAGCCAAGCTGCTGGCGCCCAAGGTGGGCGTGACGCTCGGCGACGGCATGCACCTGGTGGCGCCGCACTCGCCGGCGCCGGGCCAGCGGGCGACCTATCGACCGCGCGGCACGCTGGCCGTCTACGGCCCCTTCAACTTCCCCGCCCACCTTCCCAACGGCCACATCGTGCCCGCGCTGGCCACCGGCAACACCGTAGTCTTCAAGCCAAGCGAGCTGACGCCGGCGGTGGGCGCCTGGATGCTCGAGCGCTGGCGCGAAGCGGGGCTGCCGGCGGGCGTGCTCGAGTGCGTGCAGGGCGGGCCGGCCACGGGCCGCGCACTGGCCGCGTCGCACGTCGACGGCATCCTCTTCACCGGCTCGTGGGCCACGGGGCGCGCGCTGCGCCAGGCCACCCTCGACACGCCCGAGAAGCTGCTCGCCCTCGAGCTCGGCGGCAGCAACCCGCTGATCGTCTGCGCCGACGCCGATCTCGAGCTGGCCGTGGCCGAGGCCGCGCTCTCGATCGCCGCCACCACCGGCCAGCGCTGCACCTGCGCGCGGCGCCTGTTCGTCGCGCGCGCGGTGATCGACGAGTTCCAGGAGCGGCTGGTGCGCGTGCTCGGCGGGCTGCGCATCGGGCCGCCGCTGGAAGAAGGGGTGTTCATGGGGCCTCTGGCGTCGCTGGCGGCCCACCAGCGCTTCGAGGCCCAGCGCGCCGGGGCGCGGGCGGCGGGCGGCGAGCGCGTGCTGCACGTCGAGCCCGAGCTGCCGCCGCCCTACGTCGGCGCCGGCCTGGTGCGCTTCGCCAAGACCCGCCAGCTCCACCCCTATCAGCGCGAGGAGGCCTTCGGGCCCGAGGCCGCGCTTTACCCGGTGGACGACCTCGACCACGCCATCGCCGCCGCCAACGACTCGGACTATGGCCTGGCCGCCTCGGTGATGACCCGCAGCCGCGCGAGCTACGAGCACTGCGTAGGCCGCGTGCGCACCGGCCTGCTCAACTGGAACAAGGGCACGGTGGGCGCCTCGGGACGGCTGCCCTTCGGCGGCAGCGCCCGAAGCGGCAACGACCGTCCCGCCGGCGTGAGCGCGACCCTCTATTGCACCGCCGTGCAGTCGCACCTCGAGAGCGAGGCCGGCTTCGACGCGGACGCGCTGCCGCCGGGCATGCCGCGGCCTTGACCCCGCCGACCGCTCAGCGCTGGGTACTGATGGGTGACCCGACGCACTTCAGCGTCAAGGGAGGCGCGAACCCCCACACGCGCACCCGCTGGGGCACCAAGCGCCACGTCGACAAGGCGCGCGCCATCGAGCAGTGGCGCGGGCTCAAGGCGCGTCTCGAAGAGCTGGGCCTGCGCGTGCTGGTGGTGCCGCCGGTGGCCGAGTGGCCCGGCAGCGTCTACCCCGCCAACGCGGGAATCATGCTCGACGTCGACACGCCTCGGCCCGCGGCCGAGAAGCACTTCCTGCTCGCCAACCTGCTGCCCACCCGCGCCGGCGAGAAGGCGCACTATGCCAGGGTGCTCGCCGAAGCGGGCATCCACACGGAAGAGCTCGACCCGCCCCTGCGCTTCGAGGGCGAGGCCGACCTGTTCCCCGCCGCCGGCCGCATGCTCTTCACCCACGGCCGCCTCGAGCGCCAGCGCTTCGTGCCGGCGCTCGCCATTCCGCCGTGGAAGCGCGTCTACGGCTTCCGCACCGACGCAAAGGTGGGCGAGCTGCTCGCCCCGCGCCTGGCGCCGCGCGAAGTGGTCCGCATCGAGCTCGTGCTCGAAGCCCACTACCACGGCGACACCGCGCTGGCCGCCTTCGGCCCGAAGCGCGAGCACCTGCTCGCCTACCGCGAAGCCATCGCCCCCGCCGACTGGCCCCACCTCGTCGAAGCCTTCGGCGACGCGCTCATCGAGCTCTCGCGCGAAGACGCCGAGCGCTATGCCGCCAACAGCTTCACCTACACGCCGAGCGACCAGCGACGGGAGTCCTACCTGGTGCTGCCCGAGGGCGTGTCGGAGCGCTTGCAGGCCCAGGTCGCCGAGCGCGGCGTCACGCCTTTGACGGTGGACGTGTCGGAGTTCTTGAAGAAGGGCGGTGGGTCGGTGAAGTGCATGATCGGGGACCTCGGTCCCGTGAGCGGGGGCGGCGGATAGCCTGGCGGCCAGCGGGAGCCACGAGCTCGCCGACCATGGCAAAGAGGGTTCCGATCCACAGCGGGCGGAGATACCGTCTGCGGACGACGAGCGGCTCGAGGGTCTCTCCAGATGCCATCGCTGGGCCTCCTATTCGCCTTGGACGAAGCGGTCGAAGACCAACGGCAGGCGATGCTTGACGAGGACGAGCACGCCGAACAGGAGGACCTCCTCGACCGCGAACTGAAGGCCACCGATGAACCCCACGGCGACGAGCGAGCCCTGAACTCCCGAGACCCACACGAAGTCCTGCACCTGGTCTCGGCAGATGTAGCAGACCGGAATTCTGAACAGCTTCACACCCGTGCGCATTCGGCAGAACAGGCAGCGCCAGGGTTGGTCTTCGGAGCTCTCGTCGGTCATGACTCGCCTCCTTGCGGCTTCGATGGCGCACTCAGCATGAGTGGATGCCGACCCGACCCCCTCAGTGGTCGTGGTCGTTCGTGTGATCGGCGCCCTCCTCTCCGAACGTCGCGACGAGTCCGGCTAACAGCTCCTCTCGCTCCTCGTCGGACAGACGCGCCTCGGGGTGCGCCGGGAGATAGAACCAGGGCGGCATCTCGCCCTCTCGGACGAGCTCCGCCGCCTCGTCGCCATGGTTCTTCTCCCGACCCCATTCGGAGACGTTGAAGTGCGACCGGCCCTCGTCGACGTCCCGCTGTACGAGCCACGAGGCCGGCGCGACGAAGCTGTACCAAGGCCACTCCGTCTGGTTGCTGTGGCAGTCCTTGCAGACGCGGAAGAAGAGCTCGCGAGTTCGCGGCCGATCCCAACCGGGCTCCTGGCTCACTTCGGGGTTCGCATGGCCGCGCCCGTAGGGAACGAGCTGGATGCCGACCCCGAAGCCCGCGAGGGCCAACAGTACGAACCGCAGATTCTGCATGAGGGCGCCCCGCAGACGCTGGAGTACGGGCGAGGAACGAGATCGTGACGGGGCGCGGAGGGAGGTGCGCTCAGGCCCTGGCGAAGAGCGCGCGGGCCCGGTTCCCTCCCAGGACGCCGAGGTAGGCCCCCGCGGCGGTTCCCGCGAGCCAGCCCGCGAACACGCCGAACGAAGTATCCACCGATTGGAGCGCGACGCCGGGAACGAGGAGTGTGAGCAGAACGGCCGCGGGAAGGAGCGGCTTGACCGGGCGCGGCGCGTCTCCGAGCACCAGGAAGGCTGCCACCATTCCGACGAAGAGCGTCGCCACGAGACCGAAGCACAGCGCGCTGACCGAGAGACCGCCGGTCTGCGTCAACGGCGCGCCGATTCCGGTTGACGACCACCACTGCAAGAAGTGCTGGTCCGGACACACCGCACCGCAGAGTCCCGCGAGACCGAGCCCCAGGATCCCGACCGAAGCAGCGCGAGCGAGCGGAAGCGTCGGGGTCCGGATCTGCAGGAAGGCGATCGCGAAGCTCACGACGAGAAGCCCTGCCCAGATGGCGCTGAACACCGCCACATGCCAGGGAGGGTGATGGCCAAAGGGATGCCCCGAGATGAGAAGCGTCATGCCCACTGCACCTGCGACCCCGATCACGCCCGCCGCTAGCAGGAGACGCGCCGTTCGCCCTCCGCGCAGCTCCACGTCGTGCTTGATCGAGGCGAGGATTCCGGACCGGACTCCCTCGCGAACGTCGGGCGGCGTGCGCTCGTTCTCCATCAACGCCTCGACTTCCAACGTGACCGGGCATGAGGGCGAGGGTCAGCTCGCCGCGACCTCGAGCGGGGCTTCAAGAGCGGTTGCGCGGAGACGCTGGACCGCCCGCGAGACCATCTTCTTGACCGCATCCACCGATTTCCCGAGATGCTCCGCGAGCTCCGGGTAACCGATCCCCTCCACCTTCGCCGACAGCACCACGTAGCGCTCCTCCGGCGAGAGGGTCTCGATGAGCTGGCCGATCTGCTCCCGGTCGGCGAGCCGTTCTTCGCTCCCCGGGTGATCGGTGCGGGGGTCTCGATCCTCGATCGGGACCTCGTGGCTGCGGAAGGCGCGGCGCAGGTCGTCCACGAGCAGGTGATTCGCGATCTGGAAGAACCAGGGCGTGAAGGGGCGCGTCGGGTCGTAGCGATCGCGAGCGCGGTGGATCCGCAGAAAGAGCTCCTGGTAGAGGTCCTCCGCGCGCTGCGGGGATCCCGTCCGTTTGTGGAAGAACACGTAGGCGCGCGGCTCGTAACGCCAGAAGAGCTCGTCGAACGCCTCCGGGTCTCCCGCTGCGTACCGAGCCATGAGTGATTCATCCGGTTCTTCTTGCTCGTTTGCACGTCGTGCTGTCCCAGGCATACGTGCCCTCTTCTATCGGGTGACACCATGGAAAAGTTGCATTTCATCTGCCAGCCGCCGGCGATGGAGATCGATTGCATCTCGGAGCCCGGGGCGTTCTGTCCGTCCGTTTCGAGAGATTGTGGCGCATCGCAGCACATTGCACCTAGGGGCCGACGTCCTCGGGGCTTCTGGTACTACGGCGAGGCCGACTGGAAGTGACTGCTGGCGGTCACGAATCGGGCCATCGAACGTATTCCCCGATCGCCAAGGCCGGCGCAGGGGAGCGTCTGGCCTCCAACCCCGATTTCCTGGAGGTCGTATCGCTGGCTCCCCCTGCGTGGTCCTCGGTCGGCACCGCACCGGGGGTCGGTAAGATGAAGAGAGGTGAGTGGATCATCACGGCCGGGGCCGAGACCGCGCGGATCAGGTGGTTGTGCAGCGTTGGCCTTGCGCTGATTGCAGCGTCGAGCGCGCCAGCGGAGACACCGCCGGACCCGCTGACCTTGGCTTGGTGCCTCGATCGCGCCGAGGTCACGAACCCCGACCTGGATGTCGCCCGCACCTCGGTCGAGGCCGCCGAGGAGCGCGTGTACCCGGCCGGCGCGCTCCCGGATCCCCGCTTTCGCTACGAACTCAGCAACTTGCCGACCGGCGATTTCGACCTCGACTCGACGCCGCTCTCCGGCCAGCAGCTCGGACTGAGCCAGCGGCTGCCCTTTCCGGGGCTGCTGGGAAGGCAGCTCGACGCAGCGCGCGCCGCGGCGGACGCCTCGGAAGAAGAGCTCGGTGACGAGTCCCGGCGTATCGCGGCAGCGGTCGAAAGGGCCTGGGTGGAGCTCGGCTTCGCCCAGCGCGCCCTCGACGTCACGCTCGAGAACATCGATCTCCTGCGACAGCTCGCGAAGATCGCAGAGGCGAAGTACCAGGTCGGCCAGGGACTCCAGCAGGACGTGATCCGCGCCCAGGTCGCGCTCACCGAGCTGCTGGATGAGCGCCTCCTACGAGAGGCAGCGATCCGGGCTACGGAGGCACGGCTCGCCAACCTGCTCGACCTGACCCCCGAGACGCCCTTCTCCCGCACCGCGTCACTGCGCGAAGCGGCGCCTCTGCCGGAGCTTCCATCGCTTCTAGAACGGCTCGAGTCGACGAGCCCGCGCTTGCGCGCACTGGCCCAGCGAGTCGAAGAGGCCGAGCATCGAAAGAGCGTGGCCCAGCTCGAGGGATACCCCGACTTCGATTTCGGCCTGGGCTACCGCATCCGCAAGAGGGTCATGGGCGACCCGGTGGATGGCGACGACTTCCTCGGTGCGGGCGTCACGATCCGACTGCCCGTCGATCGACGGAAGTGGAGATCGCACGTCGCCGAGCGGGATGCACTCTTGCGCCGTAGCGAGGCACAGTACCGGAGGTTTCGTGCAGCCTTACGTGGCAGCCTCCGAGCCCGGCATGCAGATCTCGAGCGCGCAGATCGGGAGATCGCGCTCCTCGAGAACGGCCTGCTACCTCAGGCGCGTCAGTCGCTCGATTCGAGTCGTTC
>Ga0224508_10005380_pt1 | contig 10254 bp, 7 predicted proteins | sample SF_Jan12_sed_USG_4_FD_170157 | JGI IMG/M metagenome (GOLD analysis project Ga0224508, IMG submission 170157) | Sediment microbial communities from San Francisco Bay, California, United States - SF_Jan12_sed_USGS_21 | ecosystem: Environmental > Aquatic > Marine > Sediment | place: USA: California... | reverse complement strand
CGAGAGAACGGCCGAGCTGGGTCGGCGCATGAGGGACCTCACCCCTCTCGAGGGCTCCGAGGCGATCGTCGCCATCATCTCGGCCGGGGAGGGCGGGAGACGGGATGAGCTCGAGGCGGCAGCGGCAGACATGGTCGAGGGATTCCGTCAGAATCCCGATCTAGAGCGCTTCGTGCCCGTCGCCGAGAGCATGGCGCGGCTGTGGTCCGCCTTCTACGCGCAGGAGTACGAGCTCGTCGTCGAACTGGCGGCGAACGCTCCCTTCCGATTCGGTGAGACCGGCACCGAGGCGCTGGGGTACCCGGTGATGCGCTCCCTGCTCGCGCTCGAGGATCCTCGAGCCGTCGGACACGCGAGCGTTGCGATCCGCGCCGGGATCACCGGCGTGCCGGGCCAGGGGGATGCCCTGACCCGCCGTATCGTGCAGTACTTCGAGGGGCGTGCGCACGAGGTGGTGGGGGACACCGTGAGCGCGGTCGCCGCCTACGAAGCCCTCAAGAGCGGGTGGGGTGACGCCACGTCGCAGGTCCCGCTGGTCGCGGACATCGACGAGCGTCTCGCGGCCCTGCGCCAGTAGCCCTGATCGCGGTCTGCCCGCGGCGTCGAAGTAGCTTCCCGATCGGCCCTGACGACGCTTCGAGAGGCGCCGCAGGCCTTCAGAACCGCGCAACCATCCGTATCGTCATCGTGTCCACAATTCGAAGACCGAAGCCACGTGGAAGACACGCACAGGACGACCGGTGACAGAACCGCAACTCGTTCAACGAGCTAGAGACGGGGACCACTCCGCCGCGCGCGCGCTGTACGACGCGCACGTCGATCGGGTCTTCCGCATCTGCTACCGGTTCGCGGGCGAGGACCATCTCGCCCAGGATTTCACGCAGGAGACGTTCGTGCGCGCGTTCACGAAAATCGAGACGTTTCGCGGAGAAGCGAAGTTCGGCACCTGGCTGGGGTCGATCGCGACGACCGTGTCGCTCAATGGCCTGCGCAAGGTGAAGCGCTTTCGGACACGCGAGACCGACCTCGTGGATGACTTTCGCGCCGCACCATCCGGTATCGCGATCGAGCCCGATCTGGACGAGCGTCTGAGCCGGGCAGTCGATGACCTGCCCGAGGGATACCGAACCGTCTTCATCCTGCACGATCTCGAGGGGTACACGCACGAGGAGATCGGGAGGATGCTCGGCATCCAGTCGGGCACCTCGAAGTCCCAGCTCTTTCGCGCCCGCAATCGGCTCCGCGACGAGCTCTCCGACTTCGCCGGGGAGTGGGCCTCATGAGCGCGGACCTGGAGCGCTTCACCCGGTTCCTCCTGCGGAGGGCGGCCCGCTACAATGCTCCGCCCGAGTCGCCGCGAGAAGCGATCTGGACCGGTGTCGACGCGGCGATCCGCCCGGTCCTCGACGCGCGTCGAGTCGGCGAGACACCGGAAACCACGGCAGGTCTCGCGACCGGCAGCGACGATGACCTCGTCGGCGCCGTCCAGGACTATCACGCCCCGCCGGTCACGCCCCACGATGAGATGTGGGAGAGGATCGAATCGGCGTGGGACCTCAGGCGGTCGGCCCCTGTCGCGGTTCGCGGCGCGGGCCTCGACGAGCTCGACGTTCCGTTGGCGAACGAGGCACGCCGCCGTCGGAGTGTCGGCTGGATGACGGGGGTTGGGCTCGCGGCCGCGATGGTGATCGGGATCGCGATCGGGCGCACGTCGCTTGGACCCACGCCGGCGGTGGTACCCGACGGCCCGGTCGTCGCGGCCGCGACCGAACCGGGACCGGAGGCGGTCGGCACGACACTGTCCGCCGACGCCGAGTCCCCGGCGACAGAGGAATTCGAGCGGGAGCCCCTCGAAACGGCGCTCACGCCCGCGGACGGCCCGACCGTGGATCCGTCCGTCCGACTGGTGTCAGCCGACCGGACCCTGCCGGAAGCGGCAACGCCCGGCGGACCCACCGCCGCGGAGTCTTCGGTCCGTCGGCCGGCTGCCAGCTGGAACGTCGCGGTCCGACTGGCGACGGCGAAGCATCTCGGTCAGGCGGAGACGCTTCTCACGTCGTTCCGGGCGGACACGGACGGGGTCCCCGTCGACGACGGCGCCGAGCTCTCCGGTTGGGCGCGGGATCTCCTCGGCGAGACCCGGCTTCTCCTCGATCTTCCGGTCGAGCGCGGCGCCCGGGAGCGAGAGCTCCTCGAGGAGCTCGAGCTGGTGCTCGCTCAGATCGCTCGGCTGGGTCCGGACGCGCCGACGTTCGAACGGGATCTGGTGGCGGATGGGATCGTGAGGCAGGGGACGATCGCGAGACTCCGGGCGGCGGCTCCACCGGGGGTGGGCGAAGCGGTAGGTACCTGAAAAGCAGACAAACCAACGAACGTGCGGTTCGAGGGGAACTCAAGATGCGGATCGAGATGGACACGAAGATGAAGACGGCGACGCTGTGGGTAATCGGAGGTGCCCTGGCGGGAGGCATGGGGGCGACCGCGCCTGCCGTGGCGCTCGCCGATGCCACCATGCCCGCGGCCTTGCTACAGGAGAGCGAAGAGGACGAGGCGTACAGGAGCGCGCGAGAGGCCGTAGCCCGGGGTCAGTTCGACCGTGCGGTCGATCTCTTCGCACAGATGCAGGAGGCGTTTCCAGACTCCCGCTACGCGGCCGACACGTATTACTGGCAGGCGTTCGCGATGTACCGCATGGAGGCCCTCCGAGACGCGCTCGCGGTGCTGGAGGCTCAGCTCGAGGAGTACCCCACGGCCCGGATCAGCGAGGACGCGAGGGATCTCGAGCTCCGGCTGCGGTCGCTGCTCGGGCAGCGCGGCGATGCGCAAGCCGCGGAGCGGGCGCTCAGGGAGGCCGAGATGGCGCTCGCCACGCAGCAATACATGCAGCAGGCGGGCATCAACCGCGCGATGATGGCGGCGGAGCAGGCGATCGCACGAAGCCAGATGGTGGCGGGTCAGTCCACCGAGGCCGCGATGCTCGCGATGGAGATGGCGGCCATGCGGGCGGGGTCGATGGACCAGGAGGGGTGCGAGGGCGACGAGGTTCGACAGGCCGCCCTTCAGGCGCTCATGCAGATGGAGACCGAGCGCGCGCTCCCGCTCCTTCGCGGGGTCCTGGAGTCACGCGAGGAGTGCTCGGTGTCGCTCCGGAAGCAGGCGATCTTCGTCCTCGGGCAGCTGGACGATGACGGGGTGGAGGAGCTGATCATCGATGTCGCTCGAAACGATCCCGATCCGGGGGTTCAGGAGGCCGCGGTCTTCTGGCTTTCCCAGGTCGGATCGGAGAGCGCCGTCGCCGCTTTGTCCGACATCCTGGCCGCGACCGACAACCCGGTCCTGCAGGAGAACGCGATCTTCGCCCTCTCGCAGCACATGGGTGGCGAGGCGGGAGAGCTGCTGAAGTCGTATGCGCTCGATCCCAGCAAGCCCGACCACGTGCGCGAGAAGGCCATCTTCTGGCTCAGCCAGCAACCGGACTACGCGGACGCGGCCTTCCTGATGGAGCTATACGAGGATCTGGACTCGCCGGGCCTCAAGGACCACGTGTTCTACACGCTGTTCCAGCTGGACGACCCCCAGGCCGTGGACTGGGTGCTGGCCCGGGCCCTGGATCCGGAGGAGGACGTCGAGCTCCGCAAGCAGGCGCTCTTCTGGGCGGGGCAGCACGAGACCGTCGAGCTCCAGCGCCTCGAGGGGCTCTACGGCCAGCTCAGCGACGGGTCGATGAAGGAACAGCTGATCTTCCTGTACGCTCAGCGAGATGAGCCGGCCCGCGTGGACCGGCTCATCGAGATCATCGAGTCCGAGGAGGATCCTGAGCTCCGGAAGCGCGCGATCTTCTGGCTCGGCCAGACCGGAGATGAACGGGCGATCGAGTTCCTGCTGAAGCTCGTGGACGACCCCCGGTGACGGCCGGGACCGGGTCCCGACGAGGCGCTTCGGCGATCCTCGCGGTCCCGGTCCTCGCAGAGACGTCCGACAGCCGCGGAGACTCGTTTGGCCCGGCCGCTACCACCCGCTTAGCTTCCTCGGCGCCATATCACCACCGACGGTGACTCAGCACCGTGTGAACTCGTGACGCGCCGGGGCGTAACAACCACGACATGAACGGGATCGAAAAGGTACGGGTCGGGGCCCTCCCGATCTGGGGCTGGGGGCTCGTGTGCTCCGTGTTGATCTGGGCGTTGTATGTCCTGACGCTCGCCCCGACGACGGGGTTCTGGGACACGTCCGAGTACATCGCGACGGCGCACATCCTCGGGCTGCCTCATCCTCCCGGGAATCCGTTGTTCGTCGTGCTGGGTCGCGTCTGGAGCGTAATGCTCGGGTGGACCGGTCTGTCGGTGGCGGCCCGGATCAACCTCCTGGGCGCCACCCTTTCGGCGGCGGCGTCGTTCTTCTGGTTCCTGGCCGTCGCGAGAGTCGTCGCTCACTACATGAAGGACTCGCGCGAGGTGCTGATCGCCTCGATCGCCGCGGTCCTCATCGGCGCCACGGCCTTCACCGTGTGGAGCCAGTCGAACCTGAACGAGAAGGTCTATACCGTCTCGCTCTTCGTCGTGGCCCTCGTCAGCTACCTGGCCCTGCGCTGGAAGGACGAGTGCGACACTCCTCGCGGCAATCGGCTCCTCCTGCTGATCGCTCTCGCCCTCGGGCTCGGAGCGGCGAACCACACCATGTCCATCCTTCCGGTGCCGGCACTCGTCGTGTTCGTGCTCTGGCACCGCTGGCGGACGGCGCTGAAGCCGGCCGTCATGGCCGGGGGAATCGTCCTCTATCTGGCGGGTTTCGCGGTCCAGCTCCTGTTCGTGCCGATTCGCTCTGCGCAGAACCCGATCATCGACGAAGCGGACCCTGAATGCGCGAGCATCTGGGAGGCCATCACCCCCATGCGGGTCACGGATCGGTTCGACAACGAACGGCTTGCGGTGAAGTGCCGCCCGCTGGCGTTGTCGCTCATCCGTGACCAGTACGGCAAGCCGCCGCTCGGCGAGCGTCAGGCTCCGCTCGGAGCCCAGGTAGCGAACTACTGGCAGTACTTCGACTGGCAGTGGGCGCGTCCGCTCCCGGCCGGTCCGCGCGCCGCCTCCTCGATGCTCTTCCTGTTTCTCGCGCTCGTCGGGCTCTGGACTCATCTGAAGGGCGATCGGAAGACGTTCGCGTACACGGGGACGCTGCTCTTCACTCTGACCGGTCTACTCATCTATTACCTGAACTTCCGGTACGGGTATTCGCTGAACCCGGAGGTAACCGACCTCACGCTCCATGAAGTCCGGGAGCGGGATTACTTCCACATCATCGGCTTCCAGCTATGGGGGCTGTACGCCGGTCTCGGTCTCGTCATGCTCTGGCGGCAGGTAGGGGACGCACTGGCGGGTAGCGAAACCGCCGAGCACGGGATGCTCGGAGCGGGACACAGGAAGGCCGCTCCGATCCTCGCGATCGCCTTGATCCCGCTCTTCGCCAACTACGCACGCGCCGACAGGACGGGCGACTGGGCGGCCAGGGACTGGGCGTTCAACATCCTGCAGTCTGTCGAGCCCTACGGAGTCCTGTTCACGAACGGCGACAACGACACGTTCCCGCTCTGGTATCTGCAGGAGGTCGAGGGGATCCGTCGGGACGTGACGGTCGTCGTGCACTCGTATCTCGGGACCCCATGGTATCCGAAACAGATCCGTGAGCTCACGCGCCCATGTGCGCCGGGCGTCGATCCGAGCGACTCTCCGACCACCGTCGTCTGTCAGCGGCCGTTCGACGCGGAGAACGCGGTCGGTCCGTACGTGGGGATGGACCCGACGCCCCCAACCCGTTCGATCATCGCGCTGGATGATGACCAGATCGACAACCTTCAGCAGGGGTTCGTGGTCGAGCGCGACACGGTGTTCACGGTGACCGAGGGTGTGAACGCGCGCGTCCGTCCCGGTGTGGTCTATTACCCCGACATCATGGTCTTCCACATCATCCAGCAGGCCTTCGGCGACCGTCCGGTCTATTTCGCAGCCACGGCTCCTCCGGTCTACAGCAAGTGGGGCCTGCAGCCGCACCTCGTCCGTCATGGCCTGGCGTTCAAGGTCGTCGAAGGACCGATCGAGGAGACGGAGGATCGCCGGAACCTCGAAGGGATCATGCCCACGTCGACGGGCACCCCCGACTGGGTGGACCGCGCACGTACGAACGAGCTCCTCTGGGACGTCTTCCTGGTGGACTACCTCGAGACCTGGGACGAGTGGCCGGAACCCTCGACCCAGTCCAGCATCCCCACGCAGTACTACGTGGCGTATTTGACGCTCGGGCTCGCCGATCAGGTGCTGGGTGACACGGCCGCGGCCGCTCGCGCGTATTCGCGAGCCGAACGGATGCTGGATCTCTCGGACATCGGGATGCAGTAGGGCCCCACTCCGCACCCCGGGTCGGCGCTCGAGCGGCTAGACCGGCTTGAGCGACCCGAGCACGAGCGCCACCAACAGCATCAACCCGATCACGGAGCTGATCAGCGCGTGCCGTTTGTGAAACGACACGAACGCCTCGCTGTCCTCGTCCGCGGCCGCGCTCGCCTCGGCCGCCCGCGCCAGTCGTTCGGCGTTGGGTAGCTGCAGCAGGATCATGGCGAGGAACGCGAGCACTCCCATCAGCTGCATCTGGAACATCCAGTGGTTTGGCCACGGCTCGAAGTAGCCGTACTCCATCACTCCCGTGAGCCCGAAGCCGCATACGATCGCGAGGATGGCGCCGATCAGTCCGGGCCCCTTGAGCATGCCCTGCGAGGACCGGTAGGCGAACGCCATGACCGTACGGTCGCCGGTACGCTTCGCCCGTGCGGAGATGAGCGAGACGGTGAACGTGACTCCGAACCAGAGCACGAATCCGAAGATGTGCCCGAGCAGCAGGATCCCTCGAGTGGTCATGCGCGACGCTCCTTTTTGGTGGGCCCAAAGCTCCAGATCTCTCCCGGAAGGGTCAAGGGGTCGGTGGCCGTCTCGTTGACGCGCATGCGCACGGGACCGCACCATCCGGCATGACACCCGCACAGCCACGATGAATCCGGACCTCATGGAGTCGCTCGGCCGTATCCTCGGCGATCGGCTCGGGACGTCCGACGCGATCCGCGCGCAGCACGGATCAGGAGAGTCGTTCCACCCGCCGGATCCGCCGGATGCGGTTGCGTTCGTCGACTCCACCGCGGAGGTGGCGGCGGTGGTGGCCGCGTGCGCGGAGCACGAGACGCCTGTCGTGCCATTCGGAGCGGGGACATCGCTCGAAGGGCACGTCAACGCCGTGCGGGGCGGCGTCTGTATCGCCCTGGGCGGCATGACGCGCGTGCTGCACCTGAGCCAGGAGGACATGGATTGTCGGGTCGAGGCCGGGCTCACGCGGCTCGGGCTCGAGTCGGAGCTCAAGGGGACGGGGCTCTTCTTCCCGGTCGATCCGGGGGCCGACGCGACCCTCGGCGGCATGGTCTCCACGGGTGCCTCGGGGACCACCACGGTCCGATACGGCACGATGCGCGAAAACGTCCTCGGGCTCACGGTCGTGCTGGCGAACGGACGCGTGATCCGGACGGGGACGCGGGCCCGCAAATCCTCCGCCGGCTACGACCTCACGCGTCTCTTCGTCGGAGCCGAAGGCACGCTCGGCATCGTGACGGAGGTCGCGCTTCGTCTGCGCGGCGTGCCCGAGGCCGTCGCGTCGGCGGTGTGCTCCTTCCCCGGACTTGAAGCAGCCGTGAACGCGGTAACGCTGACCATCCAGACCGGAGTGCCCGTCGCGCGGGCGGAGCTCCTGGACGACGTGCAGATGGATGCAGTCAACCGGTTCTCGGGCTTCGAATACCCGATCCAGCCGACGCTCTTCCTCGAGTTTCACGGGAGTCCCGACTCGGTCCGCGAACAGTCCGAGGCGGTCGCCGAGATCTGCGCGGAGCTGGGCGGGACGGGTTTCCGTTGGGCGACCAGGACGGAGGATCGAAACGAGCTCTGGCACGCCCGGCACGAGGCCTACTACGCGGGCCTCGCGCTGCGCCCCGGTGCTCGTGGCTGGGCGACGGACGTCTGCGTGCCCCTCTCCGAGCTCGCCGGGTCGATCGTGGCGACTCGAGCGGACATCGATGCCGAGGGGCTCACGGCCCCGATCGTCGGACACGTCGGAGACGGAAACTTTCACGTCCTCTTCATCATCGACCCCGACGACGAGGTCGAGATGGCGAAGGCGGACCGCGTGAACTCGCGCATGATCGACCGGGCGATCGCGGTCGGCGGGACGTGCACGGGCGAGCACGGCGTCGGGTTCGGGAAGATGCCGTACCTGGCGAAGGAGCATGGGGAAGCGCTCGAGACCATGGCCGACCTGAAACGCGCGCTCGACCCTCGGAACCTCATGAACCCCGGAAAGGTGATCGGATGATCTCGAACCGCCGTAGGCACCCGTGGCCGACGACTGTGGCCTGCGCCGTCGTATGTCTCTCTCCGTTCTTCTCAGCCGCCTGCGCCACCGAGGCCGGCCCTCCGGTCGCGGACGGGGTGGCCGATATCGTCATTGTCGGAGGGCGGGTGATGGATCCCGACTCGGGGCGAGACGAGGTCGCCGACGTGGCCGTGACCGCGGGGACAATCGCCGCGATCGGCCCGGGCCTGTCGGGTCGGGACACGATCGACGCGTCCGGGCTCGTCGTGTCACCCGGATTCATCGATCTGCACGCGCACGGCCAGGACAGCGTGAGCGCCCCACTGCAGGCTCTCGACGGGGTGACGACCGCGCTCGAGATGGAGATCGGCGTCTTTCCCGTCGCCGAGTGGATCGCGTCCCGCGAGGGACGAGCGATCATCCACTACGGCGCCACGGTGAGCCACCCGGGAGCGCGTGTGAAGCTCCTCACCGGGGTCGACGTCGGCCACTCCACGATGACCCCGCCCGATACGCCGAGCCCGTTCAGCTCCGAGGCGGTCTACCAGGAGCTCGGCGATGAGGAAATCGTCGGCCTGACGAGGCTGATCGAGCAGGGGCTGGACGAGGGCGGGCTCGGGATCGGCTTTGGCATCACCTACACGCCCGGCGCCTCGCGAACGGAGATACTGCGGGCGTTCCAGGTCGGAGCGGCCCGGGCAGCTCCGGCCTACGTGCACCTTCGCGGCGAGAACTCCGGAGGGACCCTCGGGGCGTTCCAGGAGGTGATCGCGAACGCCGCCTCGACCGGCGCATCGGTCCACATCGTCCACATGAACTCGAGCGCCGACGAGATGGCGCGCACGACCCTCGAGTTGATCCGGGGCGCCCGGGAACGCGGCCTCGACGTGACCACCGAGGCCTACCCGTACACGGCGAGCTCGACACGGATCGAATCGGCCCTGTTCGATGCCTGGGACGGACTGACCGACGAGGACTACGGGCGTCTACAGTGGTCCGGTACCCCTGAGCGCCTCAACACCGAGACGTATCGACGCTATCGCGAACAGGGCGGCTGGGTCGTCATCCATGGCCGCAACGAAGAGACGAACGAGTGGATCGTCGCCCAGCCCGACGTGATGATCGCGAGTGACGGCATCCCCTACCTGTACGAGTCGGTCCACCCGCGGGGAGCCGGGACGTTCGCGCGGGTGCTCGGGCACTACGTCCGGGAGCGTGGCGCACTGGATCTGATGACCGCGCTCGGGAAGATGACGATCCTGCCCGCAAGAAGGGTCGAGGGATTCGCCCCGGTGATGGCGAACAAGGGTCGGATCCAGATCGGCGCGGACGCCGATCTCACCATCTTCGACCCGGCCACCATCATCGATCGGGCGACCTATGCCGATCCGGCGGGCCGGTCGGAGGGGGTGATTCACGTGCTGGTCGAGGGCACGCCCGTCGTTGCGGACGGGCGGATCGTCGACGGGGTCTATCCCGGGCGGGCGATCACCAGCTCCGCTCGCTGAACGGCGCCTTTCGCAGCCAGGCGCCGCCCTTCTCGGCGGACGGTCCGCCGAGAAGGGTCGTGCGGTCAGTGCCCGTCCGGCATGGCGAACATGGTGTCGTCGAGCTCGACGTTCAGCTCGACCGTGTCCCACGCCACCGTCTGGTCCCCCTGTGCAGAGAGGGAGGTGGTAGCGAACGCGACCATCAGACCGCCGACCTCCCGGTAGTCGCTCAACGTGGTGGTCGTCTTTCCCGCCACGGGGCGGTCCGCCTCCACCCGGATGAGCAGATGGGTCGACGCGTCGAGATAGTACACGGACGACTGACCCGTCTTGAACGTGACCTCGATCGCGTAGGCCTCGG
>Ga0224508_10005379_pt1 | contig 10255 bp, 11 predicted proteins | sample SF_Jan12_sed_USG_4_FD_170157 | JGI IMG/M metagenome (GOLD analysis project Ga0224508, IMG submission 170157) | Sediment microbial communities from San Francisco Bay, California, United States - SF_Jan12_sed_USGS_21 | ecosystem: Environmental > Aquatic > Marine > Sediment | place: USA... | reverse complement strand
GTCGTAGACCTCGCCGTTCGCGGTCTTGCGCCCGTGAAAGGGCTGGCCGTACCAGGACGCGACCCCGGTCTCGCGATAGCGGTCGACCATGCGCGGGTAATACCATTCGCCATTGATCTGATAGGGCTTGCCGACCTTGACGCTGGTCGCCTTGGCGACATTGCCGCCGCTCTGGCAGCCGGCCAGCAGGAAGACGCCCAGGCTGAGCATGCAGAGCATCGGGCCGGTCAACGATCGAAGTCCATAACACAAGCCTCCTCGGGTCATGTGTTCTTCCCTCTTGGCGTCGAGATCGGTTGATTCAACATCATCAGCACAGATAAAACCATGAGGCAACCGAGAGATTGCCCATCAGGCCGGCGAAATTGACGTCACGACTGAAGAAAAGATCGTAACGCGTTCTCGCCGTGCTCCTGCACGATGATGTTGGGGTGGTCGGCTTGAGAAATTAGTTCAACCTTAGCGTGCAGTCCATCCGCCGTCAACGGGCAGGATGGCGCCGGTGATCATCGAGGCGGCGTCGCTTGCCAAAAACGCGATCGCCGCTGCCACCTCCTCCGGCTCGACGAACCGGCCCATCGGCGTCGCCTCGAGCAGGCGCTCGACCATGGCGTTGTCGCCCATCAAAGGCGCGGTCATGGCGGTGCGCGAAAACGTCGGGGCGACCGCGTTCACCCGAATGCCGTCCTTCGCCCATTCGCAGGCGAGCGCCCTGGTCATGTTGACGAGCGCCCCCTTGGCGGCGTGATAGGCGAGGTTGGGGTAGTGCGCGCCGCCGACCAGGCCCATGATCGAGGCGACGTTGACGACCGAGCCGGTCCGGCGTTTCAGCATGTGGCGCCCTGCGGCGCGCGCCGCGTAAAAGCTGCCGGCCGGGCCTACGGTCATGGCGCGGTCCCAGCGCTCGGTCTCGAGATCGAGCGTCGGCATGCGCGCGCCGAGGCCGGCATTGTTAACCAAGATGTCGATCCTCCCATGGCGACGCGCCACCGCGTCGACCACGATCGCCACCATGGTCTCGTCAGTGACGTCCAGGGTGAAGGCGTCGCCACGCTCGATCTCATTGGCCACGGTCTCGGCGGCCTCGCCGTCGATGTCGGTGACCGCGACCACGGCGCCATGGGAGGCGAGCGCATGGGCGGTGGCGCGGCCGAAACCGGCGCCTGCGCCCGTCACCACGGCCACCCGTGCATCGAGGCGATGCAGCCCCTGATAGTCGGTCATGGTCGAGTCACCTCCCGAATCAGGCCGTCGCGGCCCCGCGCAGTCTACGCCATCGCCGTGCGGCTGAGGCCGGCGGTGCGCGCGGGGGCGTCCCAATAGCCTTTGAGGTCGTCGTCGAGACGGGTCACGGTGAGCGAGCAGCCGGCCATGTCGAGCGACGTGCAGAGATTGCCGACCAACGAGCGTGCAACGGTGAAGCCCTTGCTCTCCAGACGCTTCGCCGCGGCCGCATAGACCAGATAGAGCTCCATCGTCGGCGTGGCGCCGAAGCCGTTCACCAAAAGGAGGGCATCGCCCGACCCGCCGAGATCGCCGGCGATGGCATCGATCATCTCTTCGACGATCGCATCGGCGCTTTTCATCTTGATGCGCTTGCGTCCGGGCTCGCCGTGGATGCCGACCCCCATCTCGATCTCGTCGTCGCCGATCGCGAAGGTCGGCGTGCCCGCCGCGGGCACCGTGCAGCTGGTGAACGCCACGCCCATTGACCGCGTCGCGCCATTGACCTTTTGACCCAGCGCCTGGCAGGCGCCGAGGTCGCCGCCCTGCTCGGCGAGCGCGCCGACCATCTTCTCGACCACCACCGTGCCGGCGACGCCGCGCCTCCCCGTGGTGTAGGTGCTGTCCTCGACCGCGCAATCGTCATTAGTGATGATTGATGCCTGCTCACAAGTGATCATCTCGGCGGCCATCTCGAAATTCATGACGTCGCCTTCGTAATTCTTGACGATGAACAGCACGCCGCCGCCGTTCTCCACCGCCTCGGCCGCCGCCGCCATCTGATCCGGGGTGGGCGAGGTGAAGACCGCGCCGGGGCAGGCCGCATCCAACATGCCCAGGCCGACAAAGCCCGCATGCAGCGGCTCGTGGCCGGAACCGCCGCCGGAGATCAGCGCGACCTTGCCCTTCCTGGTCGGCTCTCTCCTGGTGACGAAGGTCGGCTCATGATGCACCGACACCAAATCGGCATGGGCGCGACCGAAACCGTCAAGCGCTTCCTTCAGGATGTCGTCGACGTCGTTCACGAATTTTTTCATCACATCCTCCCCGGCGGTATGACCACATCATGTAGTTTCCGCCCTATCCGAAGATAGCGTCAAGGCTGGCCCGCCTGCCCGCCGAGATCGATATCCCTTAGCGCAAGCTTAACCCGATCGAGGGCGGCAGGCGCCACCGAAATCTTTCGCAGGCCGGTGCGCAGCAGCAAGGGCAGCCAGCCCGGCTCGGAGGCCATGTCGCCGCACAGGCTGACCTCCACATCGCGCGCCTGCCCGGCGTCGACAACATTGCGGATCAGCCGTTCAACGGCGAGATGGCCGGGATCGAGCAGGGAGGCGACCCTCGCCTCGCCGTCACGCGCCGCGGCCATGACATATTGGATCAGATCATTGGAGCCGATCGAGAAGAACGCGGCGTCCAGCCGATCGGCAGTAAGAGCGGCCGCCGGCGTTTCGATCATAGCCCCAAGCGGCGGCATCGCGGCGGCGATGCCGGTTGACTCCAGCGCGCGCAGGCTCTCGGCCATCAGGGCGCGCGTCTGGTCGATTTCCGATTGCACGCTGACCATGGGCAGCATGACTTGAAGCGGACCGTTGGCGGCGACGCGCAGGAGGGCCCGGATCTGCGGCACGAACAGCTCCGGACGCGCAAGGCAGAGACGAATGCCGCGCAGGCCGAGGAACGGGTTGGTCTCCTTCGGCAGATCCAGGGCGGCATGCGGCTTGTCGCCGCCGATATCGAGGGTGCGGATGATCAGCGGCTTGCCGCCGAGCCTTCGCTGCAGATCGGCATAAAAGCGAAAATGCTCTTCCTCATCCGGCAGATGATCTCTGCCGATCAGAAGAAACTCCGTGCGCAGGAGGCCGACACCATCAGCCGCCTCGAGCGTTTCGTCGTCGATCGCCGCCGGGTCGTCGACGTTCACCAGCACCTCGATGCGCGAGCCGTCGGCGGTCATCGCCGGTTGTGTCCGAATAGCCGCGGCCGCCGCGGCGGCTTCGTCTGCTGACGCGAGTCGCTCGCGGTAGTGCTTGAGGGTCGCCGTGGTCGGCGCCAGCAGCAAGCAGCCGGCCTCGCCATCCAAGATGACTTCGCCATCCTTGTCCGCGCCCCCGGCCGCCGCCGGGTCGAGGGCGATTACCATCGGCAGGCCGCGCCCGCGCGCGAGAATGGCGACATGGCTGTTGCGGCTGCCCTTTGCGAGCGCGATGCCGCCAAGCCCTTTCGACGTCAGGGCTAGAAAATGCGAAGGCGTGAGATCCTCTGCCAACAACACGCTGCCGGCCGGAAGATCGGGCAGCACGAGCTCGGCGCCGCGCAGCGCTCGCTGGACTCGGTCTTTCAAATCCTCGAGGTCGCTGGCGCGGGCTCGGAAGAAATCGTCATCAGCCGCTTGGTAGCTCGCGATCTGCTGATCGAGCCCGGTCCGCCAGGCGGCGTCCGCCCCCTCGCCGCCGGTGATCAGCGGCAGGACGTCCTCGATCAGCGCCGGATCCGCGAGCATCTCGATCTGAAAGGCGAGGATGTCAGCGCCATCGCCGGACGCGACCGCGCCCAGCGCCTCCAGATCCGCCATCGCCTTGGCGAGCGCCTGATCGAGCGCCGAACGCTCCTCCTCGGGCGTTCCCGTTTGGCGTCGCTTTACGGTTTGCCGTTCCTCGAGGCGCAACAGCGGGCCGATGGCGAGGCCGGGTGAGGCGGGCTGACCGGTGAAGCACCGTTCCGCCATCAGCCTTCAATGGCCTCGTCGAAATCGCGCTCGACCAGAGCTTTCAACGCTTCGATCGCCGGACCGGCGTCGGTCCCGCGCGCGCGCATCTGCAGCACGGCGCCAGTGCGCAGCTTCTGCGCCATCACCCGGACGATGCTCTTGGCGTCGACCCAAGCCTGATCGTCACCGCCGCGGATCTGGATCTCGGCCGACTTGAACGTCTTCGCGAGCTTGGTGAACGTGATCGCCGGGCGCGCATGCAGACCAACCGGATGGCTGATGGTGGTGACGGCGGTCACCTCGTTGCCCTCGCTCATGGCACAGCACTCACGTCACGAGCTCACAGCAGCGCCGATTCGGCGGTCATGCAGACCTCATCCAGACTGCCGCCGCCAGAGGCTTCGGTCGCCGCGACCACGGCGCCTTCGACCACCGGCGCATTGCAGATCCTGACAGCTCGGCGCTGCCGATCGGGCAGCAGCTCGATCGCCATTTCGGTGTTCATCTCCGCAGCCCCCAGATCCACCAGGATGGCGACTCCGGCCTCGCTCCAAACGCCCTCGATCGCTTCCCTGATCGCACCGACATCGGTGCCGAGCCCGCCCGCCGGATTGCCGCCGGCATGACCGAGCGGCACCTCGTCGCCGACCATGCCGCGCACCATGTCCGCGGCCCCCCTCGCGACATCAGCCGAGTGCGAGACGATCACGATGCCCACGGTCGCGTTCATATCTCCCGCTCCAGCACGTCGCAGACGGTGTTGATCAGAAGTTGGCTCGAGGTCGCGCCGGGATCGCAGTGGCCTATGGAGCGCTCGCCGAGAAAGGACGCGCGGCCTCGGGTCGCCTGCATGTCGCGGGTGGCCTCGCGCGCTTCATCGGCGGTCTGGCGCACCGCCATAATCCGCTCCGCCGGCGACAGATCGGGATGCGCCTCCAAGGTCGCATGAACCGGCACCAGAACATCGAGCATGGTCTTGGCGCCGACGTCCGATTTGCCGCGTTTCTTGACCAGGGTGATCCCTTCAGCAAGCTGGCCTTCAAGGTCGTGTCCCGCCTTCGCCGCCTTCGCCATGCCCATCAACAGGCTCCCGTAAAGCGGCCCGGATGCGCCGCCGACCTTCATCACCAGGGTCATGCCGGCCTTGTGCAGGGCTTCGCCGTCAGCAAGCGCCGCGATCGCGTCCCGCTCCTGCCTTATCGCTTCGAAGCCGCGCTTCATGTTGATGCCGTGATCGCCGTCGCCGATCGCCTGGTCGAGCGCGGTCAGCTCATCGGCATGCTCGGCGATGACGTTCGCGGCGGCATCGATCAAAGCCGCTTTCAGCGTTGGGCTCATGGCTACGTTCCTTGACCAGCCCGGGCTCCCTGATCAGCCCGGCTGAAGCGGATGGCGATCCGAGGTCGGCGCATCGGAATTGTAAAGAAAGCTTAACAACTGCTGCGGCGCGGGGAAAGCCGGAGCTATCGCAAACCGGGCCTTTCCAGAAAAAGCCACATGGACTCGCTTGCCTGGCGCGCGTCTCTCGCACCTTCTCGGCCATGCATTGGCCACTGTGATCGTCGGCACAGCGAGCGACTGACATCAGCATCATTGTTCTGAGGCGTTTCTCTGTTAGAACAGCAAGGCAGTGTTGTTTTCGATCCAGTAAGCGTTGCTGAGTGTCGGCGACCTGGCGCTTCGTCGTCAAGATTGCATGGCTGATGGGCGCGTGATGCCGCCATGGGTGTTGCAGCGGAGCGTCGTCATCAACCCATGCGCCGATGCACATGAACGGGAGCCCAAAGGGTGATGGAAGCGGTCTCTGGGGAAGCGATCAGCTTGTTGAGCGACGACGAGCCGTTGCCGGTCGAGGTCTGCAACCTGGATGGCCAGAGTCCGATCTTTCTGGTGTGCGAGCATGCGGGCCGGCGCATTCCGCGAAAGCTCGGCGACATGGGGCTTTGCGAGAAGGATCGGCGCCGGCATATCGCCTGGGACATCGGCGCCGAGGCCGTGTGCCGGCATCTCGTCGAACGCCTCGATGCGCCGCTGATCAGCCAGACCTATTCCAGGCTGGTCTGCGACTGCAATCGCGAGATCCAGGCGCCGAGCTTCATCCCCGAAATCAGCGAACGCACGCGCATTCCCGCCAACGAGAACCTGACACCGGCGGAGCGCGACGCGCGCATCGAGGAGATCTACCGCCCGCTGCATGACAGGATCAAAGACGAGCTCGACCAGCGCGTGGCCGCCGGCCGCCCGACGGTGTTCATCAGCATGCACAGCTTCACGCCTGTCTTCATGGACGAGGCAAGGCCCATGCATCTCGGCCTCCTCTACGACCGGGATCCCCGCGTCGGCCATCTGGTTGGCAGCGTGCTGCGCGCGGACGGCGACCTCGTCATCGCCGACAACGAGCCCTACGCGCTCGATTGGAGCCGCGACTACACCGTCCCCGAACATGGCGAGCGGCGCGGCATTCCTTCATTGGAAATCGAGATCCGCCAGGACCTGATCAGCGATCCCGAAGGCCAAGCCGCCTGGGCCGAACGCCTTGCGCCGGCGCTCGCGCGCAGCGCTGATCATCTGCTCGGCGAGATCGGCTGATGGCGCCCGACCTGTACCTCTTAGCCTAGGCGCGCGCCCTTTCCTGTCATGCCCGGACTTGATCCGGGCATCCACTTGTCAGCCGGTCGACGACGTCAGGTGTCTGGCACGGGCGTGGATTGCCGGGTCAAGCCCGGCAATGACGATGAAGTGAAGGGTGGAGCGCTTCCGTCGAAAACGCGGCAGACGTGCAGGTTCAGCGAATCGAGTCGGCCGAGATCACATCGTTTCTGAGCATGGTCTGGAAGGTGTCGAAGGTCGAGCGGATGCCCTCGCCGAGCGAGAGATGGCCGAAGTCGCCGAGATAGTCGCGGATCGGATCGTCGGAGAGGTCCGCCGGGAACGGAAGAGCCTCGCCTTCGACGCTGAGCTTGGCGTCCGGCGCGATCTTGCGAATCATCTCCAGCCAATCTTCCACCGTTGACGGCACGCCGTTGTGATCGAACATTCGAGCCTCGTCGCGATCGACCGCCACCGCCTTGATGAAAGCGCTCGCGACCTCGCCCGCATGCAGGCCGGAGACCGCGCCGGAAAACGGGACGGTGTAGGGCCGCCCGGCGGCCGCCGCCAGGATCGCCACGGTGGTCTTCGAGGTCATGCCCTGGTCGCGGCCGATGCCGTAGACCACGCCGGGCCGAATGCCGACGCTCGGCACGCCCCAGTCCTGGCCATAGACCTGGGCGATCATCTCGTCGCAATATTTGTAGGCGCCATAAAGCGTCGGCAGCCAGTTCTGGCCCTCGAAGAAGCTGTGCGCCGCGATCGAGCTTGCGAACGCCACGCGCTTCAGATCGCGCGCGCGCGCCGCCTCGAACACGTTCACCGTGCCGACCACGTTGACCTTGGCGCCATTGATCGGATTGGCCTTGCAAAACGGCACCTGCAGGGCGGCCAGGTGAATGATCGCACGAATGTCGTGATCATCGACGACTTCCATCACCCGATCGCTGTCGGCGATGTCCCCGACTTCCCAGGTGAGCGCGTCGACGGTCTCATCGGACATCAGCAGCTTCGGGCGCCGCTTGTCATTGACCAGATCGAGCGCCACCACAGGCACGCCTGCGCGATCGAGCAGGGCGAGCACCCAGGCGCCGATGCAGCCGCCGGCCCCGGTCACCAGCACGGGTCCGTCGAAGTCCTCTGATTTGACGGGATATTGATCGAGGCTCATCGTTCGCCCTCTCCTGGTGAGATCATTGCTGTCGCCCCGCCGTGACCAGATCCCGGCCGGCGGCGATGATCGCCTTGATGATGTTCAAGAGCGCGCCCAGAATCCAGAGCAAAAGCAGAACGAACAGCAAGGTGCGCAACGGCTCGCCCAAGGTGAACTCCACCCGGCTCTGGCCGAACGTGCCGAAAAACGCCTGGCCCTGCTCCTGGCTCTTCTCGAGGATTAACGTCACCAGCTCGGTGTCCGCGGGCGTTTTCAGGATGCCGAACACGGTCATGCCGAGATAGACCATCATCAGCGCGCCGATCACCACCAGCGCCACCCCGAGAACGATCAACGCCAAGCCCGCAACGCTACGCGCGCCATCCTCCTCGCGCACCGATCGTGGCTTCATTTCCACCGTCGACGCCATGCGTTCCTCCCGCCCGCCGTTGTTCCCCCGTTTTCCCGCACTTTCCCCGGAGACGCCGCCAGTCGCACCAGCTTCAGGCGGCGGCGGCTCTGTTCTCGGCCGCGATCAGCGTGTTCCTGAGCAGGCAGGCCACCGTCATCTGGCCGACACCGCCCGGCACCGGCGTGATCGCGCCCGCGACCTCCCTGGCCTCCTCGAACGCGACATCGCCGACCAGCCGCCGCGCCCCTTGTTCTCGGGTCCGGGGATACGATTGATGCCGACGTCGATCACCGTGGCGCCCGGCTTGATCCAATCACGCTTCACCATCTCCGCGCGGCCGACCGCCGCCACCAGAATGTCCGCCTCCCGGCAAAGCGCCGGCAGATCGCGCGTCTTGGAATGCGCGATGCACACGGTGCAATCCTTGGCGAGCAGGAGCGCGCCCACCGGCTTGCCGACGATGTTGGAGCGCCCGAGCACCACCGCATGCTTGCCGGTGATGTCCTGACCGAGGGCCCGGTGCACCAGGATCATGCTGCCCATCGGCGTGCACGCCACCAAAAGCTTCGGATCGATCCCGCCCTTGGCCGTGAACAGGCGGCCGACATTGATCGGATGAAAGCCGTCCACGTCCTTCGCCGGATCGATCGCGTTGATAACAGCCGCCTCGTCGATGTGATCCGGAAGCGGCAGCTGCACCAGAATGCCGTGAACCGCAGGATTGGCGTTCAGCGCGGCAAGCTCATCCAAAAGCGCCGTCTGGCTGGTGCTCTCCGGCAGCTTGGTGACGCCGCCCGCGATGCCCACCTCCAGCGCCGTCCGCTCCTTGCTGGCGACATAGGTGGAGCTTGCCGGGTCATTGCCGACCAAAACCACACGCAAGCCGGGCGCTTGACCCGTCTTCTGCGTGAAATCGGCAATCGCCGCCTTGATCCCCTCCCGAAGCTCCGCCGCTGCAACCTTGCCGTCGATAATCACCGCACTCAATGCCATCCCTCCAAGCCAACGAAATCACACACCCGTGTCCCCCATTCCCCCACCTTTGTCCAGCATGCAGGCGCGACCTGCACCGTTGACTGGACCTCGACAGGTGTTGGGGCGGGGGTGAGCCGGGTGGAGCGCACGAGCCGCCTCCCTTGCGTGTCCATTAGCTCACCGGCGGCGCATCGCGCGCCGAGGTCCAGTCAACGGTGCAGGCCGCGCCTGCTAGAAGATCCAGGAGCGGAGGACGTGGCGACAGAACTCGACCAGGACGATCAGGATGATCGGCGAGATGTCGATGCCGCCGAGATCGGGCAGGAAGTTGCGGATCGGCCGGAGTGCCGGTTCGGTCAGCCGGTGCAGGAATTCGCCCACTTGGTTCACGAACGGGTTGCTGCGGTTGATCACCCCGAACTGCACCAGCCAACTCAGAATGACCGAGACGATGATGGCGACCAGAAACAGCCAGAGAAGCGTATCGAGCAGGTAATGGATCGGATTCACCGGAGATCTTCCCATCTAGGGTTGGTCGGGCGGGCGCTGGGCATCCGAGTTGACCGTCGCGATGTTGTACATAGCTACGCCGTCTATATAGCCAGCAAGACTCTGTCCCGCCAGAGGTAGTCGCATGTCAAGCCTGTGGGCGCCACCCACCGCCTCGGACCTTGACAGGAGGGCGTGTCGTTACCATACCCACAATTGGACGGGGCCGTAGCTCAGTTGGGAGAGCGCTAGAATCGCACTCTAGAGGTCGTCGGTTCGATCCCGATCGGCTCCACCACCCCTCAGGGAGGGGTACCTACACTTAAGAAAACCCAGATGTGGGGCCGTAGCTCAGTTGGGAGAGCGCGACGTTTGCAACGTTGAGGTCATCGGTTCGATCCCGTTCGGCTCCACCATTTTTTATGACTCGTCAGCTGTCAGGTGCGATTTGCCGCAAAGGCGGACAGATTGAGCGCCATGATCTGATTCTTCTATATGTGCCAGTGTAGCACATTCATTTGTATACACTGTTAGCTCGTTCCAAGAATAGCAGAAATGTACTCGGCCTTTTCGCGCGCCTTGCCTGCAGTTTCCTCTTCCCCCAGACCCACGTTTGCGGTCTGTAGAAAACGGTTTGGAATCACGTAGCAGAATCAGGACGTTATGAGATGCCCCGAATCGGCGTGTGCCCACAGGATTTTGT
>Ga0224508_10005378_pt1 | contig 10257 bp, 6 predicted proteins | sample SF_Jan12_sed_USG_4_FD_170157 | JGI IMG/M metagenome (GOLD analysis project Ga0224508, IMG submission 170157) | Sediment microbial communities from San Francisco Bay, California, United States - SF_Jan12_sed_USGS_21 | ecosystem: Environmental > Aquatic > Marine > Sediment | place: USA: California... | reverse complement strand
GGATCAAATCATCGAATATTGCGGTGTATCCTCGAAATTCTCCGCCGTTTGTTTCACCGGGCGAGTACCATCCAGCATCATGTGACAGTAAAATGTGATGCAAATATCCGCTTTGCTTAAGATTTTGGATCATTTCCACATACTTGTGGGTATTTTGCTTGCTCACATTATCCAGGCTGACCCAAGCTCCTTCAGAGGCCGCTTTACTATGAGTAGAAAGGTCGTCTTCATTTTGCGCATGTGTCCAGATAAATGATCGGGGGTGTACACCATTCTCCTTAAGGATCTCGATTTGTTCTAGGGCGGGTTCTGCCAATCCGGTGTGCGAGGCGATCGTCAAACCGGTCTTTAAGTGGGTGAGAGAAGCCGCCTTAATAAGTTTTTTGTGAAATTCTGAAAGGGGACCCGGGTTTACTCCGATTTTAATGAAACCCGGTTTTATGCTGGTGCCCTGCATGCCCTTTTCGAAATCCTCAATCCAACGGTCGGCCAATTGAGCAGCGGATTCTTGGTAGGCGTGCTTGGGAATATGTTTGTTGCTGTTGGCCCCGTAGTAACCGGTATTGGTAACCAGTTGCATATCGGTAGCGGAAGCTAACTTCTTTAATAACTTCACATCTTTGCCAATAAAACTGGGGGTGAACTCAAAGAACGTTTTGCATCCATACTTTTTCAGTTCCAATAAATAAGGTATAACCACCTCCAGGACTTCATCATGGTCCCACCAAATGTCACCTGAAGCTCCCTGGAAATCCACCAGTATATGTTCATGGGTAAGGGTCAATCCCATATCCGATGCCTTTATTTTCCCATTAACCGACATGATAGATCCTGCTTTGCTGTTAAAAGCGAAACCATTTGCTCCCCACATAAAACCTGCTAAGCTCAGCAGGCTTCGCTTAATGAAATTTCTTCGGTTACTGATCATTTTTAGTATTGGAAATAAAAGAGCTAATCCAATATAAAGATTTGTAAAGACTTCCTCTCCTGGTTAAATTATATCTTGTTTGTTAATCCCCTTGGTTATGAAAAATTCACAAAATAAATCAACCCGTAGAACCTTCCTCAATACCCTCGGCCTAAGTGGCCTAAGCCTAGCCGGAATGGCTTTTGCACCCATTGAAGAACAATTGGAGTATACCACTCAGAAGGTGAATCGCCGTTCCAGTCCTTCAGAACTTAAGATCACCGATATGAGAATTGCCGAGATCAGTGAAGTGGTGTTTAGAACGCCTATAGTAAGGATCTATACCAATCAGGGTATCGTGGGTCACGGCGATGTGAGGGATGGTGCCGCCAAGCAGTATGCATTATTCTTGAAAAGCAGGTTGTTGGGAGAAAATCCCTGTAACGTGGAGCGTTTGTTCAAAAAGGTCAGTCAATTTGGACACCACGGCCGTCAAGGTGGCGGAGTTTCCGGTGTAGAGATGGCGCTTTGGGACATAGTTGGTAAGGCCTATGGCGTCCCGGTCTATCAATTATTGGGTGGGAAGTACCGCGACCAGGTAAGATTGTACTGCGACACCACCATCAGCAAGGATCCGCAGGAGTATGCCCAGCGCATGCAGGCCAGGATCGATAAAGGGTATACCGCTTTAAAGATGGACATTGGCACCAACTTATTGAAGGACATTCCCGGTACACTCGTCAATGCCCCGGATGGGGAGCTGAAACCTTACCAGCATGAATATCGGGGTTATAACCTCACCAAACATCCCTTCACCCGGGTACAAATCACCGAAAAGGGCTTGAACAAGCTTTGTGAGTTTCTGGAAGTGATGCGAAACCAAATAGGCTACGAGATCCCTATGGGTACTGACCATTGGGGTCACTTTGGCGTAAACGAAGCCATTAAAATTGCCCGTGCCGTGGAGAAGTATAATCTGGCTTATATCGAGGATATCATTCCCTGGGAATATACCGATCAGTGGAAAGAGATCACGCTTTCCACTACCACGCCAACCCAAACCGGTGAGGATATCTACCGATTGGAGGGAGGCTTCCAGGAGTTGATTGAAAAAAGGGCGGTAGATATCGTGCACCCCGACCCGAACACGGCTGGCGGTATTCTGGAAACCAAACGAATCGGTGATTACGCTTCAGCTCATGGCGTAGGTTTTATGCAGCATCACGCCGCAGGGCCAGTTTCCTTCTTGGGGGCGGTTCACGCGGCAGCGGCTACCGAGAATTTCATGTGGTTAGAGCATCATGCTGTTGATAATCCCAGATTCGAAGACTTGGTGCAGGGCATAGAAAAGCCACTGGTACAGGGCGGGTATGTAAAGGTGCCCGAGTCACCGGGATTAGGCGTTGAATTAAATGAAGAAGTAGTAAAAGAGTTTTTGATTAAAGGAGAGAAATTATTTGCACCTACCCCGGAGTGGAATGAGATCCGTTCCTGGGACCGACTATGGAGTTAGAAATGATCTGTTACTGGGTATCCGCTAAGGTTACCAGGAGTGGTATTATATATAAAAGACATGCGGTTTGTCAATTGTGCATTACTGTTCATCTTTTTTAATCAGGTATTGACGGCTCAAGTGATTCCCGCTAGTGGTGACTTTCAATTCACCATGAAAGCGGAGGCCAGGATATATATTGGTTTTATGGGCGCTGTGGGATTTTCTGCGAATCTGGCCGCCGGGGTAACCCAGAGATTAGGCAATTTTCAGTGGGGTGGTACCGCGGCGGTCAACCTCTATCAAGGGGGAATAGGTGCGGTACTGTCTTCTCAAAACCGTCAATTCCGGGGTAAGAATCAATTTAACACGGACATCATATTGTCCGGATCGGCAACCCTGGGTGACGGTCGTCATGATACCCTGCCATTATTAACCTTCAATCACGCTTATCCGGCAGTGGTACTACAAGGCTATAAAAAGTCCATCACCCATGCTCAGAATTTCGTTTTTAACTTTAGGGGGCGTCATCAACGGGTAGGAACCTATGGGTTCAAACTGTATAATGTGTACTTGCAACTTTACAACGACGTAGATATCTTTTTGGGCGATGCGGATGATCGCTTTTGGACCGGCGGTGGCAGTATTTCTGTATATCTCACGGATAGTTATTACTTTGCCTTTGGAACAGACGTATTCACCGGAGAGCGCAACCCTTTGAGAAGCTCACATCCTCAAAATCCTCCTCGAGGCTACCCTTATGAGGACTACGATCAGGCACCGGGAGATCAGCAGCTGAACATTGGGAAATTATTCCTGCAGTTGAACAGTTATGAACATAATTTCAATTTTGAAATTGCCCGTACCGGTCGGCGTGATATGACCTTCCAAAATATCATCCACAAGTGGTACGGCACTCCCTATTATGAGTCAACGGCCGCTAATCAATGGAATGTAGGAGTGGGTATACAACATCATCAAGATTAATATGAGACCAAGACTTATCATATGGTGCTTATTGCTGCTGATGGGATGCTCCCAAGAAATACCCCGAAATTTGGAGGGTCGTTATAGGATCCCCAAGCACTCCTATGAACAACTTTCCCAGGAAAACTGGGTTTGGCTAGGTCAGCAACTAGTAGGAGTGGATTCCGTAATACTCTATGATTTCTTTAGGTTTTCCGCTAATGGCCGGGTGTTTCACAGTACAGGGATCCCTGAAGATTCCTTGGCTTTTCGCTACAATGATTTCTCCAAAGGATCTTTAGGTCGATTCGAGCTTACCGATCAGTCTCTGCGCATGGAGATATGGCGAGGGCGTTACGATAAATTTGTGCATTATCAAGGACATTTTCAGGGAGACAGTCTTATCATTACATCCTCCCGTCAACGAGGATTTTTCAAGGCCCGTCAGAAAAATTTTCAATTGATATACAGTAAAAGCGAAATTAGCGATCTTCAACCAATACCGGAGTAGTGAATCCATAAATTACTGGTATACAATTACATAACTTAAGTAATTGCTGATTTTAGATCCCCTTCTTTGAAATGACTGAATAAGAAGTTATGAGCATTGCCATAAAACAGCATTTCCAGGATCTCTTCCAGGCTCTTTTGGTTCATGATCGCTTCTATTTCCGATGGTGTCATGACCGCTTCGTCCTCAATATGCAAAATATCCTTTCCTGTCTGCACATACTCGGCCATAGATTGACGCAAAAGTGGATAGTCCGCGATGGTATCGAAGGGATCAAAGGGATCGACAATGCCGTCGTAGTCGCTGCCGATAGTAATGCCACTCCAGTTGCTGTGGTTGGGGATATTACTGGTAGTCTGCAATTGGATCTTTGCTACGTGAAAAATATTGGACCAAAATAGTTTTAGATACAGATCCTTAATGGCTTCCTTATCGTCTCCCAATTTCTTTTTTTGATGCTTGAAACGATAGCCTGGCATTCTTCCCTCATGAAGGCAAAGTCCGATCAATCCATCACTTTTAAAAGTGATCTCGATATCCTCGTTTGTCAAGTTTATACCCCAGCGGCTGAAAAAACTATGGCGATCCAATTCCATACCACTGGGTTTGCTTTTAACCTCCTCCAGAGTCGACCATCCGCTGACCGCTCCGTGACTGTGAATAATAGGAATAGGGTCATAGGCATACTCTTGGCTCAGCATCTGATAAAATTCCTGCCTGGATAGAGGAGACATGTGCTTGGTGTCAATCAGAATTCTTTGCCCGTTCTCCTTGGACAACAAAGCGTTTAATACCTTTCGACCCAAAGACGAAATACCCAGTTCCAGACTTGGACGTTGATCGAATAAATGTCGTATTCCGGGAGTATAGAATGTCTTGATAAACCTGATCCATGGTGAACGGTCTGATAAGCTGGTAGCATGGCCGGCCAGCAGATTGTTAAAATGGTGACTGAAGGTGATAAAAAATGGCACGGGCCTTTCGCCGGTATTGCTTTTAACTGTACCGATGTTTTCTAAGAAAGACGATTCAATGATTTGCTGATGCTGTGGATCCAGTTGTTCGAAGGGTTTATCAAAAGGATTGGCAAAGGCATAGTTGCCGAAGGTGTGTGCTCCTTCCACACTAAATATACCCACCAGGTTTTTAGGATCCTGGATAAGCTCGTGGTACTCCTGGTAATTGCGCGCCAGGTGGAATCGATAGTCCTTATATTGGGGGTCGTCGGTTTGGTGATTCTTGGGATCTGTAAGGTAGGCCAACTCCTCAAGATATTCGGAGAAATAGTCTACCCCTTTGTCCGAAGCCGCCTCATCAATACGTCTTTGAATCTCCGTTTTGGGTATTCCCAATACGGCTTCACCTAAAGTGGAATGTTTTCGTTTGGGCAGTAAAAACTTAAAGAGAAACCTAAATGGCTTTTGAGGACATACCTGCATGAAAGGCCTTTCAAAAGGATATATGGAAACGAACAATAAGCGCGATTTACCATCGACACAGGCTTTCAAGTTAGTCTGGCTACCTCTGGCTATAGCCTGTATGGCCTTGCGGATTTGTTTGTTTAAGTCACTGATAGCATCACTGGGTGGGTAATGGGTCCACATATCGCAGTTTTGGGAATCGGAGCTAAATCCTTTAAGACTGGGATGACAATGAAGATCGGAGTTGAGTTCCATAGATTAGATTGGTGAGGACATGGTTAAGTTTAGTCAAGGATTTCTTTTCATTCGGAAGCAGGCTCACCATCCACAGTGCTCCTGATCAATCATACAAGTTCATTGGAGAAAGGGTAGGATCTTTTCAAAAAGGGGTTGGTGTTATTGCCATAGCTAGTTTATTTAATATAAGGATTATAATTTAGCAGGGCAACCAATGATAAATCAAGGCGCTGATAAACATTAATCAATTGGTCAGGAGGATTAACAAAGGTAATGTCACCTGCAGCACCCTTCAATTGACCCGGTGGGTAACGGATTTGCCCATGAAATATTGAACGATGTTTTGAGCTGACAATAAGGCCATTTGATCACGGGCTTCACCAGTGGCGGATCCAATGTGCGGGGTTACTACTACATTTTCCATGCTTAACAGAGGGTTGTCCGTCTTCATGGGTTCTGGGTCACTTACATCCAGACCGGCACCCCAGATCTCTCCGGATTTCAGCGCCGCAATAAGATGATCTTCCTGATGTATTGGACCCCTGGCGGTATTCACGAAAATGGCGCTGGGTTTCATTTGCTCAAAAGCCTGTTTTCCAAAGATCCCCTTGGTTTCTTCCGTTAAGGCGCAATGCACGGAAAGCACATCACTGGAGGAAAGCAGCGTATGGAAATCAACTTTCTGCGCGCCTAGTAGGGTTTCAGCTGCTGTGTTATGACCTCGATTGCAATAAATAATGGACATATCATAGGCTCCAACACACCTTTTGGCCATCTCCAATCCGATACGTCCCAATCCGTAGATTCCCAAAGTTTTACCTTTTAATTCCTGACCTAAATGGGCTTGAGGTTGAAAATAACCCCATTGACCGTTGATTATGGATTTGTGCAAATAGCATAATTTTCGCGATGCCGCCAACATTAACATAAAGGCAATATCGGCGGTAGCATTGCTCATTGCTTCCGGAGCATTTCCCACCACCATGCCAGCATCGGTTGCAGCTCCAACATCTATATTATCGTACCCGGCGCCGTACTGCGAGATGATTTCCAGGTGTAGGTTTTCTTGTATAAAGGCAGCATCGATGCGATCCATGGCAGTGCACAAAAGTCCTTTGCAAGATTTTGCTTTTTGCGAAAGTTGACCGGGTGTTAAGGGTTGCACCTCTTTCCATACTTCCACTTCCAGTCCTGCTGCTTCCATTAGGCTTATACCCACCGAAGGAATATTTAAAGTTACCAGTACCTTCATGGGAACTAAAGTACTACATTTTTGAAACTGAGGTCAAGGGATAGTTGCTCATTAATCAACCAATATCTAAAAAAGCCTAATCTAGTTGACAAATTGCAGATTTCTACGCTCCTTGTAAGTACTCACCAACCTTGCCAGCTGTGAAACAACACCATTATTGCCACATTGCCATGTGAGCTCTAACTTCTGTGGGTCCTTTACCTAGGAATCCGTATCTCGAATTGCCGCAGCCTTGCATCTTGTGCCATGTCCCTCACAACTACACTACTCTAAATTATGAAAACGCTCTCAGCCGAACAGAGAAAGCAATTGGGGCCCGTATTATCGCTCTTCAAGATTGTTATCGATTCTATCTTTAAATTCCTTAGATCCTCGTTCTTAAGCCTGCTGTTTATTCTGTTGATGCTGCTACTGCTGACTCAAATGAAACAGGCCTATACTATGTTAGTGGTGATGATCGAGTCTCAGCCCTGGTCGTTATTGATTTCACTACTTATGGTTAGCGCCCTGGCTATCACCATTTCCCATTACCCCATATATGTCTATTATGCCTTAAATCTTAATGAGTCGGGCGACTATGTAGACTGGGACGCCCAACACTACTGGATCGGTAAGTGGAGAGTTCCCTGGATAACGGTTTTTTGTTACAAAGTAAGGTACTGGGAAGGCTACTCTATTGATCTGATCTCTTACGCCCTACGCTATAGTCTGGGAGTGTTTGTGCACGGATTGTGGCTTTATTTTATCTTTTTTACATTTCGCCCGCATTTTATTCATGGTGGATTACCTTATATGTTATTGGGGTGGGCCATTCCCCTGGCCATTTTGGGAGCTTGTGCCATCTTTATTATTCCTAAAGTGAAACTACAACAAATTGATGCTGATGGGAATAGGACCAAATTTTTGCAAGACAGCCGGCGCATTCTTAAATCTTATGCCTACCTATTTATTTTCACCAGCATCGTAGGTACGCTTTTGCTTTTTATCGTGCCTTTTGCTATTCATTTTAACCTGTGGGGTTATTTCATTCTGTGCATTACCAGCGTATTCATGCTACTGAATTATGCCCTGTTTCGCTTGTTGCGCACTAGCTTTATTGAACTGCAACAGGTTAGCGCTTTTTACAAGATGTTGTCCTTTTTTGAGGAGCATAAATATTACTTACTGCTGTTCATAGCCTCTTTTATCTTTTCCACAGCAGCTGTGGTTTACAGTAATATTGCCAGCATTGAAGGTGGCCCATTGCTCAATGGTATACCCATTCTGTTCATATATTTTCTTTGCTATTACTTCATCTTAGCCAATGGAGTGAAATATTTTTTTGCCGCTCGCAAAAAACATGAGTATCTCAAAATTTTCCGCAAATGGGTGGTGGCCGCGATAGCTCTGGTAATTGTTATTGCTATAGCCTCATTAGTGCCATTCGAAAAGACCGTTCATCAGCTTGAATTTGAAGAAAATCATCACCAAGGCATTAATGAGGAGCAATTTGTGAACAGCGTGGGCTCGAAATCCGATACTATCTTTTATATCGCTTCCCATGGTGGCGGTTTGAAAGCTAATGTGTGGACCCTTTTAGTACTAAATGAATTACAATCCAGAACAAAAGGTCGTTTGCTGGACCAAACAGTAGCGCTTTCCGGGGCTTCCGGAGGTTCTTTGGGCTTGGCACTTTATACCGGTCTATATGGTTTCTATGAAAAAGACACCTCTCTCATTTACCAAAAGATCAGGAGATTGGCATTAGATGACTACGCATCATCGGACCTGGTACTGACTTTCGGGTTGGATACCTATCGAAAATCACTTTTGTTGAACTGGATACAGAAGATCCAGGATCGCCCGTACTACTCCATGCTCAAGTATCAGAATAAAATCGAACCACAACTTTCCAACACCCTTTCCACTACAACTTTTAGGGATTATTGGAATCAGGTTTATCAGGTTAACGGATTTTGCCCCTCGCTGATCATGAACACCGCAGCTACCACTGGAAAACGGGGCATCCTTTGGTCGGTGGAATCTGAAAATTTCCATTCGATCTTTCAGTTTGCCGACAATTTGGCGGACCTCCAAAACAATCAAACGCTGAGCTTTTATCAAGCAGTGTCTACCACCAATCGCTTTCCGGTGTTCAGCCCCGCTGCCAAGATCAAAGGGTATGGCCACTTTATGGATGCCGGAGCTATTGACAACAGCGGACTCTTAGGTTGCCTGGATCTGCATAACTATTTAACAGACCAGGACACTTTGAAGGGTAAACATGTGGTCTTTCTGGAAATCGTTAACGCCAAGACCCTGTATATTGAAAGTTTGATCCAACAGTATCTGGAGCAAAACCCACAGCTCGATCTCATTCCCAAAAACGAAAAAGAAAACGACAATATTTTGGTGAACCTGGAAACCGGTTTGAACCTGGACAAGTTCCCCGGTTATTTGAATGTGTTCTTGAAAAATACTAGCCTGCATCGAGACAGTATTCACTACGTACGACTGGTACTTCCCCATAAAGTAACCATCAAAGAGGTGTCGTCCTATATTGACGGAGTAGTCGATCCTTCCGTTAAGCCCGATCTTACGGCTTTTCTTAAGAGCAAGAACCTGGCGTTGGAACAGGCCCTGCTGGAGGGTACGGAACTTAGCTCTTGGGATTTTTACGAACCGGTTCTGTCACGGCATCTTAGTCAAAGTACATTCCGATACATGAGAGGAATTCTGAGACATCCCGATTTGGATGTGCAACTCAGGAGAGTGCAATCCCTAATTCCTCCAAAGCGTTAGGTTTTGTATATTTAATCATGAACAAATCAGTCGATTACCAACACTTGCTTAAAAATCAAGCTTTTATCGGAGGCCGCTGGATATCCGCTGGTGATGAAAAGGTATTTGAGGTTAGGAATCCATTTGACGGAGAAATTATTGAATGTGTACCGAACATGGGGGTGACGGACACCCGTTCAGCTATTCAAGAAGCAGCAAAAGCCTTTAAGCAGTGGAGCCTGACCACCGCTAGCCAACGATCCCGAATATTAAGAAAGTGGTTCGATTTGCAGCTTCAGCACAAAGAGGCTCTGGCGGTTTTACTCACCTTGGAGCAAGGCAAACCACTAATCGAGGCCAAAGGGGAGATTATTTTTGGGGCGGGGTTTGTGGAGTGGTTTGCAGAAGAAGCCAAACGGGCTTACGGTGATGTAATACCCACACACAGTCGCGATAAGAGAGTAGTAACCATTAAACAACCCATAGGAGTAGTGGCGGCTATAACGCCATGGAACTTTCCTAATGCTATGATCACCCGTAAAGTAGCTCCGGCATTAGCGGCTGGCTGTACGGTGGTAATCAAGCCTGCCGAGGATACACCCTTGTCGGCTCTGGCCCTGGCGGTACTAGCAGAAGAGGCGGGTTTTCCTCCCGGAGTTATCAATGTTATCACCACCAATCAACCTGAGGAAGTCGGGTTGGAGCTTAGTA
>Ga0224508_10005377_pt1 | contig 10257 bp, 7 predicted proteins | sample SF_Jan12_sed_USG_4_FD_170157 | JGI IMG/M metagenome (GOLD analysis project Ga0224508, IMG submission 170157) | Sediment microbial communities from San Francisco Bay, California, United States - SF_Jan12_sed_USGS_21 | ecosystem: Environmental > Aquatic > Marine > Sediment | place: USA: California... | reverse complement strand
TCCTGCGGACGATCCGGCGAAACGAGCGTGTCGTCGGAACAGGCGACGACGAGAATCCCCGCGAACAGAGCCGCGAACAGAGCCTTTCGGGTACTGCTGAAGCGTGCACTCACAGGTGGCGCCTCCCTCGAAAGCAAAGGCCTACGCCGATCCCGTCTCCAAAGGAGAGGCGGGTCGCCGCAAGCGGTAATGGACACGAACCGACGCACTGTATGCACGATCCGAGCCGGACGGAAGCTCGTGGGGGCCGCCGCGGCCTGGTTCGAGTTCGCGGCGGCACGGCGAGGGGCGCGCGGCTACGCCGGGGCGAGCGCGATGACCCGGAGCGGGCTTCCCGACCCGTCGACGATCTTGAGCGGCGCCGCGATCACGACCGCCCCGGTCGCGGGCAACTGGTCGAGGTTGCACAGGCTGGCAAGGCCGAACTTCCCGGCCCCGTGCATGACCGCGTGGTTCGGGAACGGCGGCTCGAACGCTCCGGCCTGACCGGCGTCCGTGCCGACCGTCTCGACCCCGACCCCGAGCACACCCCGATCATGTGCGAGCATGTACGAGGTGTCCGGGTGGAACCCGGGCGAGTGCGGTCCGTCCTCGCCAACGTTCAGGAACGCCTCTTTCCCGCTTCGCCGACTCCACCCCGTCCGCAGCAGGACCCACGCATCCCCGGGCACCCTACCGTGCGTCTCCTCCCATAGCTCGAGCTGCTCCGGGGTGAGCAGGAAATCCGCGTCCACCTCCACCTGCGCCTCGATGTCGATCACGCAGGCGGGGCCGACAAAGCGCCGGACCGGAATGGTGTCTGTGGTCCCGGCCTCTTCCTCCCTTCCCGTGATCCAGTGTCGGGGGGCGTCGAAGTGGGTCCCGGTGTGCTCGCCGAACGAGAGATTATTCCAGTACCAGCCGGGGCCGGCTTCGTCGTACCGTGAAATCTGTTCGATCGTCACGCCGTTGGACGGGGCGAACATGGGGGGGAGATCAATGACCACCGTGTCGGGTCCGAGCGGCTGGGTCAGGTCGACCACACGGATGGTGCCGGCCTCGAGCTCAGCGACCAATCGGGCGAGTACGTCGGACATGTCTAGTTGCCTCCGCCGGCAGCGACACCGCGCCAGTCCGTCGCGAGGTCGATCGCCGGATTCCGCTCGAAGAAGTTGAACGGCATCAGCTCGAACTGGTGCCACGCGCTCGGCATTACCGGGAAATCCTCGGTCCTCGGGACGTGGTGGAAACCCGCCGTGTACCAGAGGACGATGTCCGTGTTCGCGATGTCGCGGTTCTCCGACGTCCACGTCGGCAACCCGTCTCCGCCCGGGCTCTGGTTCACGTACATGCCCGCCGCATACCGCTCTTCGGGGGCATGCGGCGTCACCCAGAGCTGGTGCCTGACGAAACCCGCGCGGCGGGTAGGCGGGTCGTCCGTCGCCATGAGGCTGTAGGCGATGCTGTTCCCTGGCTTGAGCACGTAGCCGGGCTCGTGCCCGTATGGACCCTCGGCCCCCGGGTTCACCACCCTCCAGACCGCGGGTCGTGAGGGATCGTAGTTGATGAGCGCCTCGCCCTCCCGCCGCGGAACGGTGGACTGAACGACCCAGCCGCTCTTTCGCGGCCCCTCCATCTCAAACGGCGTCAGCCGGTCCAGCGACACGCTGTTGTCGGTCCCCGCCACGTCCATGTCGAGCCGGAAGCTGAAGAAATGATCGTGGTTCGTCGCGACGAGATTGGGGGCCACGAGCGTGCCGTAGGCGGTCTCTGCATCCGCTCCGGCGTCATCCATCGACGTAGAGTGCACGCCCTTCAGACCGTCGAATCCCGTCGCGCCAATCCTGACCTGGATGCGGCCGTCCTGCGTGAAGACCCAGTCGAGGAAGTAATCGTAGTTCCCGATCGTCGCGGCCATGCGCGCGACGAGATCGACGGCCCGCCTGCCATCGAATTCCTGGGCGATGAAGTTGTCGAAGTGACGCCAGGCCGGATCCCCCACTCCTCGTTCGAAGAGACAGATCACCCCCTCGGCGACATACGCCCCGCCCAGGTCATCCGGGAGCACCGCGTCGAGGAGCATCGCGGTGTCCGGGCAGTCGTATCCGAGTCGAAGAGGCGTGGCGTTCGCGCCGAACCCGTATTCGCCGGCATCCATGAATGTCCGCGAGTACCACGCGCCATTCGGATCCATATACGGGACGTAGAGCTCCGACATCGAGCCCTGATAGAGTACGGGCCGTTCGACCTCGCCCTCCCGGACACTCGCGTCCGAGATGACCAGGCCGGATCGCTTCTCCATGCGGTAGTGGAACGTCCAGTTGTCCCAGCTCACCACGTGACCGTCGATCGAGAAGTTGGCGCCGTTGGGTTGTGACTGGACGACGGGCTCGAGCGCTGCCCGCGAGCGGCCGATCGACGCCGGCCTCAGCCCGCCCGGCGCTTCCGAGACCGGAATCACGCCCTCGTCGAAGATCTCGACCACTTCACCGGCGTTCAGATCCACCACCGCCCAGAGCCCTTCGATCGGGCGGTTGAACATGCTGTTCTCCGCCGTGACCAGGAAGCACGGCGTCTTCAGCAGACGCCGCCCCTGGTGCTCGGCGATCCCGTATTCGCCGAGCGTCATGGGCGCACAAACGACTTCGTCCATCGTGAAGCCCCTCGCTTCTATCGCCCCGACGAACTCGGGATTGGCCGCGAGGACGTCTCCGACGCCGATGAACTCCTCGAGTAGCAGGCTCGGCTGTACTCCCTCGAGCTCCGTCCACGACTCGACGGACCCGTCCGACAGGTCGACGATCGCCTCGAAGGTTCGGGGGCCCTGCTTCACCACGGCAAAGGAAACGCGGTCGAGAGCGTCGCCGGGGCTCCACGCCAGCACCACCTGCTTGTCGGGCTCGCGAAGGTCGAGGGTCGTAAACCGGCTGTCGGCATCGACATGTCCCGCATCCTGGAGCAGCTGGACCGTCTGCGCGTATTCGGCCGCCGTTAGCGGATCCAGCGGATGCTCGGTGGCGACATCCGCCTGGGACGCGTTCGCGAGCCCGTCGCAGCCGGCGAAGACCAGGGCGAGCAGACCGGCGAGGGAAGGCGCCGTGGCGCACGAGAGTCGTGTGGAGCGCCGCATGAAGTCCTCCGATTGAGCGGGCATGGAGACCGCGGCGCCATTGCGTCGCGCGGCCTACGTCACGCTAGGGCCGGACCGCGAGGCCCGGCAATGGCGACCCGACCGAGATCGACGCCGTCAGCTCGAAGACTCCGACTCCGAGCCAAAAAACGGCTCCAGAATCTGATTCGGGTTAGGCTTCGTAAGTTTAGATACCACAACGAATAACACGAGACTGCATAACACGCCCACCTCGACCGCATCGATGCCGTATCGGGGGAAGTAGTGTTCCTGAAAGAATAGCGTCCACACCAGACAGGCCAGGAAACCGCCGATCATCGCGGCCACCGCGCCCTTCGCGGTGCCCCTCTTCCAGTTGAGCCCGATGACGATCGGGACGAAGAAGAAAGAGGCGATGAACTTCGCCTGCTCGAGGACGATTCCCTGCACGTCACCCAGTTTCTGGAGCGCGAAGTACAGGGGTACCAGCGCGAGCACGACGATCGCCACCCGGTTGGCATTGATCAGATGCTTATCCGTGGCGTTCGGGCGCCAGAACTTGCCGTACAGATCATGAGCGACCCCGGCCCCCGTGACGAGTAGCACGGAATTCACCGTGGACATGATCGCCGAGAGCATGGCCACCAACAGAAGCGCGCCGACGACGGGCGGGAGCACCTGAAACGCCATGATCGCTGTGGCCTGGTCCTGGGACGGCAGGTTCGGGAAGAGCACCCGCATCAGCATGCCGATCGACATGATCGTCAGGCTGATGATCACCTGGAATCCGATCGCGACGAAGATCGCCCGCCGGACCGTCTTCTCGTCCCGCATGGAGTAGAACCGCGTCAGCTCATAGGGGGCCGCTGCGATCGAGAACCCGAAGCCGATGGCGAACGCGAGCAGCTCGCGCGGACTGTAGTACCAGCCCCGGAGTCTCGGGTCGATCGAATCGAGGAAGGCGAGCGAGCGACGCACACCGGCCAGCGGACTTCCGCCGCCGACCTGCTCGAGCAACACAGGGACGGCGATCACGAGCCCGGCCACCATGATCAACGCCTGCAGGAAGTCGATGTACGAGCTCGACCGAACGCCGCCCAGCAGCGTGTAGAGCCCCGTCGAGGCCACGATGACGAGCATCGCGGTCAGCGGTTCGATGCCGAACACGACTTCGGCGATCTCGCCACCCGCCTGGAACTGGGCCACGAGGTAGATCGTGTACGCGACCACGATCAGCACGCCGGCGAGAGCACCCGCCTTCGCGCTCCCGTAACGTGCGGAGATGTAATCGGGCACGGTGAGCGCCCCGAGCCTGCGAAGCTTTGGTGCGACGAAGAACGCCGAGACCAGCCACCCGGCCCAGATCCCGAGCCATGGGAACCACCACGACACCCCGGCCAGATAGTGTCGGCCAGCCGTCCCGACGAAGGTGCCCGCGCTGATCTGGGTCGCGGCCAGGACGCCTCCGCCGACGAACGGTCCGATAGTCCGACCGGCCGCCAGGAAGTCGACCTGAGTCTCCGTACGCAGATAGCTCCAGATCGCGATCGCCATCACGATGATCAGGTAGACCGTGAGCACCACGAAGAACACGGGGCCCATCAGGGGCCCTGCGATTCGGAATACGCGGCGTTCGCAGCCGCGCGTAGTCGTCGCAGGACGATCCCGCCGCCGAGCGCGGTCAACAGGAGCGCGACGATGTCGGCGAGTCGCGCGAACGAGAAGGGCCCTCCCTCGGACAGTCGGATGAAGGACGGCAGGCTCGAAAGACCGGCCTCGAGCGTTCCGTCCTCCGCGCGGCTGAAACGGGGCATGCTGGTGTCGGTGTCGATCGACGCGACAGCGCCATTCAAACGAAGCAGGTAGGGCTCCTCGACATCGAGGGCGACCGTCAACTGGGCGCGACCGCCCGACACGAATAGCGGAATCCGGTCGACGGAGCCGGACACTCGATAGCGCACCAGCACCGGTCGGGAGGTCGGGATCGCGATGCGGCGGGCGCCGCGCTCGTCGATCACCGTGAACTCGACCGCGCCTGCCGGGCCCCTGACCTCATCGACCTCCAGCAGCTGACCGGGGACGTGGATCGCGTAGGCCTGGGCGACGCCGGAGCTCGCGGGAATCACGTGCTGGACGCGCGCCTCATCGCCGGCGATCTCCACGAGGACGGTGTCGACGCGGGTGGCGCTCGACTGAGCCGCCAGGGGCGCAAACGCGCCGAGCTGGATCAGCGCGACGGCGAGCGAAACCCGGCCCGGGGAGGGCGTCAGTCGATCGCGGATATCGAACCCAGCGTACCCGTGGCTCGCTCCACGGCCCGCGTCGCCTCGTAGAACGCGTTCGCCACGTGATTGGCCGCGCGGCGAAGCTCGTTCTGCAGGAAGGGGAGCAGCTCCGGGTCCTCATCCCGCACTTCGACGAGGCGGGCGATTCTCGCGAGGCGCGGGATCGGCACCCTCGGGAGCGCCGGGTCGTGCTCGAACTGTCCCCCCTCCGCATACCCGACCGGCACGAGGATTCGCGAGAGCTCGACGAAGAGCCCGTTGATCTCCGCGGCCTCTTCGGCGCGCGCCTCGCTGGCGCCCAGCCAGTCGTAGAGGTAAGCCAGCGCCGATCCGAGCTCACCCAGCTCATCCTTCAGTCGACTCAGATCGAACAAGCCGTCCGCAGCCACCTCGTAGTCGCCGAGGTGGTCAGCCAGCTCGTCCACCGTCGCCCGGAAATCGTACGGCAGGACATGCGCATCGAGCACGCGGGCGATCGACGCCACGTACACCTTCAGATCACGCTCCAGGTTCGATCGCTCGGCGACATCCATCAGGTCGTCTTCGGTATGCCAGGCGATGTTCCCCCCGCACCCGCCGGTCGGATAGAACCCGAGAGTGGCGCGCTCGGCCGCCGGGATGTTGGACAGGAGCATGTAGAACGAGGTCAGACCGATCTGGTTGAACGAGTAGTCGCCCGCGCGGAGGGGCCGGAGCCGATGAGCGCGCTTGCCCGTCGTGTCGAGGATCGCGGACTGGCAGAGCGTCCCTGTCTCGGCCATCCACATGACGTCGTCGTATTCGGTCGCGTGCCAGCAACCGGGAGAGTCGATGTTGATCGCCCCGATGCAGCGTTTTCTGAGGTCGAGCGCGAATTCGTCGGCGAACCAGGTCGACCCCCCGTAACGACCCGTCGAGTGACCCGGCCACCACGCGATCCACAAGGACCGCTCCAGGCGCTCGGCTTGATTGAAGATCCGAGCCAACTCGAGCAGTGTCGCGTCCCCGACCCCGTTGTCCCCGATCCCGACGTCCCAGGAGTCGTAGTGACCGTGGACGAGCATGAACTCCTCCGAAGCCCCCCGGATCTTCGCGACGGGGAGCTTGCAGGGGTACCAACCCTCGTCGAGCGCCACCTTTATCCGTACGCGGGCGTCTCCGCCCTCCAACATCGAACGCAGCCGCTCGCCATCGGGCTTGTTGATGGCGATCACGGGAGTGCCTGGCTTTCGAGCCAGGTCGTCCATGGTCGGCGTTCCCCAGATCGGCGTGCAGATCCCCCAGTGGACGTTCTGGCCAGGGTTGATGTAGATCTGGCCGACCGCGCCGGCCGCCTCGAAACGTGCCACACTGGCCGGCATCGCGTATCCGTCGGTGAGGACGATCGCCCCGAGCAGGTCGGGCAGATCCGACTCGGGACGGCTCGCGAACAGGTCGCGTTGGCCGGTCGCCTTCGCGGAAGGCACATAGACGAGCCTGGCTTCCAGGCCCTCGGCCGGGGTCGGCACGGCGAACGACGGCGGCTTGGCCGTCAGTCGTTCGCCACCGGTCTCGACCCAGGACTCCCTCGGCAGCGAGAGGTAGAGCTCCGGCTCATGCATGTCGAAGTCGACTCCGAGGCGCTCGAGCTCAGACGCGATGTACGTTCCGGCGACGTGCTCGTCCTCTGAACCCGACTCCCGCACCAGCGACGAGAACGTCTCCAGCATCGCCCAGCCGTCGTCGAACCCGACATGCTGCATGAGGTCGGCCTCGAGTGCCGACGACCCGGGGTCAAAGCTCATCGAGCGATCTCTCCTGTCCTGGGATATGAGTGGTCCGTCATGAGGGCGGTGGCGGACCCCTGGGTCCATTCCGCCGCCCCGCCGCCTCAGTCGATCGTGAAGACGAGCTCCAGCACGTGACGCTCGTTCGAGGTGAGCGTGCCCCGGAGTGTGTACTCTCCGGCCGCGAGGCCTTCCTCGAGTCTCACCGACCACGGCATCGATCCACCGGCCTCGATGCGCTCCCGCCCGAGCATCTGGGGGAAAAACATGTCCGCCGCCCACCGCCACACCGAGGCATCGGCCCGCAGAACCTCGAAATCGAAGCGTTGACCGTCGGGAAAGTCGACCACGAGCTCCTCGGACGAGCCGTTCGACAGGGTCAGCACGAATTCGATCGCGGTGTCGGAGCTCGGGACCGGCGGAGTGATCGCGAGACGCAGGGTCACGTCTTCTCCGATAGAGGCTTCGGCAGTCGGCGATTCCTGTGTGGATCCTGACGACGCGCCCGCGTCCTCGTCGCCCCCGGACGATTCGGGCTCGGCGTCGGGCTCGGGACGCGGCGTGCAGGCGGCAATCACGAGACCCGTAACGAGGGCGGACACGGTAAGCCGAAGCAGCGAGATGACGCCGCTCATCGGACGCGCACCGGCGCGGAGAAGCGGGTGCGATCCCACTCCAGGTTCAACGTGGCGGCATCTCCGACCGGCTCGATCGAGATCGTGAACCGCTCTACTGCCTCGTCGAGATCTGCGCGCTGGAGAGCCGTCCGTCCGAAGTCCTGCTCCGCATCGTACGCCGTGCCCCAGATCCGAGTCTGTGAATTCACGATCAGAATCGCCTCTTCGGGAGTGAATGTCGTCCACAACGTGTAATCTCCGGCGGGCAGCTCGAGGTCGCCCAACAAAATGGGGCGGTCGGTCCTCAGGTGCGTCGCCCCGTTCGCTCCGGTTCGCCAGACGGAGCCGTACGAAACGAGCCCGCCCCATATCTCCCGCCCGCGCTTCGCCGGCTGACTGTACTCGATCGTCAGGTTCGCTCCGCCAATCGTCGCCTCGGCGGTGGCCGGCGGAGACGGCGAACCGATCCCCGTGCCTTCGAAGTCCCGGGTGGCGTAGTCCGCGGCCAGTGCACCCATGTCCGGCTCCGGGATCGGCTCGATCTCCACCTTCATCGTGGTCTGCGCGCCGGAAAGCCCCACTACACGACCCTCTCCGTCCGTGGAAACGACCATGGGGTTCCCGAAGAAGTCGAGCTCGTACTCGGACCCGCCGCGCGCGGTAAACGTGGTCGGAGTGGTCCTCGGGTTCGTACCCCAGGGGGTCAGTATCTCCACGATCGCCGAAGAGCCCGGCGTATCGAGCTCGGCCCGGGAGATCGCATGCTCGAGGATGCCGATCGGAGTCGGGACTCGTCCGGGAGTCACGACCATCAGGTCGCTCGCGTCGAGGCTCACCGAGTCCACTCCGGTCTGAACCTCACGGGCCACGGTCGCCCGGCCGTCCGCGAAGTCGACCGTCGCGACCCATCGCCCGGGTCCGGCGGGGTTCTGCGCCGGGGTGACGTGCTCCGTCTCGAACCGTGTCAGGCGGCCCTGGTCGTCGAGGTGGAGCGCATACGTCGTGTAACGCGTGACCGGCGTCCGGGCGAGAACCTCGCCTTCGATCAAACCCGGGCTGCGCCGGACGATCTCGACGGCGAGTGTATCCGTACCGAGCCGCTCGAGATACGCCGTGGTCGATGGTGGTTCGGTCGTCTCGCCGGAGCACCCGACCATCGCCACGGCAGCGATCGTGGGTCCTGCCAGGCCACCCAACGCTCGTTTCATCCAGCCCTCATCGCGGTCCCTCGAGCATCCGTTCTTCCGTCGTGCCTCGTGCGGGCGGAATCTAGTACCTTCCCCCGCATGAGACAGCGACTGATGCCGTACGCGTTGATCCCGTTCTTCCTGTCCCTGCCCGGCCCGGTCTCGGGCGCGCAGGAAGCCGATGGAGCCCCTGGGCAGGATACCGGGCGTTCGACTCCCGAACAGGAGTTTTTCGACTGGACGGAACCTCCGTTTCCGGCAGAGGAATACGCCGCCCGCCGGGAGCGATTCCTCGACGCTCTGGGTGATGCCGAAGGGGTCGTGCTCATCCCGTCCGCTCATGGTCTGAGCCACGGGGAAACGTTCCGGCAGGCGGACGACTTCAACTACTTCACCGGGCTCGAGCTTCCCGGGTCGGTACTCGTCCTGGACATCCCGAGTCGCCGCCCGACGCTCTTCGTCCCCGGGACCGACTTCCGGTTCGAAAACCCGTCGCGGGCAAACGACTTCCCCGGGCGGCCGCTCGCGAACGACCCGGCCCTCGCCGAGGTGTCCCAGATCCCCGACATCCGCCCCTATGACCAGCTCGACGTGGCGCTCGGGGAATGGATGCGGCGAAACGTCGACGTGTACGTGAACCCGGGTCGCCAGGGCACCATCCGGAGAGTGGTGACGACGCTTATCGCCGACTGGGACCCCAACATCCTCACCCTTTTCCATCTGCAGACGACGTTTCCGAATCTCAGAGTACGCAACGTCTACGAGCCGATCGCCTACGTACGCATGGTCAAGAGTCCTCTCGAGATCGAGGCCATGCGCGCCAGCGTGCGCGCCACGGATCGGTCGATCAGGGCGGCAGCGGGCGAGGTCCGGGACGGGGTGACCGAGAGGGCTCTCGAGGCCGCCTTCGAGGGAGCCTGCAAGCGGAACGGGGCCCAGCGTATCGCGTTCGCATCGATCATCAAGTCGGGTCCGAACTCGCTCTGGCCCTGGCGCGTACTCTCCTCGCACTACGACCGCCGCAATCGGGAGATGAAGGAAGGCGACCTCGTCATCTTCGACGTCGGTTGCGAGGTCGATCACTACGTGAGCGACGTGGGACGAACCTTCCCGGTCTCGGGCCGGTTCTCTCCCGAGCAGCGAGCGATTCTGGAGATGGAGGTTGGCGTCGCCGACGCGATCATCTCCGCGATCCGCCCCGGGATGACGCTCCGAGAGCTGCAGGTGATCGGCAACGCCGCCATCCCGCAGGAACACCGGAGATTCATGCAGACCGGGTTCTTCTTCGGCCACCACATCGGTCTCTCGACCGGGGACCCGAACCTTCCCGACCTG
>Ga0224508_10005376_pt1 | contig 10259 bp, 7 predicted proteins | sample SF_Jan12_sed_USG_4_FD_170157 | JGI IMG/M metagenome (GOLD analysis project Ga0224508, IMG submission 170157) | Sediment microbial communities from San Francisco Bay, California, United States - SF_Jan12_sed_USGS_21 | ecosystem: Environmental > Aquatic > Marine > Sediment | place: USA: California... | reverse complement strand
ACTTCAACTATACCGGTACTTGGTCGTACTATTACCTCATGTGGTGAATGATACACACGAATTATGTTGTTGTTTTCTAGTATTCTGATTTTCAACTATCAAATTTGTTTGAAGGATAAGATAAACTCACAAAGTCAAATTAATCTCATCAGTGTTTTCAGTTAACTATTGAAATTGATAATCTTTTGATGATCTGAATGGACTATGGTTTTGTTTTATTTTGTATTTGTCTGCAGCGCTCTGAGTTTGGTTTTGTATGACTTTGTTCTTGGTCTAGTTCTTAGTGACATTCCGCAGCAAGGACAGTGTATTCCTTCCCATTCTATGAAAATGCCGCAGACATTACATCTTTTTTGACCACTCAAGTATCTATATTTGTGTACCATCCATTTGGCTTTGTATCTGTGACATATTCCTCTACAAGACATGATGATGTATTTTCTCTTAAATTCCCACCACTAATTGAGATCTTGGATTGATACCACAACAATTGTTCTCATCGGTTCCTGTTTTTAGCACGACTTTGAGAGTAAATTGTAATTTTATTTAAACTTGAGAGAGAGAAAGTCTCAATCTATTTTTTACCATTTATTTTGCTTTTTATTGATTTGAATTATATCATTCCATGAAAGTTAGATGTAATCATTGTTCTAAAACAACTGACGTTACATTTGATAGTTTAATTTTTGAGAATGAGGATGAAGAATTATTTGTAACGTATCTTAACTGTGAACTGGCAAAATCTAGACAGAATTGAATTTGTCGCTTTTATTGATTTGGGTCATATCCTTTCATGATAATAAAATGTCCTTGTTGTAACCATAAATTTCCGGTTTCTGAAGATGACATATTATTGGATTACTCTGATGATATTGATTATGATGATTCTGAGAAATATGTTTGGGCAGAACTAGAGGGCACGCAAGAAAAATACAAAACACTATCTGGGCAATATCTAAAATACAACAAAATCACATTGGAAATATACAGTAGCAAGAAATACCATACTCTTACTACACTCCATATCCTGCTGGATGCTCAAAAACGATCAATAAGATGTGTCAGGCAGATCCCACAGTAAAAAAGTTTTATGACCTTCATTTGGAAAAAAATAATCTGAAAAAGATTGCAGAAAAAAAAGACAGATTAAATGGAATGCTGATGCGAATCAACCTGAATCAAGGGTTGTAAAATATGGCCATTAATCTAAATGATGATGATGCAGCAGTATAGTTTACAGACTCTAGACTTGAAGTTTTGAGATTCACAACATGCCATTAAATGTGATCATCTCAAGAAGTCGCAATCCAATTATTTAAGTGTCATAAATGCCACAATAAACAGTGACAAATTATAACAAAGAATGTGACAAAATAACAAGAAAAAGAAGGGCAACGATAATGACTTTAACTAATACTAGTAGTCTCTTTACTGTAATTCTAGGGGTAACATTAGCGGTGGTGCTATCAGGTATCATCACCATAACACCCAATAATATGGCATTTGCTGATACTGGTGACTTTGTGGCAAATCTTGGAAATTTTGGTTCAGGTGACGGAGAATTTGACGGTCCAGCAGGAGTCACCACTGACTCTGATGACAGAATCATAGTAGCTGATACTTTCAACGATCGCATCCAGATATTTGACTCTCAGGGCAACTTTGTGGCAAAGTTTGGAAGTATAGGTTCTTCCGGTGATGGAGAATTTATCGTTCCACAGGGAGTCACCACCGACTCTAATGATAACATCATAGTAGCTGATACTAACAACCATCGCATCCAGATATTTGACTCTCAGGGCAACTTTGTGGCAAAGTTTGGAAGTGAAGGTTCAGATGATGGAGAATTTTCCTTTCCAAGAGGAGTCACCACCGACTCTAATGATAACATCATAGTAGCTGATAATAACAACCATCGCATCCAGATATTTGACTCTCAGGGCAACTTTGTGGCAAAGTTTGGAAGTGAAGGTTCAGGTGACGGAGAATTTGACGGTCCAAGAGGAGCCACCACCGACTCTAATGATAACATCATAGTAGATGATAGTTTCAACCGTCGCATCCAGATATTTGACTCTCAGGGTAACTTTGTGGCAAAGTTTGGAAATTTTGGTTCAGGTGACGGAGAATTTGAGTTTCCAGCAGGAGCCACCACTGATTCTAATGATAACATCATAGTAGCTGATAGTAGCAACGATCGCATCCAGATATTTGACTCTCAGGGCAATTTTGTGGCAAAGTTTGGAAGTGAAGGTTCAGGTAACGGAGAATTTTTCAATCCAGTCGGAGTCACCACTGACTCTAATGATAACATCATAGTAGCCGATACTGACAATAATCGCATCCAGATATTTGAAGGATTTGCTGTCATAGATACAGAAGCACCTGTAATTACTCTAAATGGTGATGATATCATAACATTGGAGGTAGGCATTGATACATACACAGAACAAGGAGCTACAGTTACAGATGATGATCCTGCTTATTCTGGAATGGTTACCATAAGTGGAGATACAGTTGATGATGGTATCATTGGTACATACATTGTAACTTATGACGCACCAGCTGATGCTGCAGGTAATGTGCCATTACAGGTAACTAGAACCATAAACGTAGTATCAGAAGTAATAGTAATAGATGAAGTGCCAAAAGAGTGTGATTCAATTAAGATAGAAAACATAATTGATAACCGAGATCGTCACCTTGGTTCATCTGTAACAGGAACCATAAACAACGATCTCATACTAGCATCTGATCTTGGAGATACTGTCTCTGGCCTTGAAGGCAATGACTGTATAGTTGGAGGAGCCTCTCGTGATAAACTAAATGGCAACTTTGGTAATGACATAATATTAGGTAATGGTGGACCTGATGAGATTTTTGGTGATATTGGCAAAGATACAATATTTGGTGGTGATGGTAATGATACGATAAAAGGTGGAGATGGTAAAGATACGATAAGTGGTGGAGATGGCAATGACACCATAAGAGGCAACATGGGTAATGATACAATAAATGGTGACGCTGATAATGATACGATATTTGGTGGATATGGTAAAGATATCATAGATGGTGGTACTGGGGATGACACAATAAAAGGTAGTAATGGCAGTGACACGATAAGCGGTGGAGATGGCAATGACGAGATAAAAGGTGGAGATGGTAACGATAAGATAAGTGGTGGCGATGGTAATGACACCATAAGAGGAAACGTTGGTAATGATATCATAAAGGGTGACGCTGGTAATGACACGATATCTGGCGATATTGGTAAAGATGTACTAGATGGTGGTACTGGGGATGACACGATAAAAGGTGGAGATGGTAGTGATGAGATGGATGGAAATCAAGGAGAAGACACTTGTGATACTGATAACCAAGACAAGCCCCCTGTTAACTGTGAAAACATAATTTAGAAAATTAATTCTTTTACTATTTTATTTTTCAAACTAGTTTTTAATTTAATTGACTCTTCCAGCATGATTTGCTTTTAAAAAAATAATCATTCCATTTTGTGAAATCCAGAATATTCCTAATCATATTGCTAATCTTGGGGACGTTTGTCGTTCCATTAAATGTCAATGATTCTTTTGGCGATAAAATACTGTTGTTCACCATACATGAAATTGCAGGAAGCGGTGATGTCAACACTGAGAATCTAATCAAAGAGAGATGCTTTGTTCATGTTCAGATAGATGTGTATTCAGCTCATCATGGACCATTTCACAGAAACAATCCTGACAAGACATTTTATCCTGGGGACGCATTTGATTACCAAACACAAACATGGAAGGATGGTTGCGGTCCATTCTGGCAGCCATGTCCCATAGAATCAACTCCAAACAATACTGTTCCAAATGGAGGACCATGTGTCAAAGGTGGTGCAGTAGGAGCAGATAATGATGCAGGGAAAGGAGTTATTGATTCTGATTATGCAGCAGATGCAGTTTCATTATCAAAGCAGGCCTTTGCAGAACAACGGGTATGTCACAAGACAGAAGATGGATGGGATTGCAATTGGGTTACAATTACTGCACGTGCAACTCAAGGGATACCTATGAGACTACCTAATCTTACAGTTGACATGTGGACAATAGGTGAGGAATTTACTGAAGATGATGAATATATTTCAAGAAATTTAGATGAGTCCTACTATGTTTGGGATGCCATAAACGTGGTTCACAATCCATTTTATGAATTCAAAAATGAACGAGTAGGCACCCTATTCATTGAATACGAAAAGATTCATGATCCGCTGGCACTAGAAGATGAATTCTTTTGTGATGCTGCATTCTGTGTCAATACTATGGAGATACCAGGATTCAAACCTTGGACTCAATCATTTGATTATGGTGGTGGTAATACTGTGTTTAATGCAACTTCTTTTGATGACATTGGAGAGCATCAGATAAAATACATTGCAAGACTGTATAATATCGTACCACAAATTGACGAGATTACACAAACCATAGATGAATTAGTTGTAGAATATTTTCCAATTTATGAGAGTTATGTGTATCCAGTACTACGAGATGATGAACAATTAGCGTTTAATGACAGGATTGGATATTCATTACACTACTTTGGAAATGAAAGTACAGATGCAAATCCTGATGATGTCATAGGAGTACATGAAGACAGACGTTCTAAAATCAATGATTATTTCTATTCCACATGGGGTGCAGATCCTTGGGAGTTTGATTTTATTGACGGGACAGTTGGAGAGTCTGAATTTTCTGATGACATTGAACTAACATGGGATGAAGCACATGATGTTGGTATTATCACAAATGAGGTTCCAGTTGGCAAGTCTGAAGAAATTGCAGATGAGTTGATTCCAACTGAATTTCCAGAAATAATTCCATATGAGGTAGGTCAACATGGAACATCTAATTTCTTAAAGGCTGGATATGGCAAGGTAAACTTTAGCTATGATGGAATATTTGATGTAGTATTAGATCAAGAAAAAAAGATTCCAAGATACGAGAATGCAACCGTGTTTAACACCTTGGAATCCTCATATTTTGCAGGACATAAAGTGTCCTTTCTGACAAATGATGAATACATGTATCCAGAATCCTTTTTCCACAATACCATACAAGTAACAGCAGTCAATTCAGATGGTTTCCAAGATGATTCCATTGAAATTTCAATTAATGTGATTCCAAGAGAAGACATTGATGGTACTTCTCCAATAAATCAATACATTCATGACAAAATAATCTTTGATACTGATGATGACGGATTTGCACAAATAATAACTGGACTTGACATGGACGGAAATGATATCGCAGTGGTAAATGACCATGAAATCTATCCACTTGATAATCTGACAATAAATGGAAATGGAAGCGTTACTCTAGAGAAGACTAGGCGTGTATTATCCTCATTCACTCAGTATGACACTCTAGTAGACCAAACCTTTGATCCAAATGAAGTAATTGACATCTCTGACAAATATTTACTTGATACAAAAGATGCAATTTTGCCAATTCCGTTAACCACTGGACTTGATGCACTATCACCATATGACTTGGAAATTACTGGGAATAACGGAGTAACCGAAGTCACAAATACAATAGAACATACTTGGTATAATTTCTCAATTGATTATTTCTATCAAATCAACATGGATGATTCCAACGTATTGGACATCAAAAGAGATCCTGCAAATCCACGTGTATTAATTTACAAGTATGATGAGAACTTTGGTACCATACAATCACTAGAGATTAACGGTATTTTGTTTGAGGATGATTCCTTACCGTCATGCTTTGGTGTAAAATCTGGCGGTACTTGCATCATATCCGTTTCAGAATCAGAATATTTATCGGAACTTGATATTACTGCAACTAACATTTGGGGTGGAACTGCCATTACATCTCTTCCAGAAATTGATGAAATACAGTTGAATCCTTCACCACCAAATCCTATAACTTCAATATTTGATTTGGTGCTTTACGAATGGATTGTAATCCTGTTAGTGCTGATGTTTACTGGATGGATGTTATACAAGGTATTCAGAAAGATTTGGAAGAGTCAATCAGATGAATAATTGACAGTTATTTGAATTTAAGATTGTTAGATTCAGTGGAAAAATCATGACTCTAAAAATTTTACGGATTAGAGAATAACATGATATATACTAATACAAAATACTGCAAAGCAATGACAAACAAAACAATTTTGAGTCTGACAGTGATTACGGCATTTGTTATTGGAACAATAACTACAGGAACATTTGCCTATGCTCAACCTGGCGGAATTCCACAAGCAATATCTGATTTAGAAGAGCAGTTTGTAGGAATACAGGCTTTCTTGTTTGGAATCGATGATAGGGTAACACAAAATGAATCGGACATCACTAGTCTAACTGTGGTCACGACAGATCATGAAAACCGAATTACAGCCATTGAAGGAGAAACAACAGTAACGCCAATTAGATATGAGGTAAGAAATACTGATGTAGTTCAATTTGAGTTTGTAAACCAACATATGAAAAGAGCCGCATGTGATCCTGGTGATCATATAATCACAGGTGGATTTAATTTTGATGATGCAACACACTCCACCCAGCCAATCACAGTCATTGATTCATTACCTGTAATCCGAGATGGTCTTGAGCAATGGCAAGTAAGGGCAGAAGTTTTTGACCCTAGCGATCCAGGAAAGTTCGAAGTAATTGCATGGTGTGAAGAAGCGGTTCCATAACCACTCTTTCTTTTTCTTGGGTACATAGAATTTTAGTTTTTAAAGATTAGTTTTAAAGAATTCATTGTATTGCATCTTGTGAACAAAAAATCAATCAGGTTGCAGCACAGAACATATCTTGGTGCAGATAGTAAGACAAAATATGTTCAACATAGAATCAACATTCCTGATGATATTATCAAAAGACTAGGTTGGAATAATGAAAATCAACTCATTTTGAATGTAAATCCCAAAAAGAAAATAATACTTCTGGAACTTAAGACCAAAAACCAGCACTAGTACTTTGGTGACAGCTCCATATCGCTTCGTTATACAAAAATTCCACCAATAGTATTTACATCATACTGATGATTCATCAGTTTACCTTTTATGCAAATTGTGCAATAATTTGTTCATATCTGATGTGATGAAGTAATTATTCATCCGTTAACCGACTAGTGCGTCTATAATGGGTTGGGCAGTTTTGGCCCAACTCTAAATTATAAAATATGTTAGTTTTTACCATTCGCAATATCTGAATGGTGTCTTTCTGCAACATATTTTCTAATACAAAAACCATCCCGCACTTTGATCCTGATCCTTATCTGATAACTTACACAAGAGTACCTGATGTATCCCTTGACAATTTGGAAATGTTATAGATGCGATTTGATATTTAGAAAAGAACAAACAGCTAAAATTCACGATGATCTCTTTAAACATCCAATACAAAAGATAGAAGAAACTCAGGTTTAGAGTCTAATCGTATTTTTTTCTTTTTCCCTTTTAAGCAAATCCTGATTACTTCTTTGTGAAAAAGATCAAAATCTATTTGCCAATTTTTATAGTTGTTGTAACTATGATGGGATTAACATATGATGTTATCATTCCAAATGTTTACTCACTAGATTACAACGAACAAGTCTCTGATCAGAAAAATAATTTGTGGCAATTAGGAAAGAGTTTGGAAATTGGCGATTCGTATACTTACAAGATTTGTGATCCTGATGTGATACAAAGCTATTCTGCTGAAAGCTATCATTATTTTACAAAGAATCTTGAACACAATTCCAGTCTTTGTTATACTGCCAATCTGAATTTTGTAAATCTTATTTCATCAGATGAAAATAACATTATTAGTGATATCTGGATAGTCCAGGCGACCATTATTGACTATTTTACAGGTGAAATCAGGAATTCCATATTTCACATTGATGCAGACTCTTGGAATGTCAGGTCAGCTGATACCATTCATCCTGATACGATAAGATATGCTAAATCTATTCAAAACACATTGTTTTCAATTCAAAAGTATACTGCTCAAGAACCAAAATTATTACAAGAGGGAATCAAGTGGGGTGAGGTTACAGAATATCATGACTTGATGCAGGACAATCCCTACATGATTGTTCTAGATGATGAATTAAAATTTGAGGTGACAGAATTTGTCCGTCTTTCCATATTATTAATTGACAATATGGGAACTCCACAAACAAGAACATTGGATGTATCCAGTGTTGGATATGATATTGATATAATTGATGGCATAGAAGAAGAAACAAACAATATAACAAACTCTTATCTTGTAAATACAGATCTTCCTTTCCCTGTAGAGGCAGTACATTACAGTCCATCACACATTGTAGAGCCTTTCAAAGAATACGAGTTTGAATTAATATCGTATTTTGATTCAAGTAATACTTTGGAAAATAATTTCATTGATGAAGAAGATGCAGAAACAAATGATGATGATGATGAAGTTATTGTTGAATCGGGAACTATGGAGTTAACCTTTCCTGATGAAAAGGATAATGTCATTATTGATGATCCAGTAATTATTCCAGAAGAAGATATTGTCGAGGGAGATGAAACAGTTGATAGGGGAGAGAATCAAAATGATGAAACACTGGAGATAGATAATACAGACACAACAGAAGATCAAGAAACCAATCCAAAATCAAATTCAACATTCGTCTTGGTCTTGATTATTGTAGTTGTATCAGCAGCAGGAATTATTGTTGTCTATCTTAAAAAATTCAGAAAAAACAACTCTGCAAGCTTTGGAGTATTTGGAAAAGACAATGATGATGACTCTAAAACACAAATTCCAGAAAAGAAAACGATTCAATTTGATGAATCCATTACAATTGACATTCTAAGTAAGGACAACGAGTAATTTCATGACTAGAATTTGCCTTTTAAACAAATTATTCATCATATTTTGAAAGTATGACCCAGGAAATTGAGTTAGTAGTGTTTGAGAACGTATCTGTAATGCATCAAAAGGCATTATCCCTTCCATTTGGTAAGGTATCCCTTAGACAACTCTTGATGCTATCTGCAGGAATGTTGGGAGCTGTAATTGCATATTCTGTTACTGGTGAAATCTGGTATCCTACAATTGTGTTTGGTGGATTCTTTGCACTTGGAATGATTACTACCAAAGTGTTAACGTTAGATCAGATGTTAAAGAGTACTATCTTGTTTTTAATAAAAGGAACATCACTTTCAAAGAAACCACAGTACATGATATCTACAAAGAAACAATCTACAAATCATGATAATAACAATAACACAAATTCAAAAAGAACAGAATCGCCTGCAGAAAACAAGAACATCATACAACAAACAATATCTCAGATAGAATCTTTGTTTGGTAAAAAATCATCAGTTGTAGAAAAAGATGAATTGATAGAAGAAGAAACAACTGACAACATTGAAGATGATTTTCAAGAAGAAAAGAGGTATTCTGTTGATGTGACACTACAATCAGATAATGTTTTACAAATTTCAAATCTACAAGATCATCGCAATATAACACAAGAAAATCCCAACAATACAATTGAAAAATTTCTTAGTCTATTCAAGAAAACATCGAGCAATAATTTCAATAAAAATATTCCAGAACTAATTACAGTTTATCTAAATGGAACAAAACTTGCAAAGAGAGATTATACAATTCACAAAAAAGACAAATCTGTATTGATTCCATTAAATGATGATTCAGAATATTCTGTTATAGTTAATGATGAAAACAATAAAGAAATTGTAATTGTTCCTTGATGTCTACAAAGGCTAACATTCCTTTTTTCCTCCTTTTATGCAAATCATCATCATTCTTTTGAGAACTATGTTAAAGACTCGAAGTCAAGACTCAAAGGGCGACGAAGGAGGTATAGGCAAGTTTGTTGTCATGCTGATAGCTGGAATATTTGCACTGATTATAGTCACTATAGTCGTGCCAAATGTTCTTGGTGTCAGCATCAACCACCTCTGTGTCGTACCTGATTCTGTGTTTGCAGATACTACCACTTTACACTGTGAAGTGGATGCTGATGGTGTAGCAACTGGTCCTCCAGCTGACGGCTCTGTATTTTTGCCTGATAATGTCAGAACAATAGTCGCAGACTTGGTGAGTACCTTGCTTGTAGTAGTTGCAGTAGGGATGATTCTGGTTGGAGCAATAATGACTCTAAGGTATAGAATCGTTGCTACTCCAATAACTGCAAAGAGTACAGCAGTAACAGAGACAGCATAAACGAAGTGGAAAATGGAAAGGACTGACAGAT
>Ga0224508_10005375_pt1 | contig 10261 bp, 16 predicted proteins | sample SF_Jan12_sed_USG_4_FD_170157 | JGI IMG/M metagenome (GOLD analysis project Ga0224508, IMG submission 170157) | Sediment microbial communities from San Francisco Bay, California, United States - SF_Jan12_sed_USGS_21 | ecosystem: Environmental > Aquatic > Marine > Sediment | place: USA... | reverse complement strand
CAACTCTTCGCCAATAAGGAGTTATGCGAGAGTCGAATCGACTAAGGACTGTCGAGTGACAGGGGAACAGTACGAGAACATCCGGCTGGCCACGCCAGCGTGGGCGGTTGTAGTTGATGCGGGCGAAGGCCCCGAGGCACACGTGCTCGGCACCGCAGCTATCGTTCACGCCGACGGCATTTGCGTTACGGCCCGGCACGTGCTGGCAGACTCTAAGGCCCTGGTCGCCCAGCTGACGGCCGCCGGACACCAGGCGTCCCAGACGATCCTGTTGCCCACGACTGACGTTCGCGAAGACGCGGGCAAGCATGTGCAGAAGTGGCTCTCCGTGCGACCGCTTGCGATCGTTCCGCTCGAAGACGCAGACCTCGCGGTCCTTCAACTCGACTACACCGGTGAGATGGCAACGGTCGAGCCGGACTACGCTCACGCGCTACATGAGGGCGTGGGCATCGGAGCGTGTGGGTTCCCGCTGGGGAGCGAAGCGCACGAAGGCAAGGCCGTGCTGAGCTCCTTCCTCACGGGTTCCGTTAGCGCCGTCGTTCCTCACCCCACTCTAGATCTGACCCACATCGCGCACTACCTCGTTCAGATGCCCGTCAATACTGGCAACAGCGGTGGACCAGTCTTCCGAACGGACTCGGGGGCGCTCGTTGGGATCGTCTCACGTCGGTGGGAAGTGAAGGGGGAATCCACCGGACTGGCGATCGTAGAGCCCATCCACAAGGCGCAGGCGGTCATCAATTCCTTGGTGGCGGAAGGCCGCGAGCGCGGTTCCACTGGTGGAGAGATGTTGATCAGCGCCGACCTTGAAACACACCCAAGTGTCCAAGACGTCTTCCTGCCAACGCAGATACCAATTGCGGCGCACCGGGCCATGGCTGAGCTCGCCAGCGAGGGGCGCGGTTTTCAACAATTCGTGTTCAATCACCCGCGACTCTACGATCTGAACGTGCCGCGTGTCGTGGTGATGGCGATTCAGACGAATCGTGTTTCCATAGAGCTGGTACGTGAAGCTGAACTTGAGCTGATCTTTCGGTGCGATCGGCACGGTCACGTTGTCGAGACGCGAGCGACACTTCCCGATCACGAGGCTTCTGCGGAAGGCATCTGTGTTCAAATGGGACTGAGCGAGGGTGAGCCGTTTCTTTCCGTCGGAAGCCGCGAAGACGCATGAGGATCCTCTGAGCGGACCCTCGCATAACAGGTCCACTGGCGGCTACGGCGCTGGCGCGCCTTCGCTGCAACACCGCACTTCGCGCGGCGTCGCCAGTGGCCGGGACGTTAGGCGCAAGCCAAGTCCAGTGCATGGAAGGGGTATCGGAGGGGAGCGATGAAACGACCTAGCGCAACCGACGTCGTGCTTCTCGCGCTGGTTATCTGCTACTTCATGGTAGTAGGTGCCGACCTGTTCGCTCAGATGTCGATTACACCTGCGGCGCTTGCAGCCCCTCCCGGCTCGCTCGCGATGTTCCAAGGCGACTACGTGTACGACGGCGCTCCGTTTTGGCGGATCACCACCAGCTTGGCCCTGCTGCTGTTTGCGATCACAGTCCTGCTGAATTGGCGGACTAACCGTCGGAGTCTCCTGCTCACGGGGTTTGTGGCGTTTGTCGTGCTCAACGTCGTTTCGTGGCTGTACATCTTCCCCGAGTATCTCTCGATCGTGGGGTCGGCCTATAGCGACACCGTGGACGCCGAGTTGGTCGCGAGAGGCGCCGCCTGGCGTCGGCTTGCCGGCACTCGCTGGGTGATAGCCTTCTTGATCGGGCTCTTCCCCTCGCTGGCCCTCATGCAACGATCTACGGAGGCGACTGCCGCGTCGTGAGTTTCTTTGAGTACATCTCGGTCATCGTGTCGGTCATCCTGGCCCTCGGCATCGCCCGGGTGCTCGGGGGCTTGGGCGAGTTGCTGGTAGCTCGGCGTGAGAAGAAGACCTACTGGGTGCACAGCGTGTGGATCGCGTTCGTGTTTCTGATGCACATTCGCATCTGGTGGAGTTATTGGGACGTCGCAGCGGCGCCGTCGACCAATCTCTTGGTCTTCCTGTTCATGCTCGTCGGACCAGCGGCCGCGTATCTGTCAGCGTACGTGCTGCTCCCGGGCGGATTCCCAAGTGACGCGGACCAGCATTTCTATGCGACACGCCGGCCGTTCTTTCTTCTTGGGTTGGTGCTGGCGGTGTATGCTGCGCTGACGCCTCCCGTGCTGGGATATCAGACTCCATCGGGCCTCTACGCCGGCGCGACCCTGGCCATCGGGGTGAACGTGATCGCCCTACTCACGGCCGACCGACGAGTTCACTCGGTGATCGCGCTTGTCTCACTCGTGGGCTTCTCGCTTTCGTTTCTAAATCGGCTCACCGCGACCGTGCCGCTGGATTAGCTTGATCGAAGCGAGGATCCGGGCGGGCGGGATCGCGTTGGCCAGCGCCTAACAGGTCCACCGGCGGCTGCGGCGCTGCGCGCCTCCGCGCACACCCGCCTTCGGCGGGCGTCGCCAGTGGCCGGGACGTTAGACGACAAACGAGGCGGCATCAGGTGATGTGCGAGGATGTGTTGGCCTTGGAGGCCGTGTCATGAATTGGGAAGCGCTGCAGGGGATTGCTGAATCGGTCGGTGCCATCGGTGTCATCGGTTCTCTTGTCTATCTGGCGACGCAGATCCGACAGAACACAAGATCGGTTCGGGCCGCGGCTAGCCAAGATCTGTTGACGAGCCAGAGCAGTATCCTGGATTTCGCCAAGAACAGTGAGTATGGAGCGGGCGTCTACGATGCGTTCATCCGCGGGGACCTCACCAGCTTGTCGTCTGCTGAGCGTTCGAGCGTTCGCGTCGTGGCCGTGCAACTGCTTCGCTTGTTCGAGCAAGCCTACTTGCAGAGGCGCGCTGGATTCCTCGACGACGATGTTTGGCATGGCTGGGAGCACAACATGAGAATCGCGGCTGGGACCGCAGGAATCGCGCAGGGTTGGAGCGTCCTTCGCCCGACGGTACACCCAGGGTTCGTCGAGCTAATGGAGACGCTTGGACGGACTGCTGCTGGGACCACGGCCGACTATCTCGAGCATTGGGAGTCTGGCTCGGTCGTCCCAGGTGGGACGGACCAAGCGGGAGGGGGTGACGGCCGTGAGGCTACCGATGCTTTGTCCTGAGCGAATCGGTTCGTTCGTCGTCTAAAAGGAGTTATGCGAAAACCCCAAGAGCTTCTTAGGGGAGTACGGCCAGAAGTTCGGCAGGGGTAACAGGTTTCACGGCCGACCGCCGGAAGTCGCGCTTGTTTCTCGTAACGAGATAGTCGGCCTCGGCCTTTTCTGCGCAGGCTGCCTGTACGGCATCCTCGAAGTCTGGCCACTTGGCGGCGAGGGCGTGCCGGATACGATCCTCATCGACGGGAACGAGACGGACCAAATGCAGTAGGTCGGTCAGAATCTTCCGCGCCTGGCCCTTGCCAATATGCCTGGTTAGGAGGAAGTGAAGGGTCGTGACGGTGTGCGCTGCGAGAAAGCCGTCGATCCGGCCAGCCTCAACTTCGGCCATGACGGCGGCAGCTTCGTCAGCAAAGGGTTCTCGATTGGCAAGCACGTCCAGCACGACGTTGATGTCGAGAAGGACACGCGTCACGAGTGCTTGGCCTCAAGATGCTCGAGGTACTCATCCCGAGAAACCGTGGTTGGAAGCACGCCTCGCAGCCTGGCAACGATCGGTGCAGCGCGCTCTTCTTGGTCGTCTAGGGAGCCGAGGAACTCAGTTACGAGCTCGGATACGGTAGTTTGATTGCGCCGGGAAAAGCGCTTGGCGCGCTCAATCACGGTTCCATCGACGGACAGCGTTAGCTTTCTCTTGGCCATGAAACCTCCTGTACGTATTATCGCGTACGACGTGTACGTACGCAAGGAGCAGGCCAAGGTTCCGGGCGACGCTGCGGGCGGGGTCTACGCATAAAAGGAGTTAGATGCAATCACGAGATCAGCTGAGATCAGTGGTTTCGACCGGGAACTCGCCAGCTTGATAAGTGTTACCAAATTTGGTACTGTTTATGCATGGGCAAGATACGGCGGGGTGGGTACATCTTCGTTACGTGGATAGGGGACCATTCTCCTTATCACGTGCATGTGTACCGAGATGGCACCCTCGTCGTGAAGTGGGACCTCGAGAGCGATACGCCGATGCAGGGTGAGGCTTCGAAGAGGATCCTGCGGCTTTTGCAGGAACTACGAGATGAAGGTCAGTTATGAAGATCACGAAAGTGGAAGCCAACAACCGCAAGAAGGCGTTTGAGGTTCGGACGCGCCGTGGCACCTACCCGCTTCCGTACGCAAAGCTGCGTGTGCAACCGGACTCGTCGAATCGTGTGATCGAATTGGCTCCTGACCCGGAGCTGGGCAACGAGGCGTTTACGTACCGTCTCGAATCTGGTGAAGAGGACACGATTCACTTGGACGCGGTGCTGGAATACAACCAGGATCCGGCGTATCTAACGGCGTTGCTCGTCCACCGCCTTACTCTTGAGGCGCAAAGAGCAGTAGAAGCGAGTGGGCTCAGCAAGCGAGAGTTGATCCGACAGCTCGGCACGTCGGCGAGTCAGTTCTATCGGCTTCTGGACCCGAGTTATCAAGGGAAGTCTGTCGGTCAACTGCTCGCGCTACTTCATCTCGTGGGCAAGGATGTGGATGTTGTCGAGCGACCGGTCAGCGCGACGGCCTAGATCAGCACCGTGGTCCTCGTGACAACATCTAACAGGTCCACTGGCGGCTGCGGCGCTGCGCGCCTCCGCGAACACCGCGCTGCGCGCGGCGTCGCCAGTGGCCGAGACGTTAGCCGAAAGCCACGGCAGAGCATGAAGGATGAGATGAGTCGATGAATAGAACGACGGCTCGAAATCACGACGTGTGGAAGCTGGCGGCCGCCACGCTGGTGCTCACGTCATGTGCTGAAACGCCGAACGAGAGCGTCGCGGCCGACGAGGAAGCGATCCAAGCCGTTGCAGACGCATGGACGGCGGCGTACAGCGCCGGAGATTTCGATGCTCTGATGGAGCTCTACAGCGACGACGCGGTGGATATCCCCCCGGGACAGAAGAGCGAGGGGAAGGCCGCAATCCGAGAACGGCAGGTGCGGGGTCTGGAGGGATACCGGGCGAGTTCCGCCCTCTCGTTTGACGAAGTGATCGTCAGTGGCGACTGGGCTTTCGCCCGCGGAGTGTACGAGGCCACCTACACTGATCTAGTGGACGGCACAGAAGCCGAGGCGCGCAACGACAATCTTTGGGTGCTGCGCAAGGACTCGGGCGGCGCGTGGCGCATAGCGCGGATGATGTACAATCCCGCTGAGTAGAATTGCGTCTACGCAGCGCGACTAGCCGGAGGCGGCGAGCCGATCGGCGGCCGTGGCCTACGGCTAACAGGTCCACTGGCGGCTACGGGCCTACGGCCCTCCGCGCAACTCGAGCTCGCGTTGCTCGCACCAGTGGCCGAGACGTTAGATGAAATCGAGCTTGAGCTAATTCGCGGTTGATGTGTACATACATCGTATGTACATTACAGAATGAGCGAGCTTCGATTTGAATGGGACCCCAAGAAGGCGGCCGCCAACGAGCGGAAGCATGGGGTGTCCTTCGATGAAGCCACGACGGTGTTTTCCGACGACCACGCGATCTTGCTTGATGATCCCGAGCATTCCGACGACGAGGATCGGTTCTTGTTGCTGGGCCTCAGCTCGAGTCTCCGCACTCTCGTCGTCTGCCACGCCTACCGAACTGCGGAGGACGTGCTTCGTCTGATTTCGGCTCGTAAGGCCACAAAGCGGGAGCGGGCGGAATACGCGAGGGGGTGGAAGCCATGAGAGCAGAGTACGATTTCTCGAAGGGCCGGCCGAATCCGTACGCGAAGCGGCTGAAGAAGCGTGTCACGATTCGTCTCGACGAACCGACGATCGACTACTTCAAGGAACTCTCCGAAGAGACGGGGATCCCGTATCAGACGTTGATCAACCTGTATCTGCGGGATTGCGCCGCCAGTGGTCGTCGATTGTCCATGGCGTGGAGACCCAAGAAGGCCAAATCGTCCAGGTAGCCGATCGGCGGCTCGACTACATCTAACAGGTCCACTGGCGGCTGCGGGCCTTCGGCCCTCCGCGCACACCCGCCTGCGGCGGGCGTCGCCAGTGGCCAGGACGTTAGCTGCAATCGTTCAGACTTGTTGGTTGGCGGGCTTCCACTAGACTCTCAGGGTCGCACGCAACTTCTGCGGAGGTCGAACGTCGGTATGAACTGGGATGCACTGGGTGCCCTTGCCGAAATGATTGGCGCCACCGCCGTGCTTATCACCCTCATCTACCTCGCGATTCAGATCCGGCAGACGAAGGAGCTGGCCAGATCACAGACTTACCATATGGCGATCGAACAAATGGTCGCAGCAGCGATGCGACCCGAGATCGGACTCCTGTTCGAGTCACAGCATCGCGACCTCACCGAGGAGGAACAGGGGCAGCTGACGTCACCTCTCATGGCCGTGCTCTACAGCCACGAGATCATGTATCACTTGTGGCGGAAGGGTCAGGTCGACGACGCGTTGTGGCAGAATCTGTGGTTGAACAACCAGCACTTTCTTCAACTTGAACCGATGACCAGCCTCCTCGAGACCCGAGCTGGGCCATTGAGTCGAGCGCTGCTGGAGCACATTCAGGCCAACCGTCAGCTTGCCGATTCTGCAGCGACGAACGAGTCGCCGCACTCGCCACAACAGGAAGCGAACTCGTGAACCCGACCGAGAACACGAAGGTGGTCGAGTCCTTCTACGCCGCGAGTAACGTTGGCGACTTGGACACCGTACTTGGCCTTCTCGACGAGAACATCACCTGGACGAACATCGGTACGACAGCGTTCTCGGGCACGTTCACGGGACGCGACAACCTGACGGCCGAACTGCTCGGCCCGGTGTTCTCGCGCCTTAAGGCGGGGATCCGGGCCACCGTGGACCGGGTCATCGCCCAGGGCGACATGGTCGTGGTCCAAGTACGTGGGACAGCCGAGACCGTAGAGGGGCGTCCGTACAACAACACGTACTGCCACGTCTTTAGGCTGACAGATGGGAAGATCGTCGAGGCGACGGAGTACTTCGATACCGAGTTGACTGCTCGGGTGCTCGGAGCCGAAGCCTAGCCCGGCAAACGCGGGCGGCGACAACAGCGCATAACAGGTCCACTGGCGGCTACGGGCCTTCGGCCCTCCGCGCAACTTGAGCTCCCTTTGCTCGCACAAGTTCGCCAATGGCCAAGACGTTATCTGCAGTCGCTTGAGCCGAGGTAGGTGAGATGATTCACGGCAGGTGCATAGAGTGCTGACCGGAGTTGCAACGAACCGCGCGGGGCTTCTGATGCTCTGCTCTCTACTGGCGCCTGGCTACTCGCTTGCACAGGAGGTGCCAAGCGAGGCTCGCTTACTCCTGGACAGCCTGCTGAGGGCGAACGCGCACTCCATGCAATGGTCGGACGGTGCGGCAGGAGGCCGAGGGTTCGATCTACTGCTCGAGGCCGCGGAAGAAGCCCAATTCGTCGTAGTCGGAGAACAGCATCTAACACGTGAGCTGCCTGCTTTCACGACCGCCCTCTTCCGTCAGCTCCAGGCTCGTTACGGCTTCGAGTATGCAGCGCTCGAAGAAGGACCGGTTCTTTCCGCCGCTCTGGGGGCCGATTCCCTCCGAGGTGATCTCGAGGCGATCCTGGGCTACGTCCTACGGTTCCCGAACTCAGTCCACATGCTGAGCGAGGGTGAGGTCAAGATGTTCGCGGAGATCGGAGCCGAATCGAACGCTGAGCATCCTTTGTGGGGTGTCAATGAGCCCGTTGGTGCGAGTCACATTTTAGCGGAGTTGATTCGCCGCGCTCCAAGTGAGGCTGCCCGACGATTGGCTGAGAGTACGCTCGCGGACGCATTGGAGTACGAAGCCGAGCGTTACCAGAAGGGGATCAAGTACTTCGACGACGGACCGTCCCCTAGCCAGACGGATCGGCTTGCCGAAGCCTTCGCCGTCGACAGCCAAAGCGAGTTCCTGGTCGAAATGCTCGCACTGGCCCACCGGATCTCGGCGCCGTACGGAGCGAACGCTCAGACGCGACCTGGAGACTTCTTCTGGTCGAGCGAGGCTCGGGAAGAGAGCATGAAGGCACTCTTTGTCCGTTGGTACCGGCAGGCCGTCGCCGGCGGTGATACGCTACCGAAGGCACTTGTGAAGTCCGGAAACGTCCATGCACGACGCGGCCTGACGCCCAATTCCGAGCTGCCCACGTTCGGGAGCTTCATCTCCGAAGTCGCGCGCTTCAACGGTCGGTCAGCGTTCTTCTTGACCGCCCATGTCGTCAACGACGAGTCCGTCTACCAGATCCCCGAGGACAGCTGGTTTCGCCCCATCGCGGACGCGGCGTCCGTAGACGACTGGACCCTGTTCGACTTGAGGCCCGTGCAGCCGTGGATTCGCAGCCGTCGACTGCGGGATCTGCCCTCGGAGCTTCGAGACCTGCTTCGCGGGTTCGACGCGCTCCTGGTGATGCGCGGCGCGACCCGCAGCTCGATAGATGGATTTCGTACTCCGAGGTTTCGTTGGTTCCCGGGGGGATAGACTGTGGGCGCTTGGTGGCCCGGATGCGGCGGCTGCGGGCCTGCGGCCCTCCGCTAACACCGCGCTGGGGCAGGCGTCGCAGTGAACTGGCGGACGCGCCGTCGCAGACTTGTGCTCGTCGGTTTCGTCGCGTTCATGCTGCTGAATCTGGTGTCGTGGTTCTACATCTTTCCGGAGTATCTGGCCATCGTCGGCACCGCTTACGGCGACACCGTGGACGCTGAGCTCGTTGCCCGGGGCGCCGAGTGGCGGCGGCTCGCCGCGGTCCGATGGGTGATCGCCGCAATCATCGGACTCGCACCGGTGGTGGCCGTCGTGCAGCGATCTTCAGGAGAGAGAGAAGCGACTTGAGCTTCTTCGAGTACATCTCGGTCATCGTCTCGGTCGTCCTGGCCCTCGGGATTGCCCGGGTCCTGGGAGGGTTGGGCGAGCTGCTAGTCGCTCGGCGGGAGAAGAAGACGTATTGGGTTCACAGCGTGTGGATCGGGTTCGTGTTTCTGATGCACATACGCATCTGGTGGAGCTACTGGGATGTGGCCGCGGCCCCGTCGACCAACCTCCTGGCCTTCCTGTACATGCTCATCGGACCGGCGGCGGCGTATCTGGCGGCGTACGTCCTGCTCCCGGGTGGGTTCCCGAACGACGCCGACCAGCATTTCTACGCGATCCGGAAGCCATTCTTCGCGCTAGGTATCGTGCTCGCGCTGTACGCTGCGCTCACTCCTCTGATTCTGGGGTATCAGAGCCCAGCCGGACTCTATGCCGGGGCCGCGTTTGGCATGGTGATCAACGTCGTCGGCCTGCTGACGGAGAATCGTCGGATCCACTCCGTCATCGCATTCGTCGCACTGGTCGGTTTTTCGCTTTCATTCCTGAACCGCTTGACTGCGGGTGGGCAGGCGGGTTAACCGATTCGGAGTCAAGGACAGCGCAGTCGACGGTGCGTTGGCCTGCGCCTAACAGGTCTGGCGGCTGCGGGCATACGGCCCTCCGCGCAACTCGGCTGACGCCGAGTTCGCCCCTGCCCAAGACGTTGGGCAAGACTGCTCCAAGCAATGGAACGGGCTTCCGGTAACAAAGGGGACTGGAGTGCCATGGAGATCACGATCCTCTTAGCCCACGCGTTGGTTGGCTGGGCCCTTTGCGGCGCGATTATGGGCGTGGCGATGAAGCGAACAACAATGCCTCGAGCGCTGCTCATCCACGCGATTGGTGCCCCGATCGTTTTTGCCGCTCTCTCAGCCGTGTATTTCAGTGCGTTCAACTACACGCAGCCGCTACCGACCGCTGGCGTGTTCGTCGGCGTCGTCGTCTTGATGGATGCGGGGGTCGTGGCCCCATTTATCGAGAAGAGTTTCGACATGTTCAAGAGCGTCCCCGGTACGTGGCTCCCCTTCGGGCTGATCTTTGGGGCCACCTATCTCACAGGTGTAACGCTGCGCTGAGCCGCAGCTATCGCCTAAAAAGAGTTATGCGAAAACCGTGGGCAACGAGGATGGATCCAAGATGAGTAGCCAACCAGATCGAGCCAGGGGGACCCAGTGCCCGGCTATCGACGCCCGCCGAGAGGGAGGCCGGGCGGCTGGGGTCGCCGGACTTCTCTTGAGCGCCGCTGTCGCGTCGGTCACAGCGCAACAGCCTGCC
>Ga0224508_10005374_pt1 | contig 10262 bp, 13 predicted proteins | sample SF_Jan12_sed_USG_4_FD_170157 | JGI IMG/M metagenome (GOLD analysis project Ga0224508, IMG submission 170157) | Sediment microbial communities from San Francisco Bay, California, United States - SF_Jan12_sed_USGS_21 | ecosystem: Environmental > Aquatic > Marine > Sediment | place: USA... | reverse complement strand
TCCGTCAAATTCTCGCAGCGCCTGTGCCTGTTGTTCGTCGCCCGGCTTCGCTGACCTGCCCTGGAACCGGTTCGATTCAGCCGTCAGCGGATTGCTTTCGAAGCGCACGGGTCGAATCATCAGCACTGCACCGGCCAGTTGCGATTCATTTTCGATCATATTCGCACTGTCGCTCGGGTCAGGCGGCCGCACTTGGCCGCGAGGATACCGCGTCGTACCAGCGTTGCAGGTTCGTAGCATCATCTGGCATCGGGATTTTCAGTCGCTTCGCGAAATCGACGACGATCATCGCCGTGATATCGGCTATCGAGTAATGACTGCCCGCCAGGAATTCGTGGCCGGCGAGCTGGTGCTCCAGCTTCTCGAGGAATGCCGCAACCCGCTGCCGACCGCGCTCGGCGAGTTCGGGGATCTGCTCGTAACTATCCGGGCCCGGTATCGCACGGCCTTTGAGACCCTTCGCGTGATTCCGGAATGCGTCAGCACAGGCGGACATGCCCTGCTGTTCCGCTTTGGAATTCCACATGAGGCTTGCAGCGCGCTGTTCTGCGGTCACGCCGAATAATGAAGGCTCCGGGTATTTGTCCTCGAGGTACTGGCAGATCGCAACAACTTCGGAGATACAGCTGCCGTCATCGAGTTGCAGTGCCGGCACAACGCAATCCGGGTTGATTGCACGGTATTCGTCAGTGAATTGTTCGCCCTGACCCAGATCCACCTGCACCGTATCGATCTCGACGCCCTTCTCGGCGATAAAGATTCTTACGCGTCTCGGGCTCGGTGCAGTCTGGCAATCGTAGAACTTCATCTACGTTTCCCCGATGCGGGCAGCGCTCAACACCGTGTCAGCGTTCTGGCCGAACATCACGGCACGGGCTTTCTCGTTTTTGGATTCATCGCGACGCCAGTCCTTGCCAAGATCGACGCCGCGCTGCACAGCGGGTCGCACCTTGATAGCGTCGAACCATTTTCGCAAATTCTCGAATCGATCGAGGTCAACGCCGTAACTGCGGTACGGAATGACCCAGGGAAACGCCGCGATATCGGCGATCGAATAGTCCCCTGCCAGGAAGTCCCGGTCGCGAAGGCGCACCTCCATAACCGCCAACAGGCGCTCGTACTCGTTGCCGTAGCGTTCGCGAGCATAGGGCACGGGCTCCTTCGTGTAGTTTACAAAGTGGCTGAGCTGCCCGGCCATCGGCCCGAGGCCGCCGGCCTGCCAGAACAGCCATTGCAGGACTTCGAAGCGACCGGCCTGATCCGTTGGCAGGAACTGCGCCGATTTGTCGGCGAGGTAAATGAGAATGGCACCACCTTCAAAGACCGAGATGCCGGTGTCCCGGTCAACAATGGCCGGCATCCGGTTATTCGGGCTGATGGCGAGGAATTCCGGTCTGAACTGGTCACCGGAACCGATATCGACCGGGATTGGTCTGTAGTCGAGGCCACACTCTTCGAGCATGATGGAAATTTTGCGGCCATTGGGCGTCGGCCAGTAGTACAGGTCGATCATTGCACCGTTTCGTCTGTATTCGGTCAGACCGTTCAGTATAAGATGTATCGCCTATGTTGCCACCGGGTTATTCGATTAACGGCCTATCAATGCCTGACGTCCGCCACCAACGCCATAGCCTCAGGGCAGCAGACGACCACGTGATTCATGTTCAAACCTGGGAGCCCGATCGCGCGGCCAGGGGTGTCATCCAGGTTTTGCATGGCCTCGGCGAATACACCGATCGATATGCTCGCTTTGCCGCGGCAGCAGTGGAGCGGGGCTTCACAGTTTGCGCTCACGATCATCGCGGCCACGGACCCGATTCGTCGCATCGCGGCTACTTCGGTGACCGGGATGGCTGGCATGCGATCGTCAGCGACGCGCGGCTCGTCAACCAGTTTATCGGCGAGACATTCGCGGGGCGTCCCGTCGTCCTTCTGGGCCACAGCATGGGTTCGTTTATCGCGCAATACTATGCGATGCATTATGGCGAAGAATTGGCCGGGCTTATTCTCTCGTCATCGACCTGGTCGTCCAAACCCCTGTTGTTCTTCGGCCGCCTGGTGGCGAAAATCGAGACGTGGCGGTTAGGGGCACACCTGAACAGCCCGCTGCTCGATAAACTGGGTTTCGACAGTTACAACAAGCCGTTTGCACCGGCGCGAACCGAAACCGACTGGTTGTCCCGGGACGCAGCTGAAGTCGACAAATACAACGCCGATCCGTTGTGTGGAACCCCGTATACGGCCGGGCTCTGGTTCGACCTGTTTGGCGGGTTACTGGAGATCTCCCGCGACAAGGCATTGTTACGCATACCCGCAAGCCTGCCCATCTTGATCACCGGCGGTGAACTCGACCCGGTCGGCGGTGACAGGGGCATGGGGAAACTGTTGCAGCACTTTGCGCAGACCGGCCACCAGCGCCTGAAGGCCAGGATCTACCCGGACGGCCGCCACGAAATGCTCAACGAAATCAATCGCGACCAGGTCACCGGCGACTGGCTCGACTGGATCGAAACCGCCACGCGGGGCGCTCGCCAGCGCTAACCTCCCGGCCGATTGCCGGCGCGGCAGGGATGTCCACCGCCGTGGAATGTCCGTATCGACAGACTAGACGCCTTGATCCACCATTTACCGCTCGATTAATCCAGGCCCGGAGATTGCAAAATCCGGGCTCAAAGTGTCCAATGTGTTGATCAAGAAGATCAGTTCAGAATTGACCAGGAACCTAACCCCTATGTTCGCGGCAGCAATGGCAGCGCTTGCCAGCGGCCACCCCGCCGCACCGGGAACTCAATGAGGAGCACATGAATGAGCGTCGCAAGAACCACTGAAATAACTGCCGCATCGAGCAAGAGCTTCGAAGATGCGGTTAAGAAGGGCATCAAGCGCTTCAGCGAGACTATAAACCACGTTGAAGGCGCCTGGGTGAAAGAACAAAAGGTCGTCGTCAAGAACGGCGATGTATCAGAGTACCGTGTCACGATGAAAGTGACGTTTGTGTTGAAAGACTGACCAACGACCAGAGCAGAAGAGAGGAAAGAACCAATGGCTGGAAAATTTGAGTGCTACAAAGACAAGGCAGGCGAGTATCGGTTTCGTCTGAAAGCGGGCAACGGTGAAACCATTCTGTCCAGCGAAGGCTACAAAGCCAAAGCGTCGTGCATGAACGGGATCAAATCGGTGCAGAAAAACTGTCTGGACGCCAACTGTTTTGAAATGAAAGAAACGAAAAGCGGTAAATTTCGTTTTAACCTGAAATCGACGAACGGCCAGGTGATCGGCACCAGCCAGAATTATGATTCGGCGGGCGGGTGCGACAATGGCATGGGCAGCGTCGGACGGAGCGCGCCAGACGCCTCGATCGACGATCAGACGTAGGGTGCAGCCATGGGCTTACTCGATTTTGCAAAAGACGTCGGCCGGCAACTCTTCGATACCGATGATGAGGCTGCCGACAACATAAAGAGTCACCTTGAGATCAAGACTTCCGGTATCAAGAACCTTACTGTCGAATTCGACGACGGGATCGCAACAATATGTGGCGATTGCCCGAATGAGGCAACGCGAACCTCGGCCTTATTGATCGCCGGAGATGTTAAAGGTGTCGAACGAATTGTCGCGGATGATCTGACCTTTCCGGAGCCAAAGGAAGAGGAGAAGGAAAAGGTCGAGTTCTACGAGATCGTCAGCGGCGATACCCTTGGCGGCATCGCCAAGCGTTTCTATGGCAAAGCGTCGCTCTATACGCGGATACATGAGGCCAACAAGGAGCTCATTCCTGATCCGAACAAGATTTACCCGGGTCAGAAAATCAAGATTCCGTTGGACTAGTACGCGACAATCGGAGCAAATAGAAGCCGGCCTGCAACCAGGCCGGCTTTCTTGTCTTGCTGTCTGCCTTAGTTCGAACGCAGCGCGTCGCGAATCTCGGTGAGCAGGACCTCTTCCTTGCTCGGTGCAGGCGGTGCCGCCGGAGCTTCTTCTTCTTTCTTCTTCATGCTGTTCATCGCCTTGACGACCATGAAGATTGCGAACGCAATTATCACGAAGTCGACAATTGTCTGGATAAAGACGCCATATTTCATTAGTACCGCATCAGCGCCTTCACTGGCAGCTTTGAGCGTTACTGCAAGGTCCGAAAAATTGACATTGCCGAGCAGCAGACCAATCGGCGGCATAAGAACATCGGCAACAAACGACGAGACGATCTTGCCGAATGCGCCGCCAATGACGATGCCGACTGCCATATCGACAACATTGCCCTTCATGGCGAAGTCTTTGAATTCTGACATCATGGACATAACTATTCCCCAATTTATTGTGATTGTACGGTCCGCATTTAAGCACCGGAGCGCGCGCTTTTCAATTTCATAACTGTAAACAATTGCAAACTTGCCCCTGATTTCTAAGGGCTTTCCTCGATTTCGCGGGCTTTTCCGACGTTGCGCCAAACCCCGATTATCGCCGCTGCAACGATCGCGACGACAAGAATCTGGACAGGAGCCCACAAGGTCTGCCAGGTCGTCGGCGGAGCTTCTGCACAGACGGACGATGCGTTGATGTTGACGGTCTCCAGCACCTGCCAGGTGCTGCGGCCCACAAACGGGAGTAGCAGCAATAGTGGCACTCCAAGCCAGCGAAGTATGCTGTGAATCTCGGGTAATGGCCGCGTTGCGCGGAGTGCCAGCGCGAATCCAACAGTTACCGGCGCCAATCCAAGTAACAACCTGTGCATTTCGTCGCCGTCCGGGCCGCAACTCAGCCTGAACAACACGGCCAGCCACAGGATATGGGCATAGATCACCATCCATGCGACAAGGGCAGAACCGAGTCTCAGGAATACTTCAGCAAATCGCATGCTTTTCCAGCGCTCCCCGGGGAATTGCGCTGAGTGTAGCAGGAGAACTGGCGCTTGAACCTGACTGCAGCGTCAGTACAACTCGCGACTATAGATGCGTCGATCCTGGCCCCGGAAGATCCCAAAGACGCCCGTACCGGCAGGATCCTCCAGGCCCGGCGTTATTGTGTTCCAGTCAAATTCGAGCCAGTCCGGGACGTCTGCCGTCGCCGTTGTACTGCCGTCGTTGCCGGCTCCGGGTGCCTGGAGGTTAAGATTGAAGTCGCCCGCCAGTGGCGGTTCGCGATAGCGTAGCACCGGCGGGGCTGCCGCAGCGCACCCTGCGCCGCTAGCGCCCGGCGCACCCGAATCGAGTACGCAGGTCTCGCCACTGCTAAGGTTTTGCGTGAACGCGCCGAGGGACATTCCCACCGGCGTTGTGCAACTGTCATCGATGTGCGGAACGAAACCAATGGCCGAGCTGACGAAATACTCGGTCCTGAAAGGCAGTGCCAGGTCGACAAGCTCGGAACCGTAAGCATTCAGCACACGCCCCCTGCCGAAACGCATGCCTGCCCCGGCATCGAACAGCATACCGCTGCCGGCGCCGAAGGCGATCGGATTTGCGAGCGCCGCTGCACCGTCGCTATCGGTTACATCGATACTGAGACGAATATCCGCGTCGAACGGCGCTTGCTCGGCACCGCGGATGAACGCTAGGCCGCTGCCGCTGGAAAACGTCAACGTCCCGATTCCGGCACCGAGCGATGCCACTGCCGGATCGCTCGAACCTGGCGGCAACCCCGACGTGTCCAGCGTTGCCGGTGTAGCCGTGTAGACGGGATCGGGCAGGCTCGCATTCGTCAGTTTGAAGAAGCCACCGACATAATTGTCCGCGACCTCGCCCGCGAGAGCCCTTGCAGTAACGGTGATGACCGGGTTATTGGAATAGCTGAACGTCTCGCCGATGTAAGTAAATGATCCTGCGGCGCAGCTGGTCGAAAAAGTCGGTACGTTTAGCGCCGTCGTGAAGTGATGGGCATAGAAACGCCCGACGTTACCAGAGGCGAGGCCTGTCAGATCGCCTGCGCCCAAATAATCACCGTCGCCGACCGTCGGCGTCAGCGTAATGATCCCTACTTCCGGCCAGCTGAAGTTCGTGCCCGTCGCCTGCCCGGCGGCAAACGGCCCAAAGCCCGTTGCCGCGCCGATCGCAGGATTGTCCCCTCCGGCCGGGGCCACGAGATTCGGCGTGAGCAAGACCGTTTCCGGCACGATCTCCTGGCCATAGTTCGGCGTCACATCGCCTTCGGCATCGTAAGCGGTCACCGTCGCGGCGAACGAATCACCCGCGGCAACGAATGCGGTGCCGCTGGCGTCGGCAGCAGCCGGATTCGGATTGCCGGCGCCGTCCTCGATGTTCGACAGCACAAATTGATAGGGCTTGACGACAAAGCCGGCCGTCGCGCCACGGATGCCTGTCGGCAGGTCCGGATGCGCCAGGCTATCATCCTTGACGCTGAACTGGATTTGACCCGCGTCCTTGTACTTGCCGGTGACGGCCGCCTGTCCGTTCGTGAACGTGACCGGCTGGTCGGCGGCAGCGGCCTCGGCGGCCGGAAGCGTGACCGCGTCCACCGATCCAGTCACGGTGCCACTGACCGGGTTCATATAGCCCATCCAGAATTTGAGATTCCTGGGTCCCGCGTAGGACTCGATGATGCCGCAAACCGGATCGTTCGGTACCTGTCCGTATGCGGCAATGTGGATCGCGAAATCTGTTCCGGCGACCTGCGGCGCGGAGAATGTCGCGATGACGGGCGGCGGCGGATTAGACAATGCAGCAGCTGTCAGCGTAAACCCGCTTGGCGAGAATTCTACGCCGCCCTCTGCGTCGTTGTCTCGTATGCCGGTATCGCTGGTCTGGAAGACATCGATGTCAATCGTCGCCGGGCCCTCGGGATAGGACAGCGCGAACGTCGCCGACGATTCGCCAAGCGGCCAGTCATAGGTGGCCAGGCCATCGTTAGCTATTGCGTCAGTGAACGTGCCGCTACCGCCTACCCAGCTCCAGCTTCCGAATCCGGACTGGGTGTCGAGCGTCACCTCTGCGTTGTAATCGGTTCTAGGCGTACCGGTCGTACTGTCGATTACCTGGACCTGCACAACCTCATCCAGGCAGTGAATGCCGTAGTTGTCGTGCGTCACGACAAACTGGGGCAAGCCGAAGACCGGGCAGTCCGTACACGTACAGACTGTCAGTTCCTTTTTCTTGCCTGCGTAATAGGCGTTGCCCGCCGGCGACAGCCAGTCGTCCTTGAACTCATTATTGCCTTCCTGGGTTTCCGTCCAGGTCGTGCCGTCGAACTCCAGGATTGCGCCGTTCTTGCCAACGGCCAGTACATCACCGTTTTGTGTCCAGCCCGAGATGCCACTCAGGTTTTCACCAGCGGTCGCAACAACAGCACAGCTGCTGCCGTCGTAAACATGGACATTTTTCTTGCCGACCAGGTAAATGTCGCCGCTGGCATCTCCCCAGAGATCTTCGAACTTGTCCCCGCTCGTGCAGGACGTATCCGGCGGCAGCCAGGTCGCCGTCGTGCGATCGTAGCGGTACAGGCGGCCGTCCTCGCTAATAGCATAGAAGAAGTTTGCGTCACCCCAGGCATCCTCGATGTCCTTGTTGTCGGTACCGGCCGCTGCGCTCTCGTCGGTCCAGGTGCTGCCGTCGTAGCGATACAGCGTGCCTTTCTTGCCGACCGCGTAGACCTCGGTTGCGGAGGCCGCCCACACCCCGAACAAATCCTCGTTGGTGAAACCGCCGATCGACGTCCAGACGCCGCCAGAGAGTTGCAGTACCTCGCCGTCGCTGCCGACCGCAAACGCCGCATTCGCGTCGACGACCTCGACGTCATTCAGGTCCTCGTTACTCTGGCTGGACATCGGGTTCCAGCTGCTGCCGTCATAACGATAGATTGTGCCCTTCTTACCCACGGCGATCACGTCTGTATCGGAACTTCCCGAGATCCCACGAAACTCCTGTCCGCCGACCGCCTGCGTTGTGCAGACCTGGGCAGCCTGCGTGCTTGTCGCCGACAGCATCAAGCCGGCAAGGCCCAGCAACAACAATGGCAGTAAATAGTCAGGTCGCATCGGCCACCGTACTCCGTATGCGGCGTGAGACGTAATCAGGCGTACCGTAGCTGCCGGACCAGGCAAATGCCTCGATAACATACACACGCACCGTGTTGGGACCTTCGGTGTGAATCGTATTACTGCAGCTGGTATCCACCGAAAAGCCTGCGAGTCCTGCCTCCGTCAACGCCAACGTCGTGCTTGTGCAACTGCCGTTGACGAGCGCCTGGTAGGCAGACCAGTCAACGCCCGAGCGGGCCGCCGCGTAGGCTCGCGAACTTTGCATGGCCAGTACGACCGTTTGTTGCTGCACACCCATCAGGCGTACCGCAACGACGCCGAGTGCCGCCAGCACGACAAGCAGGAACAGCGCAGGCACGAGCGAGAAACCACGTTGCGCGCTTATATGCATGGGCTGTATCACGGTACGTTGTCCACGTGCACCTGGTGCAACAATGAGACCGTCTCGCCCGTATCCGCTACGGCGAGCGACATCGATACAAGCCCGGCCCGCTGCGCCGTGCCCGGGGCATAGCCCATATCGCAGGCATTGACGCGATTGGTGATCAGGGTTGACGAGGCACCAGCCGCAAGCAACTCGGCGTCGCTATTACGATCAGACTGGTCCGGCGTAATCGCGTAGCCCGAGTACCGAACCAGTGTGCCGATGCTGGTATCACACAAATACGTGACGGCCCCGTCGACGAGAAATACTCGCTGGCCGGGCGACGGAAACGCGAACCGAAAGGCCGGTGAAATGCGCACGTTATCCTCGCCCGGAATCGCATCGGCGTCGATGTCGATCTGCGTGCCGGGCGGCGTGATCACGTTCGCGAGTTCATAAGCGTTCGCGCCGGGAACACCAACGTTGTAGATCGAAAGGTAGTGCGCCGTCGAGGAGAATGGCCGCGTGATGTTGGTGAAGCTGCCGACGCTGTTGAACGCGTCATCGGGCGATGCGAACTGTAGCCGCTCAGCCGGGCTGCCAGGTGGCGGCCTATCCCGGTAACGCACACCGTCCACGGTGTTCAACAGCTCCAGCGCTACGACGCTGCCGGAAGCGCTTACGCGTACGCTGTTCGGCAAGGCATGCCTGATATCGCGCGCGATTCGACGCAGTGAATTCTCGGCGAGGTCCACGAGTTCGGCGCGACGGCCCTGATCATTGTAGGCACGCACGGGACCCGAGATGAACATCGCCATGAACGAGACGACAATCGTCGTCAACGTAATCGTGATGACCAGCTCGACAAGCGTGAAGCCTTTCTGAACACGACGCACGATCTCAAAACCTCGTGCGATAACCGCTCAACGCAAAGTTGACGGCGTTCGAGTGCGTGACAGTAACGTCAACGCGCAGCGCGTTCGCAACGGGAACGGCAGGCAGTGCGGACGACGGCGTTACGGCTACGGCCACGTTGTAGTCACCAAGACCAGCCACGGGCATGCCAAACTGGTCGCGGGCACCGGCATCCGACAAGCCATCATAATCGTCGAGGTCATCGAAGTCGGCCCGGGCGGCCTCGCCGTCCAGGCCATCGGGATCGGTCAGCGGCTTGAGCAGTATTTCTTCGAGATACGCCTCGGCAATGGCGGCGGCCTGATGCCGGATCATAGGATCGGCGCTGTGCGCCGTCGTCATCGACATCACGCCGAGCACGGCGCTCGCGGCAACAGACACGATAACGATCGATACGAGCAGTTCGACCAGGGTGACGCCCCATTGCTGTTTGGCATCGCCGATCATGGCGTTGTCACCAGGCCGCTATTGGCCTGTATCACCAGCGTTCGCGTGCCGACGGTTAGCGCCTGGTTCGCGGGGAGACTGGTGCGGCCAAGAGCATCGTAGACAAATGTGATCGCAGGCGCTGTGGATACCCCGGCCGGCGCCGAGCCATTCATCGATTCCCCGGTTGCCAGCAACACCGGCAGTGGAAAGCTGGCGTCGGCCAAATCGCAGTGACCCGCCTGCACCGCTTGCTGCGTGAGCGAATAAGATGTTGCCGTTATGCCCACCTGGACGCGACAACCACTCGCTACGGCAACTTTTTGTGCATAACGCAGCGACGTGACCAGCTCGTCATAGTACGCGCGCTCGTCGAAGGTTGAATTACCGAACAGGCGAGGTCCCGCTATCGCGCCCAGTATCGCGATAATGACAATGACAAGCGTAAGTTCGATGACGGTGAAGCCCGCGCTGGCGGCCGGACTGCGACTACCGGACCACCAGTAACGGCGGTTATCGGTCCCGGTAGCGTACGTTCCGATACAGCCCGACATTCAGCATCCCGAT
>Ga0224508_10005373_pt1 | contig 10266 bp, 6 predicted proteins | sample SF_Jan12_sed_USG_4_FD_170157 | JGI IMG/M metagenome (GOLD analysis project Ga0224508, IMG submission 170157) | Sediment microbial communities from San Francisco Bay, California, United States - SF_Jan12_sed_USGS_21 | ecosystem: Environmental > Aquatic > Marine > Sediment | place: USA: California... | reverse complement strand
CCAACCCGATCGCTTCCATCCTCGGCGACGGCCTGTCGCCCACCTGGCGTTCGGCTACGGGCCCCACTTCTGCCTGGGTGCCGCCCTGGCCCGGCTCGAGGCAACGGTCGCCTTCGAGATGTTGGCCGAGCGGGTCGAACGGTTCGAGCTGGTCGAACCGCTCCAGCGGCTCGACTCCGAGTTCTTCAGGGGACCCAGCCGCCTGGTGGCGCGCACCGTCACGCGACCGTGAAGAAGCCCAGCCCGATGGTCTGGTTCCCGCTGTCCTCCAGCGCGAGCACCTCGAGCTCGTAGATCACACCCTCGCTGAAGAACTCCTCGGGCACCGACAACGAGGTCTGGTCGGGTCCGACGTGCACGTCGTACACAGGACGGGACAGGCCGTCGGCGTCGTCGTGCTCGTCGTTGGTGACGATCACCTCGTACGCCGTGACAGTGACCGGCTGGCCGTCCACCGTCTCGGTCACCGGCTCCCAGGTCACCACCAGCCCGGCCGCCGGTACGACGGCCTCCGAGACCGACTCGGGGTCCTCCACCAGGGGCGGGTCGGTGATCACCGGCTCGGCCGGGATGGCATGGGTGAACCGGGCCGACGCCACCCTCGGCACCCCCTCGAAGTCGATGCCACCGACCAGATAGTCGCCTTCGGGGAAGGCTGCCGTGAGCTCGGCGATGGGCAGCTCGGTGTTCTCTGGCTCCCGCGACTCGAAGAAGAAGTCGGCCACCGTCAGGTCATCGAGCTGGTTGCGCGGGTCGACCCAGAAGATCAGCTCACCGGACGGATCCCAGATGCACAGCTGCGACCACGCCTCGCCACCGAACAGTCCGTGCACACCGGTGTCGCCGTCGGTGGCGTTGTGCTCGATGTAGAGCTTGGCCGTGTCGAGCTCTTCGCCCTCGCGTGGACAATCGGCCTCGGTCTGCGCCGTGAGCTCGACGGTATCGGCGCTGGCAACCGAGTCGGACGGGGCCAGCGTGGTGGGGACGGCCGTGGACGGTGGAGACGACGAGCTCCCGCTGTCGCTGCTGCACGCCGAGGCGAGCAGGGCGGCCGCAGCAACGACAGCGGCAACGATGACCAGTGGTGGGCGCATGGTGGGACTCCTCCAGCAATGACACGACGTGCCTCGCAGAGTGACCAACGAGCCCTGACAGGAACCTGAACGGTCAGCGCAGGGTCAGCTCAGCGGGCGGCCCACCGCCGAGCGGAAGGCCTCGACCACGGGTGTCAACGCCGCCACAGCGTCGGCTTCGTCGGCCGGGATGGGCACGTAGGCCCGGAAGTCCGTGATGCCCGCGTCGATCAGCGGCGCCGTGGCGGCCAAGGTGGCGTCGAGGTCGACCTGACCGTCGTCGTCGCTGCTGATGGGCAGGGTGCCGCACACCTGGAAGCCGGCTGGATCACGGCCCGCGTCAATCAGTGCCGTCCGTATCCGATCCAGGCCCCTCACCGGGTCCTTCGCATCGTCGCCCCAAGGAATCCACCCGCTCCCATGGGCCACGATGCGGCGCAACACGTTGTCGTTGATGCGGCCGCTCACCCACACCGGCACGCCGCCGGCCTGAGCCGGCTTGGGCATCTGGTGTATGCGCTCGAACCGCAGGGCGTCGGAGGTGTGCTGGGCCACCGCTTCGGTCCACAGTGTGCGGCACACGTCGAGGGTGTGATCGAGCAGCCGGCCCCGACCCTCGAAGGCCAACCCGGCAGCCTCGTATTCCTCGCGCTGCCAGCCGACCCCGACCCCCAGGTCGACTCGGCCACCCGAGAGCACGTCGAGAGTTGACAGCGATTTGGCCAGCACGACCGGCCGGCGCAGTGATGCCAGGATGATGCCGGTCTGCAGCCGCACCCGGGTGGTCTGGCCGGCAATGACCGACAACAGGGTGAGGGGCTCGAGCCAGTGGCCGTCGGGGCCGGTCGGTTGGCGACCGCCGGCTGTGCCGCCCGCCTTCGGGTCGCCGTAGACGTCGAGCTGCTCGCCGAAGACCACGTGATCGGCGACCACCACCCGGTCGACGCCGGCCGCGTCGCACGCCCGAGCCTGGGCGAGCAATCCGGCCCAGCCACCGGCGCCGGGATCGTCGGCGCTGAAGTTGCGCAGCATCACCGACAACGCGGGCGTCGGCGCATCGACCACGGGCGGGGCGGGGGCCACCATCAGCCGGACCCTAGCAACCGGCTCAACCGCGCCCGCCGGCCAACGCCGCCGCTTCGGGGAGCCGCCCCAGCCGACGCATGGCGGCCACACCCAACACCGGTCCGGGCACAAGCAGTGCGAAGGCCCACCCCCACCCGGCTGCCTGCTCGATCTCGGGCACCAGCCAGATGGTGGCAACGGTCAACACGAAGCCGCTGGCCAGCTGGAGCGTGAGCGCGGTCCCCACCGAGTCGGGATCGGCCAACTCGGTGACGGCGGTCGAGAACTGGGCCGAATCGGCCACGACCCAGAATCCCCACACCACTCCGAGCACCACCAGCACGGCGGTGCTGGCGCTGATGGTGATGACCGCCGCCATCGATCCCGACAACACCAACGACAACACCGTCGACGGGACCCGTCCCCACCGATCACCGAGCAAGCCGCCCACCACCGACCCAGCGGCGCCCGCACCGATCACCAAGAAGGCGAGCAGCGACCCGGCCCGGACCGAATCGAGCTCAGCCGCATAGAACGCCCCGATCCACGCCCACATGGCGTACAGCTCCCACATGTGGCCGAAGTAGCCCAGGCTCGCCAAGCGGATGCCCCGATCGCGCAGCACCACCCCACTGCGCCGCAGATCGAAGCCGGCGGCGGGGAGCCGATGGGGCCCGTCGGTCACCGCCAGCTCGGCCAGCAATCCGCCTGCGATCGTGGCCACCGACGTGCTGGCCACCACTCCCTGCCAGGGCATTCCACCGAGCGCGTTCACCAGATGAGGCGCAGCCGAACCCAGCGTCAGCGCCCCCACCATCACCCCCAGGGCGACGCCGCGGCCTGTTCGGTACCACGTCGACATCGCCTTCATGGCCGGCGGATAGACCGCGGCCAGGCAGGCCCCGGTGGCCAGCCGCAACGCGATGGCCGACGTCGCATCGGGCGCCACCAGCAGTCCCAGATTGGCCAGTGCCGCTCCCACTGCGCCGACCAGGATCAGGCGCCTCGGGGCGATCGCGTCGGCCAGGCTGGTGCCGGCCAAGACCAACGCGCCGAGCACGAAACCGACCTGCACCGCGATCGTGAGCCACGATGCGGCCGTCGTCGAGAGGTCCCAGCGGTCACGCAGCTGGGGCAGCACGGCGCTGGCCGAGAACCACGTGGTCATGGCCAGGAACAATGCCAGCGCCAGAAGCCACAACGCCCGCCGTTGCCCGACCGGGCGGGCCTCGACGGTCGTGGCCTCCATGCCGGGCTCAACCGGCACGGAGGGACCGGCATTCCGAGCCCACTGCTACCGTGCGGCCATGGTCGAGCGCCCGCAGCCCCTCGGCGGGAACGAGATGCCCCGCTTCGCGGGCATCGCCACCTTCATGCGGCTGCCCGGCACCACCTCGGCGGCCGACGCCGACGTTGCGGTGGTCGGCGTACCGTTCGACATCGGGACGTCCAACCGGCCCGGTGCCCGGTTCGGGCCCAGGGGCATCCGCAACGAGTCGGTGTTGGTGCGGCCCTACAACATGGCCACGCGAGCCGCACCCTTCGACAGCCTGACCATCGACGACTTCGGCGACGTGGCCACCAATCCCTACGACCTCGCCGATGCCGTGGCTCGCATCGAAGCCCACTACGACGACCTCGTGGCGGCCGAGGTGATCCCGGTGTCGATGGGCGGCGACCACACCATCGTGTTGCCCATCCTGCGGACGCTGGCCCGCCGCCACGGCCCCGTCGGGTTGGTGCACGTCGACGCCCACACCGACATCAACGACACCATGTTCGGCGAGACCATCACCCACGGTACGCCCTTTCGTCGGGCCACCGAGGAGGGCCTGCTCGATCCGGGCCGGGTGGTGCAGATCGGGGTGCGGGCCACGGGCTACGCAGCCGACGACTTCGACTGGTCGCGCCAGCAGGGCTTTCGGGTGGTGCCGGCCGAGGAGTGCTGGCACCGGTCGCTCACCCCGCTCATGGACGAGGTCACCGACCAGCTCGGCGACGGGCCGGTGTATCTCAGCTTCGACATCGACGGGCTCGATCCAGCGTTCGCGCCGGGCACCGGCACCCCCGAGATAGGTGGCCTGACCACACCCCAGGCCCTCGAGATCGTGCGTGGCTGTCGTGGGCTCGATCTGGTGGGGGCCGACCTGGTCGAGGTGGCGCCCGTCTACGACCACACCGGTGCGACCGCCCTGACGGCCGCCAACCTGTTGTTCGAGATGCTGTGCGTGCTGCCCGGCGTGGCCTACCGCACCTGAATCAGGCCCCGGCCCACACCACAGGCCGGCCCATCGGTGGGGCCACACCAGCCAGTTGGTCGGCGATGGCCAGCAGTTGTTCGTCGCCGCCGCGGCAGGCCAGCAGCTGCACGCCCCTCGGCACACCGTCAGGTCCGATGCCCCACGGCAGCGACAGCGCCGGCCAACCGGTGATGTTGGCCACGAAACTGTGCGGCGTGAACTCGTCGTTGGCGGCCGCCCACTGGTCGACCGACCCCGAGGCCAGGCGACCCAGCGGCAGGCTGGCCCGACCCAACGTCGAGCAGACCACCACGTCGAACGCACCGAGCCAGTGGTCGAGGCGATCCGACAACGCGGCCGCCCGGGCCGTGGCGTCGCCCAGCTGCGCGGGGGTGAGCGAACGCACGTGCTCGAGGTAGGCCAGGGTGAGCGGCTCGAGTGTGGTGTCGTCCACGGGCCGCCCGGTCGACGCGGCCACGGCCTCGACCTCGGCGAGCGCGCCGGCGCCGAACATCGGGTCCATGAGCGAGGCGACCTCGTCGTAGGGCACCGGCCAGCGACCGGCGGAGACCCGGTGCCCTGCGTCGGCCAGCACCTGCCCCACCGCCTCGACGGCATCGACGAGGACCGCATCGAGGTGAGTGCCGGCCCAGTGGGCAGTCACGACCGAGACTCGCAGCGGGGCTCCAGGCGAACAGTCGGCCGTGGTGGTGGACGCAGCCAGCATCTGCACCAGGTCTCGCACCGATCGAGTCACCACCAGCTCCTCGGCGATACCGCCCCAACCACCACCCGTGGTGCCGTCGGCCCACGGCACCCGGCCCCGGCTCGGCTTGAGCCCCACCAGCCCGCAGACCGAGGCCGGGATGCGGATCGAGCCGGCGCAGTCCGAGGCATGGGCCACGGGCACCACCCCGGCGGCCACTGCCGCCGCCGCGCCACCCGACGACCCACCGGCCGAGGTCTCGGGGTTCCAGGGATTACGGGTGACACCGTGCACGGCCGACTCGGTCGACGCATGGAGGATGAACTCGGGCACCGCGGAGCGACCCCGACACTGCAGCCCCAGCCGACGCCAGCGCTCGACGAGCGGGCTGGTCGCCTCGGCCGTCCAGCCAGCCGAGAGCCGGCTGCCCCGTTCGGTGCGGCGGCCGGCCTCGGTGGCGCCAGAGTCCTTGCGTAAATAGGGCACGCCCGACCACAGCCGGTCGGCAAGCGCCGGTTCGGGGTCGTCGTACCACTCGAGCACTGCGTTGATCCGTTCGTGCACCGCGTGGTGAGCCTCGGTGGCGGCGGCCGCGACGTCGGGTACCGTCACCGCCCCATCACGCACGGCGGCCGACAGGGCGGTGGCGTCGAGGGCGGCGTACTCGTCGACTCGCACCGCTCAGCCGGGACGGGTGACAGGGGCCAGCTGGGCCCAGCGGTCACCCGGGCCGGGATTCGAGGCCGGCGAGTGGCCACCGAGGTGATGCACGATCCCCCACACCGCGTTCAGCGCGGTCTGCACCGCCCCTTCGACCCACCCGGGTGTCCACGAGACATCGTCACCAGCCAGGAAGATGCCGCGGTGGGCCGCATCGAAGTCGCCCTGCACGAAGTGCGAGTACATCCGGCGGTTGTAGCGGTAGTGCCCGGGCAACGCGCCCTTGAACGCACCGAGGAAGTCGGGATCGGACTCCCACGACACCGTGATCGGGTCACCCCGCACATGCGAACGGATGTCGACGCCCGGGTAGATCTTCTCGAGGGTGTCGAGGGCCAGCACCGCCCGCTCGTGGGCGGACTTCGGCAGCACCTTGAGCGCATCGCCGGCCCAAGCGTACGACAGGCAGATCACCGCCGGCTGAGCGGGACCGTTGTCGAACAGGTAGGTGCCACGGGTGTTGCGATCGGTCAGCGTCATCGACATCACATGCCGACCGGTGTCGGGATCGACATCGGTCCAGAACGGCCGGTCGACCATGACGAACGTCTTGGACGATTGCATGTAGCGGGTGCGGTCGAGGGCCATCCACACCGGTTGTGAGAAGAGGTCCTCGTCGACGTCGATGTTGGTGGTCAGCAGCCAGCTCTGGGTGGTGACCAGCACCGCCGGGAAGCGGCGCACCACCCCGTTGCGGTCGGTGATCTCGATCTGGTCGTCGACACGGCGGATGCGGGCCACACCGGGCCGGGGGGCGCCCGAGTGCAGGTCGGCGAGCGACGTCGCCCCCGACGCCGGTCGGGCCCACAGCCCACGGGGCACCTGCTCGCTGCCGCCCACCACCAGACGCTGGTTCGACTCGAACTCGCAGATCACCACCCGAAGGATCTCGAGCATGCTGTGGGGAAAGTCGCTGTCCCAGCCGCCGGTGCCGAACCCCACCTGACCGAACACCTCGCGGTGCCGGTACGACAGCCGGGCGAACGAAGGCGCCGTGGCCACGAAGTCGTAGAAGGTGCGGTCGTCCCATTGGCCCACCAGCGGATCCCAGATGGCCTTGACCGCGGTCGCATCCCGGTCCCTGATGGCAGCCTGCAGATCGTCGAGCCCGACCAAGGTCTCGAGCGCCTCGGCCCACGCGTCGGCCACCTCGTGGAAGATCGGCGGCAGATCGTCGATGGTCTCGGCGTATGCCGGCCGTCCGGCCAGGTCGATCACGGTCGTGGGCGCGGCCGCGGTCAGCGGATTGGGGAAGGGTCTGGTCTCGAGGCCCAGCAGATCGACGTAGTGGTAGAAGGCGGTGCCCGACACGGGGAACCGCATGCCGCCCAGTTCGGCGACCACTCCATCGGCGGTGGCGAAGGGCTCGGATCGCAGTCGCCCTCCCAGGCGGGCGGCCTCGAACACAACCGGCCGTAGCCCAAGGCGCAACAGCTCGTACGCCGCCACCATCCCGGCCATGCCGGCACCGACGACGGCGATCTCGGTGCCACAACGGTCTTCTGGGATCTCACCCAGCCCGTCGGGATGGGTGAGCCACTCGTCGTAGGCAAACGGGAAGTCGGGACCGAACGCCGTCACTGGTGCTCGGGTGTCGTCCTCGCGGACGGGCGGTCGAGCTCGCACGGGCACGACCTCGACCGTAGTGGAGCCACACCGCGGCCCGATCGACCACACCGGCCCGCTCACAATGCCGCGGGGGGCGCCGATTGGCTTCCTGACCAGGGATAGGAGGGTCCGACGAGTGCGTCATCACGAGCTACGCACCACCGCGTTGGCGACAAGACCCCTGGCGTGGCGCGCCCTGGCGGCCGGCACCCTTGTTGTGTCGACCGCGTACCTCGCCTGGCGCCTCACCACCTTGGGATCGGGCTGGTCACTGCTCGTGTCGGTGCCGCTGCTCGTGGCCGAGGCCACGGCTGCGATCCACGTGGGTCTGCTGGTCTTCCAGACGTGGACGGCAGCCGCGCCTGCCCCGACTGGTGGGCGACCGCGTACGACCGAGATCGTCGTCAACGCCGCAGGCGCCGATCAATCGGCGGTCGAGTCCACCCTCGTGGGCTGCGTGGTGCTCGATCAGCCCGCCATCGTGCACATCGTCGACGACCGCCATCGGGCTCACCTCCACCGCATGGCCCACGACCGCGGGATCGGCTACTCGTCAGGGTCCACAGCGGTGCACGCAGTCACCGATCGCATCTCTCGCAGTGACGCCGAGCTGCTGCTGCTGCTCGATGCCGGCGCAGTCCCCATGCCGTCGCTGCTGCACGACATCGCCCCCCACTTCGACGATTCGGCGGTCGCTGTCGTGCAGGTCGCCATCGACCTGCTCAACGCCGACTCACTCGCCCACGCCACCCGGGGCCGAGATGAGCAGGCCCTCGAGCGCCAGGTGATCGGGCCATCGACCGGTGCTCGCGGTATGGGCCCGTGGGTCGGTACGGGGTCGATCGTACGGCAGTCGGCCATCGCCGACATCGGAGGCATCGACCCCACCGACGAGTCACCGCGACAGCAAGCACTGGTACGTCTGCACCGGGCCGGGTGGAAGAGCTCGTTCGAACCGCGCCCGCTCGTACGCGCCCCCGCTCCCGACCATCTCGACGAGTACCTGGCCGCCCGGCGTCGCCGCACCCTCGAAGGGCTCTGCCTGCTGGGCAGCACCGACTCACCCCTACCCGGTCATCGGCTGGCCGGCGCCACCCGCCTGGCCCACCTGGCCCGATCGCTGATGCCCGGCGCCGGCCTTCGCCAGCTGGTGTATGTCGCCGTCCTGGCCATAACCCTGCTCACCGGTCGGTTGCCCTTCACCGCCGATGTGTGGGTGATCGCGATGCTGTGGGCCGCGGTGGCCGGCGCACAGTCGGTCACCCGGCATCGGCTGGCCGACGGCACGATGGCCCGTGGCGACTGGCTCCGGCAGGGATGGCGAACCGTGGGCGCCGACGTCGAGGCGATCGCCCGCCGGCTGGGCTGGCGCTCAGCGGACACCGACCGCGATTCGAGGGGCCAGGGCTGGGGATCGCTCGGGCACCTGCGGTTGCTGACCGGTGCCATTGTCGCCCTCGAGCTGGCCCTGTTGGCCCGGGCCGCCACGCTGTTCGACGCCGACCTCCTTCCTGCCTTCTCGGGCATCGAGCGGGTGATGGTTCTGGTCCTCGGCGTGGGCGCGCTGGTGCCGATGGTCGACGTCTTGCACCTGCACGTCCGTCGCACCCAGCGTCGCCGCGATCCCCGCCGGGTTGCCCGTCTGCCCATCACGATCGCGGGCCGACCGACCGAGACGATCGACATCACGCCTCGGGGCGTCGGCGTCGCCGTCGACCATGCACCTCCTGTGGGCTCCGATGTCGAGGTCGAGCTCACCATCCCTCGGCCCGACGGATCCACCGGTCGAATCGTCGGAGTCGGGGTGGTGCGGGCGGCCACCGCCCGAGCCGAGGGCGACATCCGGCTCGGGATCGAGCTCACCGGGCTGGAGACGACAGCCACCGAGGCCCTGATCCGCTACTGCGCCATCGATCACGCCCTGCTGAACGACAGCGATACGCCGCTGCCCCAACGATGCCCTGGTGATCTCGAAGTCGACCAGAGCGACACCGGTCGGCTGGCGCTTCGGGTGCTCACCGCTGCGGCCGTGGGGCTGGCGCTGGTGACCACCGGCTTCGGTCCGACCGCCAGTCCGGCGAGCGCAGCCGAGACAAAGGCCGTGGTGTGCCTGTCGGATTCCTCCGACGACCCCATCGCCGGCGCCGCCGTGGCCAGGCGGACTGCCGGCTCGTGGACCCAGATGGGCACGACCGGGCCCGACGGGTGCATCGAGGCGGCTGTGCCCACCGGCACCGACACCTTCCGCGTCACCTTTCAGGGTGTGTCGGCCGTGCGAACCCAGGACATCGTCGTCGATCCGATCGTGGCCTTCGAGACCCGGGCCACCAGCGTTGCTGTGCGCCACACCGACGGTACGCCGGTGATCGGCGTCGCCGTGCGGCGCTTCGTCGACGGCTGGCAGCCGCTGGGCAGCACCGACGCCGCCGGGGGAGTGACCTTCGAGCAACTGCCGGCGGCGATGGACTACGAGGTGACCGTCGACGGCATCCGTTTCGTCGAGTCCCGTCCTGGTGATGCCGATCCAACGGTTGTGATCACGATGGCGCGCCTGGTTGCAGATCCCGGCGTCGGCGTCCTCGCTCTGGACGGCGGTGCGGGATGGCGCCCCTTCGTCGCTGGGCTGGAGGTGCTCCCGGGTCGCTACACCTTCCGACTCGCCGGCGGCGGCGTGGCCAAGCTCGAGGTGCCCGCTCGGCATCAGGTGTCGGTCCCGTCGGGTGCGCAGGTCGAGCTGATCGCCGAGATCGTCGACACCGCCCCCACCACGACCGTGGCTCCTGTCGACACCACCTCGACGTCGACGACGACCCTGGCGCCGACCACGACCACCGCGCCGGTCCCGACGCCCCCG
>Ga0224508_10005371_pt1 | contig 10268 bp, 6 predicted proteins | sample SF_Jan12_sed_USG_4_FD_170157 | JGI IMG/M metagenome (GOLD analysis project Ga0224508, IMG submission 170157) | Sediment microbial communities from San Francisco Bay, California, United States - SF_Jan12_sed_USGS_21 | ecosystem: Environmental > Aquatic > Marine > Sediment | place: USA: California... | reverse complement strand
GCCTCCGGGGTCCGGCGGACCCTCTACTTCATTCTCCCCGCGGTGGTCGTGCTCCTCCTCTACGGCGACCTCGTCATCACTCTCATCTACGAGCGCGGGACCTTCGACAGCGACGCCACAGTCGTCGTTCGGTGGATCCTCGGCGGGTACACGGTCGGCTTGATCGCGACGAGTCTGGTGAAACTCTTCGCCAGCGGGTTCCACTCGATGCAGGACACCCGCACGCCGATGCTCTACGCGGCGATCAGCGTGATCGTCGGAATCGGTATCGGGGCCGGCCTGATGATCTGGATGAGCCGCGCCGGACTTGGGACTCGTGCAGCCACCGGACTTGCCCTCGGGGGCGCGGCCGGTGCCTGGTTGAACCTCACGCTGTTATCGCGCGGCCTCGTGAGTCGGGGGCTGTCCGGCCTCTGGCGGGACAACGCCGGCGCCGTCGGGAGGTTGGCGGCGGCAGCCCTGCTCGCGGGCGCCGTGTCCTGGCCGGTTCGCGGCTGGACACGCGGCGCATTCGGAGATGGGATCCTGGCGCTCGGGCTGGAGCTGGTCACCGTGCTCGCGGCGGGGGGAGTGGCCTACTTGGCGGTCGCCGGCCCAGGTCCGCTGCGGCGGGTCGGGACGGCCGGTTGAAGGGCGAGACCGCGGAAGAGAGGGCGCCACGGCTGAAGGAGCAGGTGCGGGGCCTGCCTCAGAGCACCGGCGTCTATCTGTTCCGCGACGAGGACGGCGAAGCGCTCTACGTCGGCAAGGCGAAATCTCTGCGCTCACGCGTGAGATCCTACTTCGGAGCCGACGCAACGAGATCGCTCAAGCTGTCTCGGCTGGCTCGCGAGATCGACCAGATCGAGTCCTTCCCCGTGCAGTCCGAATCGGAGGCTCTACTCCTCGAGTGGAACCTCATCAAGGAGTTCTCCCCCCCGTTCAACATCCAGCTCCGCGATGACAAGAGCTACCCGTACATCAAGGTCACCGTGTCCGAGCCGTACCCGCGGATCTTCGTGACGCGTCGGCTTCTGGATGACGGCTCGCGGTATCTGGGTCCGTTCACGGACGTCGGCGCCATGAGACGCGCGCTGCGGACGATCAAGCAGATGTACACGATCCGCTCCTGCCACTACAAGATGCCCGACGAGCTCCCGCCGAGGCCGTGCCTGGACTACCACATCGGCCGGTGCAAGGCGCCGTGCGCCGGCCTGCAGTCGCAGGAGGACTATCGGGCCATGATCGATGAGATCCTCGAGATTCTGGGAGGTAGAACCGCCGGTGTCCGGAGATCCGTCGTGGCCCGGATGAAGGATGCCTCCGAGCGGATGGAGTACGAGCAAGCCGCGGAGATGCGAGACGTGCTGCGGGGACTCGACGTGCTCCGCAGCCGACAGGCGGCCGTGGACGCCCGTGGCGGGGATCACGACGCGATCGGATTCGCCAGGGATGAGCAACTGGTTTGCGGCGTCGTCCTCCGAGTGCGAGAGGGTCGCCTCGTCGGCCGGCGGGTCCACTATCTGGGCAACGCCGAAGAAGAGGAGGCGTCCGCGCTGCTTGGGGCCTTTGTGAAAGGCTTCTACATGCGGCAGGACGAGATCCCCGGCGAGCTACTCGTCTCTGAGCCCTTCGACGACATGGAGCTGGTATCGGAGTACCTCGCCGCCCGGCGTGAAGCCCCGTTTCGCGTCTCGAGCCCCGTGCGAGGGCCGAAGCTCGATCTCGTGCGAGCCGCCGCAAAGAACGCGTCTCATATCCTCGATCAGGACCGCCTGGAGCGGGCCACGGTCCGGGCCCGCCGGCAGGCGCGCGAAGGATCCGCGCCGCCGCCCTCGATCAGGCTGGCGGAGGCCCTGGGGCTACCATCGCCTCCGCGAACGATCGTCTGTTTCGATGTCTCCACGCTTGCGGGGAAGGAATCGGTCGGCAGCGCGGTCTGGTTGCGGGATGGCCAGCCGCACAAGAAGGAGTACCGACGCTTCCGCATCCGCGACTCCGCGGATGATCACCCGGACGACTACGCGATGATGCAGGAGATCGTGGGTCGCTACTTCGACCGCCGGGTTCGTGAGAGCCACGATCTCCCCGACCTCGTCGTCGTGGACGGCGGCCGCGGCCAGCTCTCGGCCGCCCGTCAGGCCATGGATGTCGCGGGAGTGTCCGATCTTCCCACGGTCGCCCTCGCCAAGCGCGAGGAGGAGGTCTTCCTTCCGGACACCGCCGTACCGGTCCGATTGCCGCGGACCGACCCGGGGCTGCACTGGCTGCAGCGGGCTCGTGATGAGGCGCACCGATTCGCCCTCGAGTACAACCGAACCCTGAGGCGCCGTCGGACGCTGCGATCCCGACTGTCAGAGGTCCCGGGAATCGGGCCGTCCCGGGAACAGGAGCTTCTCAAGAAGTTCGGGAGCCTGAAGGCAGTTCGTTCCGCGTCGCTCGAGGACCTCGCAGGCACCAGGGGGATCGGGCCGGCCACGGCTGCGGCGATTCACGAGGTGCTCGCGGACGATGAGTGATTCACCGCTCCCGTCCGGCGCGGGCCTTTGCACGTCCTGTCGACACGCGCAGCCGATCCGGAGTGATCGGGGGTCGGTCTTTCTCCTTTGCCGTCGATCGCGTGACGACGCGCGCTTCCCGCGATACCCTCAGCTGCCCGTGTGGCGGTGTCCCGGGCACGAGCTCGTGGAGACCGAAGACGGATCCGACTGAGGACGGGAAATGACGAGGAAAGTTCGCACCAGGTTCGCGCCGAGCCCCACGGGCCAGCCGCACCTCGGAAACGCCCGCACCGCCATTCTCAACTGGCTCTACGCCCGGAATCAGGGTGGCGCGTTCGTCTTGCGGTTCGAGGATACCGATACCGCCCGGAACGTCGAGGGAGGGGAGCAGGCCATCCTCGACGCGCTGGACTGGCTGGGCCTCGACCGGGACGAGGGTCCGGACGTGGGAGGCGACCACGGACCGTACCGACAGTCCGAGCGAGGGGAGTTGTACCTGGCACGTGCGCGGGGACTTGTCGCGGACGGTCACGCGTTTCGCTGCTTCTGCACGCCCGAGGAGATGGAGGCGGACCGGGTCGCGGCGATCGCCGCGGGTGAGCCGCCCGGCAGGGACCGCCGGTGCCGCGACCTCGATCCCATCGTGTCGGCGGGCCGCGAGGCGGAGGCGCCGTCGGCCGGCGAGGAGGTGACGCTCCGTCTCCGGGTCGACTCCGGGCCGGTCGCCTTCGAGGACCGTCTCAAGGGAGCGCTGTCGATCGACGGAGATGACCTGGGCGACATGGTGCTGGTCAGGCCCGACGGTCGTCCGACGTACAACTTCGCGGTCGCGGTGGACGACTTCGAGATGCAGATCTCCCACGTCATTCGGGGCATCGGCCACCTGTCCAATACGCCGAAGCAGGTGCTTCTGTATCGCGCCTTCGGCGCACCCCCTCCCGAGTTCATTCACATCCCCAGCGTGCTCGCCGAGGGCGGCGGCAAACTCGCAAAACGAGCTGGCGCGCCGGGAGTGCTCGACTACCGCGACGAGGGATTCACACCCGACGCGATCCTGAACTACCTCTCGCTGCTGGCCTGGTCGTCCGCCACGGGCGAAGAGGTCCTTACCCGGCGCGAGCTGATCGAGCAGATCGACCTCGACCGGCTGGGAGCGACGGACGCCGAAGTCGACCCGGAAAAGCTCCGGTGGCTGTCGGGGCAACACCTGCGGCGTCAGTCTGCCGTCTCCATCGCGGCGGCGTGGGCCGGGGTCTCCGGGGTAGCAGAATTGGGTCTCTCCGACGAGGACCTCGTGCGGGCGGCGGAGGTCTTCGTGCAGCGGACCAGCGTCCTGACGGACGCCCCCGAGGAGTTGGCCGCCGTGTTTGCCGACCCGGACCTGAGGACGGAGGCGGCGCGGGAGGTTCTCGCCTCCCCGGACGCCTCTCTCGCGCTCGAGACCCTCGCCGGAGCGTGGGAGGAGACAGACTGGGATGTGGGAACGCTCAAGGCGTCCATGCGGAACGCGATGCAGGCCAGCGGAGTGACGGGGAAGTCGTTCTTCCAGCCGACCCGCATGAGCCTCATGGGGGCTACCCACGGGCCCGACCTCACGGACGTGGCCTACGCGCTCGGCGAGGCGAGGACGAGACGACGGCTCGCGCGGGCACTCGAGCTCGCCCACGATCACCGGAGGGAGACGGAATGACCGACTGGCGGCTCGAATGCGGCGACTGCGGAGAAGGGGTCCCGGTCGAAGGAGCGACGCTTTGTCCTTCGTGCGGCAAGCCTCTGCTCGCGCGATACGATCTCGACGCCCTCGATGGGGAGCACCTACGACGGGCGTGGGCGACCCGGCGGGGGGGCATGTGGCGATACCGCGAGCTCATGCCGCTCCACGATGGCGAATCTCCGGTGACGTTGGGCGAGGGCTCTACGCCCTTGCTCGAAGTCTCCGTCGGGGAGGACCTCGCTGGTCTGCGCCTGCTCGTGAAGGACGAGGGGCAGAACCCGACGGGGAGCTTCAAGGACCGGGGGCTCTCCGGTGCGGTCACCCGGGCGTCGCTGGAGGGCGTTCGCCAATTCGTCATCCCGACGGCCGGGAATGCGGGGGCGGCGCTCGCCGCGTACGCCGCCGCGGCCGGAGCGTCGGCGCAACTCTTCATGCCGACCGACACCCCGGAGGGGGTCGCCCGCAGGTGCGAGCACTACGGGGCGAACATCGATCGGGTCGACGGTCTGATCGACGAGTGCGGTCGCCTCGCGGCCGAGTTTGGCGACGAGACGGGGGCATTCAACGTCTCCACGCTCAAGGAGCCGTATCGAATCGAGGGGAAGAAGACGATGATGCTGGAGATCGTCGAGGAGCTGGACTGGAAAGCTCCCGACGCGATCGTGTACCCGACCGGAGGCGGGACCGGGCTGATCGGGAGCTGGAAGACCCTTCAGGAGCTCGGGGCCCTTGGCCTCGTCGAGGGATCCACACGGCTCTACTCGGTCCAGGGGACCGGATGCGCACCCATCGTCCGGGCGTTTGAGAGTCAGCAGCGGTACGCGGCGAAATGGGAGGACGCTGACACCGAGGCATTCGGTCTGCGAGTCCCGGGCGCGCTCGGCGACTTCCTGATCCTCGACGCCCTCAGGGAGTCCGGCGGGGGCGCGATCGCCGTGGATGATCACGCGATGACGGACGCGGCCCTGGAGCTGGGCCGAGCGGGCATCGGAGCCGCGATCGAGGGCGGGGCCACCCTGGCGGCGGCCCGTGAGCTCTATGCACGAGGTGAGCTACGCGACGGGGAAACGGTAGTCCTGTTCAACACCGCACACCTGCTCACGTACTGACGCGCGCTCCGTCCGGACGGCCCTCGCCGCCCGCCGATAAGGGGACCAAACGTGCGCGAATCCGTGTAATTCATGTGACCCGGCCGTTCAGTTTCGCGTCTTGGTGATCGGTGGGGGCAAAGAGGCCCCCGGGACTCCGTTCCAAGGTGCGGCATTAGGCCGTGACGGCTAGATTCGTGGCGCCTTTTTTCAATGCCAAACCGGGAAGCCAGGACGATAATGAACAGGAACAATCCGGATCGAGCGGGTCGCATCGCCAGGGCGGTCTTGCTCGGGGTCTTTCTTGCGGTTCCGACGTCGGTCTTCGCGCAGGAGACCTGTGAGTTCGAAGGAAGTGTCGGAGCCAATACTGCCGCCGAAAGGTTTCGGGAGATCACGGCGGAGACGCCCGACGCCGAGGCGATGACGCTCTATCAGGAAGCGTTGGACGCCGTTCGACCCGAGCTCGACGGCGAGAATGCGGTCGCGTATCTCATGGCGACTCAGGCCCAGCTCGGACTCGGTAATCTCGACGAAGCCCTGGCGTTGATCGAGACCTTCGATGAGCTCGCCCCGGAGTGCGGCGAGTATTCGACGAACATGCGGATGAATGGGTGGGTGCGCCGCTTTAACGCGGGCATCGACCTGTACAACGCGAGCGACTTGCAGGCCGCGCTGGAGAACTTCGCCGGCGCGAACGCGTTTCGATCCGATCTGCGCTCGGCCAACAACGCCGCGCTCATCCATCAGGAACTCGGAGACATCGACAACGCCATTGCCACGTATCGGGCGGGACTCGAGAACCCTGGTGCCGACGCGGATCCCGCGCAGCTCCAGAGCGCGATCAACGGTCTCGGCGGGGCGCTACTGGCTGAAGGGCGAACGGACGAAGCACTCGCCGCATACGACAGCTATCTCCAGAGCTATCCGGACGACGCCATCGTTCTGATCAACTACGCGCTCGCGGCGATGGACTCCGGGATGACCGCTGAAGCGGGCGAGATCTTCAGCACGGTTCTCTCCCGCGATGACCTCGACGCCCAGCAGTGGGTCCAGGTCGGCGTCGGGCTCTACAACTCCGAGGATTACGACGGCGGCACGACGGCGTTCGGTAAGGGCCGCGCCGAGAACCCCTTCAACAAGGAGGCGATGGAGGGTTTCGTGAACGCATCGGTGCAGGCGGGGCGGCCGGGACCGGTGCTCGCGCTCGCTGACACGCTCGTTCAGTGGTACCCCTACGACCAGACGAACTACCAGCTCCTGGCCAGCGCCCTCGCTCGCGCGGACATGGAGGATCGGGCGATGGCGGTAATCGGCGACCAGGAGGCTGCCGACATCGTGCTCACCGCGCAGATGGGCGGCGGAGGAGGGGGCAACTACGTCGTTCGCGGCACGGTCGAGGCGCGCGGCGCCAGCGGTACGCTGTCGATCCCGTTTGAGTTCGTCGACGCCGGCGGCGCGGTCGTCGCACGCGAGACGCTCTCGGTGCCGGCGCCACCCGAGGGACAGACGGAGAGCTTCCAGCTGAACGTCTCATCCGGAACGCCGATCGCCGGCTTCCGATACGGAAAGAACGGCAGCTGACGTAGGTTCCAAGACACCGCGGGCGCCCAACTGGCGACCCGCGGCCGCGACGCGCCCTCGAGCGCGCGTCGATGGAATAGCGCGGGAGGGGGTGGTCGCCCACCCTCTCCCGTTCTGCTAGGTATCCACAAAGAGATACGAGTCCCGCGCACCGACATGATCCGGATCCAGCGAATCGAACCGCGCTCTATCGCGGAAGAGCTCGACCTCCCGGTCGGCATGGCGATTCTGGCCATCAACGGCCGCCCGGTTCGCGACGGATTGGATCTCCTGTTCTACCAGGCCGAAGACACTCTCGTCGTCGAGACCGAGTCTCCTGACGGCGAGCCAGTCGTATTCGAGATCGAGAAGTCCATCGACGAGCCGCTGGGCATCGTTCCGGAGCCGGACAAGGTCCGCAGGTGCACGAACGCGTGCCCGTTTTGCTTCGTGAAGGGGAACCCGAAGCTGGAGAAGCTCCGCGCGGGCCTCTACATCAAAGACGATGATTATCGGCTGTCCTTTCTTCACGGGCACTACATCACCCTGACGAACCTTCGTGACGACGACTGGGAACGAATCTTCGAGCAGCGACTCTCGCCGCTCTACGTCAGCGTCCACGCCACGGACCCCGAGGCCCGACGCCGGATGCTCGTGAACCCCAGATCGACGCGAATCAACGAGGATCTCGACCGACTTGCCGGCGGGGGCATCGCGGTTCACGCCCAGGTCGTCCTATGTCCGGAGGTGAATGACGGCGCGGTTCTCGAGCGGACCATCCGTGACCTCTACGCTCGGGGCGATTCCATCAAATCCCTCTCGATTGTCCCGGTCGGGCTTACGACCTTCAACTCCGACCGTGGCGTTCGCGAGCTCACGTCCGGGGAGTGCCGCGAGGCGATCGCGGCGATCGACCGGGCGCGCGCGCACGCGTTCGAGGAACGAGGCGCGGGCTGGTGCTACGCCGCTGATGAGATGTACCTGCAGGCCGGCGAGGAGCCACCCGGGACCTCGTACTTCGACGACCAGGATCTGACGGCAAACGGGGTCGGAGCGATCTCCGACCTCACCCACCGCGTGCGGGCGGGCCTCTCCTCGCTCCGGGGCCTCGGCGGTCGTCGTATCGTCGCGGTGACCGGCCGCTCCATGGGGCCGGCACTGGCCGGCCTGATGAAGGAGATCGCTGACCGGACGGGTGCCGAGGTCGCGACCGCCGTGGCGACGAACACCCTCTACGGTCCAAGCGTGACGACGGCCGGGCTTCTGCCCGGCTCCGATCACCTGCGCGCGCTCGAGCCTTTCGATGACTGGGATCTCGCCCTCGTGAGCGAACAGGCCCTGAACGACAACGGGATCTTTCTCGACGACATGAGCCTCGACGAGCTGAGCGAGGCGCTGGGTGGCCTCCGGGTGGAAGCCTCTACAGACGTGGTCGACGTATTGTCGACTCTGGAAACCGCGGCGTGAGTCTCCCCACCGTCGCGATCGTCGGCCGCCCGAACGTCGGCAAGTCGACACTGTTCAATCGGATTCTGGGCCGGCGCCAGGCGATCGTCGCCGAGCGACCCGGGGTGACTCGGGATCGGCAGTTCGCAGACGCCGAGTGGTCGGGACGGGCGTTCCGCCTCGTCGACACCGGCGGCATTGTCGACCGGCCTGACGGGCGGTTGGATGTTGAGGTCCGGAGCCAGGTCCAAACGGCGCTCCTGCACGCGGACTCGATCCTGTTCGTCGTCGACGGGCGGGCGGGCGTCCATGCGGTCGACCGCTACGTCGCCGAGGTATTGAGAAAGTCCGGGCTGCCCTGCGTGCTGGCCGTGAACAAGCTCGACGAGCTCGCGGAGGCCGAGGCACACTTCGACTTCTTCGAGCTCGGGCTCGGGGACCCGATCCCCGTCTCCGCACTCAGTGGGAAGGGGTCCGGCGACCTTCTCGATCACGTCGTGTCGACGCTCCCGCCCGACGCCGCGGGGGTGGAGAAGGAAGTCGATTTGAGGCTGGCGGTGATCGGACGGCCCAACGTGGGAAAGTCGAGCTTCGTGAACCGCCTGCTCGGCGAAGACCGCGTCATCGTTCACGACGAGGCAGGAACGACCCGCGACGCGATCGACACCTACGTGGAGATCGACGGGAAGCGAATCTGTCTCATCGACACGGCGGGGCTTCGCCGCCAGTCGAAGGTCGATGACGATGTCGAGTTCTACGGACGGCTGAGGGCGACCGGGGCCATCGAGCGCGCCGACGTGTGCCTTCTTCTGGTCGACACACAGCGTGGCGTCGTGAACCAGGACTTCAGGGTCGGACACAGCGCCTGGGACGCCGGGAAGGGCCTCGTCTTCGTCGCGAACAAGTGGGACCTCATCGATGACAGGGGGCCGGACCGCCTGGCCGAATTCGAGCGCGACCTGCGCGCCCGTGGCCACTACCTTCGCTGGGTCCCGATCATCACGTCGTCGGCCCTCACGGGACAACGGGTGCGGAAAGTCGTCGAGCTCGCCCTGCAGGTGAAGGAAAACCGAGAGCTGCGCATCCCGACGGCCGAAGTGAACCGGGTGCTCCAGCGTCTGGTGGAGCGGCGCCAGCCCCCGCAGGGAGGGCGAGGGGACGTGCGCCTGTTCTACGGTAGTCAGGTGGCGACGGCCCCTCCGCTCTTCGTAATCTGGTCCAATCGTCCCAAGGACCTGAAGGAGCACTACATCCGCTACCTCCAGGCCGGATTTCGTGAAGCCTGGGGCTTCGAGGGGTCGCCGATCAGGATCAAGCTGAAGAAACGCCCGGATCGTTAGGACCGTCCTTTGACGCATCTGCTGCTGATTGTCGCCGCGTATCTGATCGGGAGCTTCCCGACCAGCTTTCTCATCGGGCGACTCCACGGCAGAGATCTGTCGAAGGAGGGGAGCGGAAACTTCGGCGCCACCAACGTCTATCGAGTGCTGGGGTTCATGCCCGCGCTGACCGTCGTGTCGATCGACGTCTTCAAGGGCTTCATCCCCGTCTGGTTCTTCCCGGAGTGGGACGGCCGGACGGGCGCCTGGGAGCTCGCCTACGGCGCGGCCGCGATTGTCGGCCATTGCTGGCCCGTCTATACGCGGTTCCGGGGAGGGAAGGGGGTGGCGACCGCAGCGGGGACCCTCCTGGGCCTCGCCCCGGTCGCCCTCCTCATCGCCCTGTTCGTCTGGATCGGCACGCTGCTGCTCACCCGGATCGCCTCGCTCGCGTCGCTGATGGCGGCGACGTTGATCCCGATTCTCGCGCGCGGCGCCGAAGCTCCCGCGCCGATCGTTCTCTACGCGCTGTGTCTCGCCGCTCTCGTCTGGTGGACCCACCGGGCGAACCTCGTTCGGCTCGCCCAGAGAAAGGAGTTCAAGATTCGATTCGGTAGACACGCCGATAGCGAGCATACGGGTGAGGGGGACGCCGGAG
>Ga0224508_10005370_pt1 | contig 10268 bp, 7 predicted proteins | sample SF_Jan12_sed_USG_4_FD_170157 | JGI IMG/M metagenome (GOLD analysis project Ga0224508, IMG submission 170157) | Sediment microbial communities from San Francisco Bay, California, United States - SF_Jan12_sed_USGS_21 | ecosystem: Environmental > Aquatic > Marine > Sediment | place: USA: California... | reverse complement strand
CTCGCCGGGCCGATGGGTCATTCGGTCGGCGAGGCCCACCCCCGAAAGAACGTGCGCGGCCCGATCACGCCGCTCCCGACGTGATACTCCGGCGGCCGCAAGCGGGAGCTCGACGTTCTCGAAAGCCGTGAGCATGGGCAGGAGGTGGAAACGCTGAAACACGAGCCCCACCTCGTGAAGACGGAGGCGGGCGCGCTCCTCGACCGACATGCCGCTGAGATCGCGTCCCAGAAAGGTGATGCTCCCGTTCGTCGGGACATCCACTCCGCCGAGCAGGTGCAGCAGGGTCGACTTGCCCGAGCCGCTCGGCCCGGTGATCGCCATGAAGTCCCCTTCGCGGACGTCCAGAGTGACGCCACGCAGGGCATACACCGGGGTTCCCGATGATCGGTACTCGCGAGTAACCGCACGGGCCTCCACAATCATTCGCCGGTTCAGGGGCTCCACTCCGGCCGTTGCAGCCGTCTGGCTCAAGGCTCCTCCGCGTGCAGGAGGGATACGACTTCCAGCTGTGTGGCTCGCCACGCCGGGACGAACCCCGCCGCGGCGCCGACGAGCATGAGAAGGACGTAGGCTCCGCCCAGGCTCCGGGGCCGCAAGACGAAGAACCGAACGGCCTCCGGGAGTCCAGGAAAATCCGAGAGAATCGACTCGAGGTACCCGGACACGACGATTCCCAGCGCCAGACCGAGCGCACCGCCCAGCGCGCAGAGCAGAAGGCTTTCGGCGGTCAGCCCGCTGACGATCCGATTTCTCGAGATACCGATCGCTCTGAGGGCGGCGATGGTACCGAGACGCTCGCTGACCGAGACCGCCATGATCGTTCCAATCAGCAGCGATGCGACGAGAAGACTGACCGAGCCCAGGATCAGCGACAGCTGACGGAAATACGAGAGCCGCTCGCTCGCCTCCGATACGATCCCGCTGAGCGTGACCACCTCGACCCGTCGCGCTGAGGCCGAAACGGCGGTCATGACCGCCTCCGGATCCGCCCCCTCCTCCACCCGCAACATCGCGAAAGACGCCTGGTCGGGCCGGCCGGCCAGCGCCTGAAGGTCGTCGATGCGCATGGCGATCGGCGAGTCTCCCTGGGCCGCATAGAAGAACTCGGCCATCCCGGACACGCGGGCGCGAATCGAGCGCCCCGTGACTCCGAAACCGCCTGCCGCGTAAAGGCCGACCGTATCACCTGGCGCGATGGACATCGCGAGGGCCGTGGGTCCGTCCAGCAGGATCTCCGAGCTCGACGGAATCGCGCCGTCGATGAGTCGGTAGACTCCCTGCTCGTCCGGGTCGATTCCCATCGCGAACGCCCTCCGGGGCTGGGGCGTCTCGGCAGACCCGTCGCCTCCCGAGCGGAGGTCCACCGCGGCGGCCAGAACCGGCGCGACGCCGGCGACTCCGGGAACGGTCTCGAGCGTGTCCCGAAGACTCGACATGGACGGGATCAACGCCTCAGTATCGAACGGAAGCGTCCCCTTGGGGGCCACTCGAAGCTCGTATCCCCGCGACCCCAGGAGCTCCGCGAAGCTCGTCTCGATCCCGCTTCCGAGCATGATCATGTCGACGAGCATCGCCGTCGAGACGGCCACCCCGGTGAGTGCCAGGGCGGTTCGAAGCGGCTTGTGGGCCAGCTCCCGAAGCGACGTTCGCGCGAACACGGCTAGCGGCCGACCTCTTCCAGCGCATCCAACGCGAAGAGCCGGCGGCCGGCGTACAGGCCCGCCCCCATCCCCAGGACGATCGCCAGTGCAAGGGCCTGGAGAACCATCTCGCCGGTGACCCGCGAGAAGATCAGCGTCGTGTCGTAGACGCGCTGGTAGACGGCGTTGATGATCCGCGACGCAACGAGACCGAGACCGAGACCGATCAGCCCTCCCAGGGCGGAGAGGATCGCGGCCTCCGCGACTGTCCAGCCCATGAGGAGACCCCGCCCGATCCCCACGAGGCGTGCGGCAGCGATCGGCGCCCGCCGCTCCTGCACCTTCAACACCATGATGCAGGCGAGGAAGACTCCCCCGGCGACCAGCGTGATCAGCCCGATCGCACGGTGGAAACGGCTCACGACGAGGAACGTGGTAGATGTCCGATTCGCCACGTGCGCCGTGGTGAGCACCTGCGCGCCAGGTAGCAGCGGCTCGAGCCGAGCCGCGACGCGGGAGGCATCCACGCCCGGCGTAAGGCCGATCGTGAACTGGTCGACCTCGTTCGCCCGCCCGGAGAGCTCGGCGAGCTGCGGTAAGTGGAACAGCACGCGCGGCCGCTCCACGGTCAGCCTCGACGGATCGGGCGGGGGCTCGAACAGGCCGGCTACCCGGGCGGTACACGCGCCGCTGTCGGCTGTGGCCCTCAGTGCCACCTCGTCGCCGGTGACGAGTCCCGCGTTCTCGGCCCAGGGTCGCTCCACGAGGACCTCCAGGTCGGGAGGACAGCCGGGCGCAACGGGCGCGAACCGGGCTTGGGCCCGGGCCGACGACGCGGACACGGCAGAAGCCACGACCACGACCGCCGCGAGCCACACGCAAATCCGCCGATCACACACTGTGTTGATTTGAGCATCTGCCTTTCTCGACAGCGCGGCGGAACCGGCCACCGCATCGAATCGGGGAGTCAGGCGTGAGCGAAGTTCCCCTGCCGCCGGGGTCGAGAACAGGGTTCGACCGGACGACGCGTTTGGATTTGACTCCGGACGTGTCCGCACCGGCCTCGACGAACACCGTCGAAGACGCGAGGATCCACGGATGGCAGGTCCGGCGCCGTGGGCGCCGCACCGCCGGCCCGCAGTCGGGCCCCCGGTCTCTGAGAAGGGGCGGGATGACCCCATTGGGCGCGTGCGACGGGACATTTGGACGCTGAGCGCTCGTGCTGACCGGCGAGCCCGATCCACGTCTACGCTGGTTAACGCCTTACCCCGCAGTCACATGCCGGAAGGGTCCGACCGCCCTCGCCTCCCCTGGCCTGGGCACGGCATTCGCCTCTCTTTGTTGATGATCGCAGGTCTGCCTCGGACGCGGGAGACCGAGATCGGGTGTTGGGGAGGCAGCCGCCTGCGTGGAACAGGAGGCTGACATGAACCGACGACAAACTCGCCGATTACAGTCGGCGGTGGCTCTGACGGCAGTCTTGAGCCTGGCCGCGTGCAGTCAGGACGGTCCCCTGGCGCCGGAGTTCGAGAGCGCTCGCGCTTCGAATACGGTGGAGGCCGTTCCGGGCTTCAGCGTCATGACGTGGAATCTCTACGTCGGAGCCCGGCTCGAGAACCTGCTCGTCATCACGGACCCGAGCACGATCCCCTTCGAGGTCACCAAGTTGGTTGGGGAGGTCATGGCTACCGATTTCCCCGCTCGGGCCGAAGCCATCGTGGACCAGATCGAGCGCACGAACCCGGCGGTGGTCTCGCTCCAGGAGATGTCCGAGTTTCGCATGCAATCGCCCGGTGATTTCCTGGTCGGGAATCCCGTGCCGGCGACGGATCCGTTCATGGACTGGCGGGTGATTCTCGACAACGCCCTCACCAATCGTGGACTCTCGTACAGCGTCGTCGCGCAGGCGATGAACTTCGACATCGAGCTCCCCATGGTGGATTTCTCGACCGGGGGCCTGGATGACGTTCGTTTGACGGACTACGACGTCATCCTCGTTCGAGACGATGTGCGCTGGAAGAGCGCCGCCAGCGGGAACTTCGAGGCGGTTCTGCCGCTCGATCTCGGCGGCTTCACGATCCCCAAGCCGAGCGGCTGGGCAGCCGTCGATGTCCGTCTGGACCAGCGATGGTATCGAGTGTTCAACACGCATCTCGAGCCTGCCGACCTCCCGGGCGGCGGCGTCAATCCACAGCTCGCCGCGCTTCATGCGGCACAGTACGCCGAGCTCAGCGCGATCATGCACCGGTCACGGAACCCGCAGATCCTGACGGGTGACATCAACTCGGCCGCGGATGGCTCGAGCACCCCGACGTATCAGCAACTGCTACAGGAAGGGTTCATCGACCTGTGGGTCGCGGGAGCGGGGGCTGGCTCTGGATACACGTCCAATCAGGAAGCGGATCTGAAGAACCCGGTGAGCCAGCTGTTCCACCGGATCGACTTCATCCTCTTCCGACACCCGTCGGCCAAGAAGACAGGGGTCCTGCCGGGACCGGCGGCCGCGGAGGTCGTGGGTGACGAACCGGCCGACAGGACGCCGGGTGGCCTGTGGCCCTCGGATCACGCGGGAGTGGTCACGTCGATGACGCTGTTCAACCGGGGTAACCGGTAGGACTGGCGGGGTAGGCTGGGCCAGCCGCAGAACGGGCCAGGCACCGCGAGTCGGCGCCTGGTTCGCTCCTCCCCGGCGAACACGGGTGCCGGGAGGCCGTTCGTGGGCAACGTAGAGCGGCTCGCTCGAGCCGAATCAGCGAACGGGGTCGTCCCCGCGGCGCATCGCCTGCATCCGGGCGCGCCGGAGCGTCTCCTCGGGATGGGGATCGACTTCCGCACTCTCGTCGGGCTCGTGTGCCGAGGATGGGAGGAACTCCAGTCGCTCGCCGAGCTCACGCGCGGTCGCGTTCTCCAGGGGGCACACGACCTCATCGCATGAAGGACATCGGTCGAGGCACTCCACCTTCGCGCTCTCCAGCGGGTGCTCCACATCCGGGTCCAGCGTGACCCGGACGTTGGCGTCACAGCCGGCGCAGTACGCCTCGTAGTTCTGCATGGGCCCTCCTCGCGGTCGAGATCGAATGGGTTGGCAAGCCGCCAGATCCGGTCCGGGCGGACCCGGCCCGCCCTCCAAACGCCTAATCCGTTGCATCAGATAGAGTTACAGATGACAGCCGTGCCCGGGTGTGTGCGAGGGAAGCGCGGCCGAAGGGTCAGAATGTCCCGAGCTCGCCCGCAAACGTCTCGAATCGCTCGGCTTGTCAGGCCGCGGCGCGCTCCGCCTCCCGGGCCGTGCGCTGGCCCTCGTCGACGTTCACGAGCGCCAGGAGCGCCGCCCCGACGATGAAGAAGGCGATGACCGACAGGATAGCGTTTCGTGTCGAGCCGGTGAGCCCGAGGGTCAGAGCGAAGACGCCCGGGCCGATGATCCCCGCGAACTTCTCGAACACGGCGAACAGCCCGAAGAACTCGCCCGACTCGTGACGGGGGATCATGCTGCCGAACAACGACCGGCTCAGGGCCTGAGTCCCTCCCTGCACCATCGCGACGAGGACGGCGAGGATGAAGAAGTCCGTCGCCGTCTGGATGAAATAGCCGAAGATCGAAATCCCGGCGTAAACGGTCAGACCCAGAAAGATCGCCCGTTTCGCGCCGATCTTCGAGGCGAGCCCGCCGAACAGAAAGGCAAAGGGGATCCCCACGAACTGGACGATGATCACCGCGAGGATGAGGGACCCTCGATCGATTCCGATCTCATCGCCGAAGATCACGCCCATGCGGATGATCGTCCCGATCCCGTCGTTGTAGATGAGAAACGCGATCAGCATGATGAAGGCGTTCCGGTACTTCCTCAGCTCCGCGACGGTCCCCCGCAGGCGGGTGAACGCCGCGCGGGCCACGCCCATGCCGCGCTCTTCTTCGCTCAGCTCCGGGACCTCGGGCTCCGGGATCGTCCGGAAGAGCGGAATCGCAAATACGACCCACCACACGGCGACGGCAACGAAGGACAGGCGCGCCGGCAGCGAGGCTTCGGTCGGGGTGAGTCCGTCGCCGGAAGGAAGCCCCACGAGCCCCGGGTTCGAGAGCATGACGGCACAGGCGGCGAGTAGCAGCCCGCCCCCGACGTATCCGAGCGCGTAACCGGACGTGGACACGCGGTCCATCTCGTCGACCGAAGCGACATGAGGCAGGAGCGAGTCGTAGAAGACGAAGCTCCCGTTGGCCCCGATGTTCGCCAGGACGAAGAGGACGAGGGCGAACAGCCAATTCCCTTCGCGGATGAAGAACATCATCGCGACGGCCGCGACGCCGATCCCGAGGAAGACGCCGAGCATGCGCTTCTTCATCGCTCGCTGGTCGGCCATCGCGCCGAGGAAGGGGGCGAGGACCGCGATGACCGCCAGGCCGATCGTCGTGGCGACGCTGAACCGGAACGTCGCGGCGCCGTCGGGAAGTCCGGAGGCCGCATACGAGGGGAAGAAGACCGGATAGATCGCCGTGACGATGATCACGACCATGGCCGAATTGGCCCAGTCGTACATCGCCCACGCGCGCTGGGCCTTCGTCTTGAGCCCGATCCGCGCGAGCACGCCGGTCCGGGTCTGATCCGCTTCCATGGTCGCAGGGTAGCCGGGCCGCGCGGGAAGCGGCAATCGTGCGGGGCGCTCTCCTGAAGCGACTGGAATCGGCGCTCGTCCCCTGCCCGGCCGATTGCCCCGTTTAGCGAAGGGTCTTGAGGTACTCGACCAGGGCCGCCCGACGGGTCGAGTCGGCGATGCCCTCGAAGGTCATCGAGGTTCCCGGTGCCGCCAGCGCGGGATCTTCTACAAGAGCGGTCAGCCGGCGGGCGGTCCAGGACCCGGCCCAGCCGTCCATTGCCTCCGAGTAGTCGAACCCGGCCGCCGAGGCGATTCGCCGTCCGTAGACACCGAAGAGGTCCGGCCCGATCCCATGGGTCCGACCGTCGCGCACCGGGTGGCATTCGGCGCAGGCCTGGAAGGCCTCGGCGCCGCCGGCGAGGCGCCGGGCCGGCCGCACCGTGATGATCGCTCCTCCATCTGCCCAGATCACGATGGTTCCGTCCGCGCCCTCCGCGAGATCACGGACTCGCGCGCCGATCTCTATCTGTTCGGCGTACTCGAGCGAGCCCGCATCCAGACGCAGGCGAAACAGGCTGTTTCCGACGAGCGAGCCAACCAGGAGATCCCCGGCCCAGCCGGGGAACGCCGACTGCCGCACCTCGACCAGGTTCGAGACTCCGATCGACGGGACCCATGAGAAGACGGGCGGTTCGAGGACGAGCGAATCTCCCCCTGCAAGAGGCCACGTCGTGTCTTCGTACTCGACCCCATGCGTACGGTACGGCCAGCCGTAGTTCGCGCCAGCTCGGAGGATGTTCAGCTCGTCGCCGCCTTCGGGTCCGTGCTCGGTCGACCAGATCGTCCGGTCGAATGCCGCGAGAAGACCCTGCTGGTTTCGGTGCCCGAGTGTGAAGATCTCTGCGACCCCGGTCGTCGTATTCACTCGGAGCGTCTTACCGTAGTCGGCGGCGGGGTCCTGCGAGAAGTAGTTGTAGGCGTGGTTTCCGACGGTCATCAAGACGTGCTCTCCGTCCAGACGCGCCAGACGGCCTCCGGACACGTGGCCGCCGAAGGGGTCCACGAGCTCTCTGGGCACCGGCAGACAGGGAGACGTCTCGAAGAGTGTGGACGCGCGCGCGGTGCCGGGCGAGTCGGCCTCGACGTCCAGGGCGGTGAGTCGCATGACGACGCAGCCCCGATCGGCCTTCCAGAAATGGTGAGTCACCAGGTAGCGCGTCGGTTCTGCCGCACGGTCGATCAGGAGATCCGTCACCCGGAAGCGGACACGGTTCACTTCGGGCGGGACGTCCGCGTGGAACTCGTGGCGGTTGATCGGGACGGTGAACGGGAGCTCCTCCGTCCGGATCGACTCTCCGTCGGGCGTCAGTCTGAAGAACCGGCCGTTTCTCGTGACCACCAGGTAACCATCGCCGTCGACCTCGATCCCGCCTCCGTTCGCGGTCGGCTCCGGGATGAGTCCCTCGTGCCACGTGACGTCGATGCTGCCCAGGGTCGTGCGGAGGGTCCGGACCCGGGTCGCCGTCCCCTCCGGCGCCTCGCGCCCCAGCACCAAACCGGCGCCGGTCAGAGCGGTGACCATGACGAGCAGGGCCGCGCGTACACCCGGTGTGAAGCGAGCGACCAGCCAGGGCAGGTGCGGAAACGCGATCACGATCACCGAGGCGACGAGCAGCGGCACCGCCGCGAGTTGCACCCGGGAGGTGACGGCGAGCAGGCCGTACGTCGCCCCGAGGCAGACGGCCGGGATCATCAGGGTCCTCGAGCGCAGTCGAGACTCCGCGTTCCGCCACACCGCGGCGACGAGGAGAACCGCGACGAGGTAGCACGCGGCCTGCCCGATGACCTGCACTCGCTCGGCCTGCGGCACCTCCCATGGAGAGCCGCCGAACCACGTCTGGCTCACCCATAGACCCACCAGAAGGAATCCGGGGATCTGCCATGCCAGCCACTCCAGGGCGTTCGGCCCGACCCGTCCCGACCGCTCGTTCGAGAGCGACGCAGCCGTCGATGGGAGTCCCGCTGCGTCCGGGTCAGACATCGGCATGTCCGGGAATAGATGGGAACGAAAACGGTGGACCGGGAGGAAAGGGAGCGGACCTCGGGCCGAACGGCAACGACCCGAGACGGGCCCGAAGGGACGGGTCTATGCCGCCGCGCTTGCCTGTGACGCCCCGACCCCGCACCCTAGTCTCCGGAATCGTGTGTTCGGAAGTACGGCGTCACCTGCAGACTCCTCCCCCGGAGCGTTGCATCAGTCCTTCCAGCCGGAATGCTTCAATCGAGAGGGCATTATGCTAGAGAGGCGCGACATCGCCTACCAACTCGCGTCTCTCGCCCTGTCGTGGGTGAGTAACAACGAACGGCTCACGGTGCGGGAGCGCGAGGGTCTACGTCGAAGCATCTCCGCGATCGCCGACCTCCAGGGCTGGACGCCTCATGGTCAGTCCCCGATGGAGACCGCGTCCAAGGAGGTCCTCAAGCTCACACGAGCGGGCACGCGAGCGCTGGTTAAGGATCTCGAGGACGAGCTGGCCGAGAAGAAGCGCGAGATAACCCAGCTCAGGAGGGCCGGAAAAGCGCTTTCCGATCTCGCGGAGAAGGGCGATTTCTCGGACCCGATCGAGTTCAGTTACATGCATACGGCTCGGAGCCCCTCGTACGGCCTCGTCACCAAAACCCAGGAGCTCGTCCTGACCGAAGCGGCCGAGGCGGAGAAGGCCGCCGGGACGATCGAAACCAAGACGGAGACGTGGACCAAGCTCCAGAAGGAGATGATCGAGGTACTGAAGGGCCGTGGGCGGCAGCTCGAAGACATGAAGGCCGACCTGCCCGCCTTCGTGGCGACGTCCGAGAGCCTGATGGAGCACGTGCTGGCCACCCGGCTCTGAGTCCGGGGGCCGCCGGGCTCGCCGGCTATCTGACGCCCACCAGCCCCCGAACGGCGGCGACCAGCCTGGCCGAGTCGTAGCCGAGCCCGTCCTTGAAGACCAGACGCACGTTTCGGATGTCCGACGCGTCTTCGCTCAGGTCACCCTCGATGACCACGAGATCGGCGATCTTCCCCGCTTCGACCGTGCCCAGGTCGCCGTCGATCCCCAGAATGCGTGCCCCGTTCGACGTCATGACCTGAACGGCCACGGCCGGTTCGAACCCCGCCCGGACGAGTAGCTCGAAGTTGCGCTGGTCTCCGTAGCCGGGGAGGGCTCCCCACGCCGGGTCGACGCCCGCCGCCAGGACCCCGCCCGCCTCCACGAAGTCGACCTCGAACGCCATCATCTTCTCGAAGACAGCGACCATGAACGCCTGCGACTCGAGGATCGATCGGCGTTCCATCTCGTCGGCGACCACGTGGGGCGGGAGCGCATCGAGATCGCGGTCGGAGAGAGGGGGCACGTCCAGCGTGGCCTGTTCGGCGACGGCTAGCGTCGAGGTGATCGGCACCCCCGCCGCGACCATCTCCCTGATCGTCGTGGCGACGGCCGGATCGTCCATATCGAGGTCGGCGATCGCTCGCATGTACGTCGGGCTGCAGCGATCGGGCTCGCGCGCGGCATCGTACTCCGAGTTGGCCCACAGCCCATGCTCGACGTTGTCGATCCCCAAACCAGTCGCCTCACGGAATCCCACGGAGCAGAGATGGGCCGTGACCTTCATTCCCTGCGCATGCGCCTCGTCGATGACGGTCCCGAGCGCCTCACGCGTGATCTGCGTGTATGCCTTGATCCACTCCGCGCCCTCCGACGCCCAGTAGCGGACGTACCGACGTGCCGACTCCTCGTCCCTGATGACGTACATCCCGAGCTCGCGAAGCCGGGCGGATGGGCCGGCGCTGATGACGTACGGGGCGGTGATGTGGATTCGCGGGCCGGGGACCTCGCCGGCATCGACCGCCGCCTTGAGCGCGATATCCTGGTACGGAGCCATGCTTCCGGTCGTCCGGACGGTGGTCACGCCGGCGCCGAGATAGAGACGCGGCCCTGTGTACTGCATCTGGGAGACCGTCGGAGCCGACTGGTAGTAGTACATG
>Ga0224508_10005369_pt1 | contig 10269 bp, 28 predicted proteins | sample SF_Jan12_sed_USG_4_FD_170157 | JGI IMG/M metagenome (GOLD analysis project Ga0224508, IMG submission 170157) | Sediment microbial communities from San Francisco Bay, California, United States - SF_Jan12_sed_USGS_21 | ecosystem: Environmental > Aquatic > Marine > Sediment | place: USA... | reverse complement strand
AGATATTCTTTTAAGGATTTCATTTTTTTTTCCTTTCACCACGTTCCATATTTTAAAATTGCTGATTTAATTTTATTCAACCAATATTTAGGATTCTTTGCATTTGGCTTAAACACATTATGTATATAATGATGGCCGAAGATCTCTAAATATATATCCCATCTGATATCTGTCACCCAATCAGAATTGTAAAGTTTGTCATATATTGGTATGAGATGACCCATTACACAATATTTGTCACTAATAATGTTAAAATTGTGTTTAGTCACTTTTTTTGTATCAACCAAAGTTTTAAAATCACAATATACACGATCTAATGATATTATTTCCATTAAAACAAATCCGTCGATTTAGGTTTGCCAACTTTTGATAACATTGGTTTATATCTATAATCCTCTGCTTTAGTTCTATTATGTACCTGTTTCAAATGTTCTTCCAAATTATGGCCGTTTATAGTAACAGTACAAACTGATTTGTTACTCACATTGCTCATATATTCAATTAAACCCTTCAAATCTGTTACGAATTCGTATTGATCATCGTTTATTACTGTATACATTAGGCAAAAACTCCCATAATAAGAAACCCGCATATTAATCCCAAAATAAAAGTAACGAAAGAGACAATGTTAAATGAATATTTATTATCAATTAGTTTTTCTTCTATCCTGGAAATCGAACCGGATGTATATTTTAATGCACATTCTAAGTCGATTACTTTATCATTTATTTCTTGGTAATTCATTTTAGTTCCCCATTTATAAAATTATTAAATCGTGCTGATATAGAATTGATTTGATGTAATAGAGTTTTGCTCTTGTTATACTTTACCCTCATAATCAAATACGATTCCATAAGTTCTCTATAATCGTCTTTTAAATGCTCATGTTGTTTGATTAATTCATCATGTGGCAACTCAGTTAATTTCACCATTTAACACCCCTAATTTTACAATTTGATTAAAAGTTGATATGTAAGTCTATTTCATTGTTTATTAATAATAGCATAGTGTTAATAATATTAATTACAAATTTTATTACAAAAAAATTGATTTAGAACTTTCCACTTGGATTTTCATTATAACGTTTACACAATAAAAAAAGAAAGAGAAAGATAAAAATGATTGAAGCTATACAAAGTAGAATTTCTATTATGGTCATTGTTTATAACACCTTTCTTAAGTAAAAATAATAAAAAAAATAGGTTCCAGTTGGGAAAATGAAGTAAAACCAACCGGAACCTATATGGTGAGAAAATATTATTTATATAATCCCACTACGCCAGCTTTCTTTAATTGTTCATATGTGTTAACATCTGTTCCAACTGGTTCGCCAATAATGTGTGAGTGCCACCAATCCAAATAATTTTCAAATTGTTCTTGTTTAGATTGTCCATTGTTTAATTCTATTGAAAATAAATCTAAACTGGGATATTGACTATTACATTTATGCTTCATTGTGCAACTTCCTTTTTGATTGATTAATTTTTGTTGTTTGCTAACATTATTATAGTATACAAATTGAAAATGTCAAACACTAATAAGGAAAAAAATTACGTGTATGCTCATTATCAATTATTTTCCCATTCATATCCCTATAATGCGTAACCATGTTTTTACTAACACACTGAAAACATATTTTTTTATTAATTTCTACTATAGCATACTTATTGTATACCAACTTATTACAAAAATAACACTTATTGTTTTTCATGATGATTGTAATAATTCCATCTGTTTTTTTAGTATTATAAACTCTTTGTCTCGTTTTTCTCTTGTTTGTTCCATAAACAATTTATTCAAATCGTGTAATTCGCCCAAGTCTATTCCCTTTAATTGCCATAGATTATTCTTTTTCATTTTATTGTAGGCTTTTTGGCTATTGCGAATTGATATTCTTTCTTTTCTGTGATTTTTTACTCTGCGTGCCAATTCTTGTCTTGTCATGATTACCCTCTATTTTACGTTTTTAGTTGTCAAATTTGCGTTTATTGATATAATTGGGGTTGGTGTTACAATTATTATTAAAATGAAAATAGGTGCGGTTAAAAACAAGAAAACACAAATAGTCCACACCGATATAATATATAGGCTAGTAAACACCCTGATATTATTGGACAAAGAAAACCTAAAAACGCAAATGTTATAAATCCATAGTAACTTGATTTTGGTTGACAGACGGTTTTTCTTTGTTTGTCTTGTATTTGTACTAGCAATTTTGTTCGTTCATTGTCATTTACCATGATTGATTCCCTTTGATTTTGATTTGATTGATTGATCATTATTAATAATTGTGTCTATTTTTGATTGTGCAATCTGTTTTTCTTTTTGATAGTGTTCCATATATTTGTTATTACCTTCATTTTTGTACTTGTATATAAGCTGATCATAGTTTTTTAGTTCTTGCTGGAGTGCTTTTTGTGACATTTTTGGCATTGGTGTGTCTCTTGGTATACCTAATATTAAGGTTTTACCTGTACTTTTACAACCATTAGAATGATATTGAAAACTGTTGAATTCTGTCCAATAATATCTACCATTGTACATTATTTTAACTAATTCAATATCCCTATAATATTCATATTCATCATCAGTTGAAATAATTTCTCCTGGTTTTATAACTATTCCAACACCATCGTTAATATGTTTTTGTATTATGAAAGCCATTCCTAATGTACCTAAACCATTGTAATTCGTGTTCATTATCATTCCACCAATACTATCTTCAATAACTCTCACCATATTAGTTTTTGTTCTTGATACATATTTGTGTCCAGTTACTGTATAATTTGTCCAAGCGTTAATGTTTTGTGTGACGGTTATAAATGTTATTAACAGTAATAATTTTTTTTTCATTTTTATTTCCTATATTTATTTTTCACTACTGTTCCACCCTCATTAGCATAGATACTAGTCCAAGCTGTTTTTTTAACTATCCCAGTCTCATCTTTATAGTAGCTATCTTTTATTTTTATTTCAGTTATTTTAATTCTATATGCTGCTGGATTACTAACAATTCGTTCCTTTTTATCTAGAATTTGATTAGGAACCATATTTCTCACTATGATTTTATCCGATTTTATGAGGTTGAACCACGGGCCATAGATGTCATATTTAATCAAAACATTTCTAAAATTACTATTCTGCGTGGTTTTAATTTTCATATCAGCATAGAAACCTGGCATAAACCTGCCGTCCTTTCCTCTGTGTTCCAGTTTGCTATCATAGTCCATGACTACTAATACAGTACCCGCTTCTGACCTATAAATACCTTTGCTTACATCTGCAAAACTTTTTTCCATTACAAATATAATGATTATGATGATTACAATTAATTTTATGATTGTTTTTAACATGATAAGAAAGCCTCTTAGGTTTTAAGTGATTAATGATTGATTGATTGATTGATACTTGCTATACATATTAATATAACACAGTTTTTAGATAATACAAACACTTTTTTGAAATAAAAAATATTTAGTGTAAAAAAGTGTGGCTCATCCCCTCAATCAAAAGGATGAGCCACTAATAAGGGTGCCATTGGTTAATCAGACCATGGACACCCAATGCGCAGTCTAAAGGGGAAAGAGACTGCGACTTTTTGGATGTTATTTAATTTGTAAAAATGTCTCCCCATCTTCATTACTGTCAAAAACGATAAGATCTTCAACCTCATATACCAACTCTGGTTTCCAACTACCGTCTTTGTCTCTTTCATATTTGCCTATACGTACCGGTTCATCAAGCTCATTTTCCATAAGCCTTGAGCCATAATCTATTAATTCGCGCCATGTCATACTGATTAATCCCTTAGATGTTCTGTTAATTCTAAATACACATCATATAGTTCTGAATAACGTTTTTCAATTCTATCATTTCTTTCTACCAGTATTTCATTTCTTTCCTTAAGGGACTCAATCGAGTCCCTTAATTCCACAATTGTTTCTTCAAAGTATTGTTTTTCTACTCTTAGTTCTTCCATTAATGATGATGAGTATGACATTTTATATTACCCCTTAGTTGTGATTAATGTTTATTAGAATTTCGTTATCTTTAATATAGTGCATTTTGTCTTTTATGCAAGTCATATTATCAATATTTATTTGATGATGGCTTATTTTTGTTTCTAACAGTAATGATTTGTACTTGTGTAACAATAATATGTGCTGTTCTTGTAAGGTTAGATACTCGTTTTCCATATTAATATAGTACAGTTTTTAGATAATGCAAGTGCTATTTACAATCTTTTAATAAGTTTTTTATAGCTGAGTTGACAAACTTAACAACAACTGGATTATTTTTCTTTTGCAGTTTGAATTTAATTAAATTGCAGTATTGACGATATTGTTCCCAAGTCATAATGTACCCCTTTTAATTAATGATTAGTATTTATAATAGTATTATAGTGTACATTTACTGATAATACAAGGGTAAAATATGATTTTATTTAAATTAAAATATTTCAACGTCTAACTTCCTCACATAATACTGTGAACCATTATCTTCAATCACATAATAGTTTTCCTCGCAATCACATTCAGAAACTAGCAACACATCTCCTGCTTCATAAATTTTTAATATGCCTAACAGTTTACCACCGAGAATATATTTAGTACATTCGTTCGAACTATTATTGCACAAAGTCTCTATATATAAAAAATCTTTGGGATATCGGCAAGCAACAATATTATTATTAACATAGACTATTAAATTCTTATCTAGGTGTGGATGTACTGTATCAATAAATAAAAAAATCAAAACAATAGATGTTAATATCATTTTTTTCATTTTAAGTATATTCTTCGAAGTTTTCTAAAAAAGCTTCAGTGTTGTTCAGATAATAGCTTAAACCGTTAATTTGCTTACTTAAATAATCATTAAATTTTATTCTATCATAATTTTCAACAAATAAAAAATCAAAGACTTTAGGGGCGAAGCCAAATATAGACATTGAATTTAGACTCATATGTTGCATTAAAATATCGTAATCTATAACAAACTGGTCGTTAAATCTTTTAATAAAAAAAACTGTGCCTGGTACATCATAAAATCCTTCAATCCATCCTCTGGTAGGTATACAATAATTATTATAAAACGTCGAATCGTCTATAATGCCCTTTCTAGGATTATCTAACACATATTTGCCAGCAAATATAAGATGGTTTACCAATTCTAAATTTTTTTGAGTAATAATACCCACAACTTTAACTCCTGATCTGACAATACGTATTGGTATATCTGTCATTTTGCTATAATTACTATTTTTGTTTCATTCATATTAGCGTCTATTAACTCAACAATAAAGTCCTCTTTCCTTTCTATTACTTTGAACATTTTATCATCATATGATCTAATTTTCAAATAACACATATCAACAGTCATATAAGTAACTGAATAATTTAAATAAGAATTAATGTGATATATGTCACAAATTGTTTTAACTAACGTTTCCATAATCCAATATATCACATATTTGTCCATAATTCAACGACAAATTTAACAATTTTTGTACTTTTTGCAACTCTGGTATAGGTGCACGCATTAATTTATTATAATTAATCACCGCATATTCACATTTTAACTGGTCAAGAAATTTAATAGCGAATGAGTGTTTTTTTGTATTCATTTTAATTATAGAATTTAATGTTTGTCTATTACCATTGTATTTTTGTAATGATGCAGAAGATTCAGATATATTCCTGTACATATATATAAACCTATAGTTCAAATCGACAGGTATAAATTGAACATAATAATTTATTATTTTAATCCAAACATTGGGATTTTCTTTGATCCAGTTTTTATATGTGTTTGGCTTAAACATATTCGAATGTTCCATATATGAATATGAATTAAATTTATCAGGTCTTTTACACTCATCATACAATATCGTTTCACCAGACATTTTTAATATACGCATCATTAATGATGTTCCACTGCGAGGCACCCCTGTAACTATATTATATTTTTTTTTATTTTCTTCTTGCATAGCGTCCATATTAAGACTATATTATATTTATTCAACAATCAATCAATTAAAGGAACAGAAAGAAATGGAAGAAATTGTCGCATTATTAAAAAGTAATGGTAATAAAATAGGCTGGATCGAATTTAAAAAAATAAATGGCACTATGCGCAAAATGTGTTTTAGGAATTTGCCTTTAAGTAGGCTTAAAGGTGGTAATACAAGATATGACCTGAAAGCTGCAGGTGTTTATCCAATTTTAGATATAAAATCAAATCAAATAAAATCTGTAAAATTAAAGAATATTAAAAGAATGACTTTAAATAAAATTAAATATGTTGTGTTAGGAGCTTGATAATTTTTTTGTTTTGTTCAATGCTTTCCTAATCATAAGACCAAACAGTTTAGATCTACTTATATTCAATTGTTTGGCGTATTTATCTGCTGCCTGTATTTCCCTTTCTTTTAAATATATGCTTATGTTACGACCATCTTTGTCCATGGTTAGTCCTTAATGTATTTTATTATATTGTTTGCAATGAATTCTTTAACATCAGAAAGCCTGAGCTGTGTAGAAGCATCAGATTTTGCATTAGGTGGATCTATGTGCACTTCCATAAACACACCCCTAATATGTCCAGTCGCCATTGCACACCGACAATACAAACCTTGTTGATTTATACCGGCAGTAACTTTGCCCGAATTAGGCGTTTGACAACAGTGGGTAATATCCATTATCAAACCATCGGAAAACAAACTCATCCTCTCAAAACCAACATAATCAACAATCAATTGGTTATAACCAAACGATGTGCCCCTTTCTATTATATACACTTTATTTTTATGCTTATTTGCCTTTTTAACACTGTGTAAAATAGAGGATGGTGACATAAACTGTCCCTTTTTAATAGTAATATGATTATAATTACTTGCAGCCGCTTGAATTAAATCAGTCTGGCGACATAAAAACGCCGGGATTTGCGCTACATTGATATAACTTTTCATATAAGACACTTGAGATGGAGTGTGAAAATCTGTGGTTGTTAATATGCCCATATTGTTATTAATAGTATGAAATACGTCAGCAGACTTCTCCATTCCAATACCCCTAAATGAATCAGCGCTAGTTCTATTAGCCTTATCAAATGAACCTTTAAAAATATATTCTAAATCATATTCATCACATATGTCAGCCATAGTCGATGCTATTATTAAAGGGTCAAATTCATTCTCAAGTACACAAACTCCTCCAATAATACAAAATCTATTATCATTGACCATCACGCACCTGCATTATATTTACTATTACGCCAGCAATCATTAAAATTGTTAAAAAAAACAAAACGTTAAAGTCTATTACTAATAATAAAAACCAGTTATCTAAAAATTCCCATACAGTCATTAAACAATTTCCTTATCTTCATTTATATAAAATTCGTTTATCGTTTCTTTATTATCATTAAGCCAGTCTGCAACATGGCCAGCTATTACTTTAATGCATTTAGTACACTTACTATTAATTCCTTTACCAAGCGGTACACCATTTATATAGATGTATTGTAACTTAGCTTCCGGCATTTTTTCAGTGATCGAACCGAACCCTACTGTTTTTATCATTCTTATACTCCATAATATTGTTTTATATATATTTAATATAGTAATGGTTTAGTAATATAGCAATAGTGATACAAAAAAAAAGCGCAGAATTCATTCTGCGCCCTTAATTCGGTTAAACATTGCCTAATGCTACGGTGAACTACTTGAGCTATTACTAGTTAATGAATCTTCAGTTGAAGAATCACTAGACATGTCGCTTTCGCTTGAGCTGCTATCACTTGAGCTTGTCTCACCCGTACTAGAACTGCTCACAGTTGAGGCGCTAGACGTACTTTGCTCACTTACTGTACTTGAACTTTGGCTAGTATCAGTTGAACTACTCTCACTAGTTGATGATTCGCTTGTACTGCTGCTAGTGTCTAGAGCTAACGTCGATGACGAACTAGAACTTGCACTAGAAACCGATGTCAGCGATATACTGCTTTCACTGGTTGACGAATCACTACTGCTTGAAGTAGAAACGGTACTGTCAGATAGTGTAGAATCTGATGAATTACTAGAACTCGTAGAAGAACTAGTATCCAAAGCAAATGTAGAGCTTGAGCTACTAAACGAACTCGAACTGGTTAACAATTCAGCTGTTGAGCTTGATGTAAACGAACTAAACTCAAGGCTAGAACTACTGGATGACGATTGAACTATTAAAGCGTCACCATTAACGATGACTCTCAACGGTCGTTGCTGAAATTGCATATTTGTAACTGCATAATATTCCGACACAGCGTCATCCAGAGCCACAGAACAAATAGAAAATACATTTGTCCTTGGACCTGCTGTTTTAGCAACCTGTGATATCGTGCTTCCTGCTTGTCCTGTCACTGGGTCAAAATTTTTAACTGTGACAAGTCCCGTACTGGTATGATCCAATGCATTAACATATGTGTCATAAAAATTAACTATACGGTTTGTTGTCAAAGCAGGGTCAGCTTCGGCAGTGCTGAAGTTTATAAATACTGGTTTATAAGCCATATTGCGACCCTCCTAAGGTATAGGTTAGGCTACAACAACACGAAGCGGTCCGCCCCAGCGGCCAAATGAATTCACAGGCACTTTGGTCTCTAAATCAACATTACTAATTGGATAAAGGTAAATCTCTGCGTTCGCGTCGTCGACAAAGAAATTTAACATTCCATTAGAGTCAACTGCTAAACCACAGGTAGCGTCCTGAGTGATAGCACCACCCGAATTCCCGGTTAAAACGTCCAAAGACTCAATAGCCACTAAACCCGTTGTAGTATTAGCAAGTGCATTTGAGTATGTATCAAATGCACGAACATGTTTTCCATTAACCAATGCCACATCAGCTTCGGTTTCTTTCACATCAATTGTTTGAAGTACTAATGCCATAATTTTTTTCCTTATTTGGTTTTATTAATATTTTACACATAGCAGACACTATGTTTATATATTATTATATCTATAGAACTGTTAGTAATAAAAAAATATAAAAAATAATTTATAGCTTGTATTGTGTTAACATCTAATATATATTATTATTAATGGATTTTGTCCGTTTCCTTTTTTTAATCACGGCCAAATTTTTAGCTGCACAAATTTTTGAACAAAATATTTTATATCCAACATTAAAAGATCTAAATGAAACTGTTTTATTATTACACTCAATACATTTCGGTCTTTCATTTATGTTGTAGATATAACGATAACAACACTCATTGAATGAACAACCCAACAATTCCTTTTTTTTTACATATTTTACTAAATATGGATAATCTTTCACTATGTGGCAATATACATTTCTACTGCCATAATGTGTAAATAATGATAATAACAATTTACGGTGTCCATCCATGACAAATCAAAATATCCTATATAGGCCCTATAAATCAATCAATAAATCAATTGAGGTGCTAGATGATAATCTAGTTCAAATTGTTAAATCAATATCATCAATCTATATACACTCAATAGTTAATAAGAATTATGAAAATGTATTAAACAACGATGATTTTCTTTATTATTTTAATAACGGCAATTGTCACTATTCTGATTTATATAAATATCACAATGTGGCATGCAAGCAATGGAAATTGAGAGGTGGAGACATTATCAGTTACATTTCCGATGTAGAAGACCAAATTATAAAACTTGCTGACAAATGTAAAAAATATAAATATCCCACTTCTATGTGTACATATCATAAACAACTGTTAATCATGTATGATAGTAAATATATTGACATCCTGTAACCAAGGATCATTCATAACAATTGGCACTGCCAATGTACCAACTGTTACAAATAAAATCCAAAACAGTTGTATATTTTTATCTTCACTATAAAGAGAAAACAATAAACACACCAATATATATATTAATGGTTCAGTTGACATTTTCCAATACTTGATCCAATTTAGCTTCTAATAAAGCGCGCTGAATAATATTATAGTCTATAGTATACATATTGTGCGTTGTTACTTCATTTATTGAATCTATCACTATAGGTTTGTGATTATTCACCTTATCTAACTCACTTCCTATTACTGATGTACTGATTGATAATAATATTATTAGAATTGTATTTTTCATGTTATATTCCCCTTTTTATTTTTTTATTTTATTTTATCCACGTGCCAAATAACTTCTTTACTATTTAATATAACATGTCTTTAAAAAAATACAATCAGAAATTTTATATTTGTTCAGTTTTTATTAAATCACAGTTTTCATCAAAT
>Ga0224508_10005368_pt1 | contig 10271 bp, 26 predicted proteins | sample SF_Jan12_sed_USG_4_FD_170157 | JGI IMG/M metagenome (GOLD analysis project Ga0224508, IMG submission 170157) | Sediment microbial communities from San Francisco Bay, California, United States - SF_Jan12_sed_USGS_21 | ecosystem: Environmental > Aquatic > Marine > Sediment | place: USA... | reverse complement strand
CCAACATAGTATTTGGAATGGGTGGTGGTCTCCTACAAAAAATTAATAGAGACACTCAACGATTTGCTTTCAAGTCGTCGGCTCAAAAGAGAAACGGTCAATGGTATAATATATTCAAAGAACCATTAGACACATCGAAGACATCGAAGAGAGGTCGTTTAATTCTAACACAAAATGAAAAGGGTCATTATCAAACTGAACAGACATTTAAAGAAAAGGATGAAGGATTACTACAAACTGTATTTCTCAATGGAGAAGTAATAAATCCAATAACATTTGGTGAAATAAGGAAGAATGCTGAATAAATAATAATGGGCCTGAATGGAATCGATCAGTGCAACGAGACTATATATGCTGATGGTAGTTGATCTAATGGCTACCCAAAAAATAGATCAAGCAGTAATTGTAGAAGATACAATGCTTATGGCTGCGTAAGCCATGGTAACCCAGTGAAGACGTTCAGGGAGTAATTGGATGTTACCTCATTAAGCTGAACATGTTAGTGCGGTATGTTAGCGTTAGTATGAGTGTTAGTTCTCTAAACTAACTATATCAGTAGAGTTATATAGAATCTGCAAATGACACGGGGGTTCGAATCCCCCCAGGTCCACCATTTTTTATTGCATATTATTAATTTTTCTTATATAATGTAAGAAGAATAAAAACAAAGGATAAAATAATGAAATCATTTGATAGAATTATGTTGAGTATTATATTTGGATGTTTGTTAGCTTTAAATGTAATTAGTATTTTGTATATCGGTGTAGTTTCAGACCAAGTAGAAAAAATCGAAGCAACTACAAAGGATTAATTATGACTTTATATGAAAAATATCTCTTCGCTTTAGTGATAGGTGTTCTAATGGCTATGGGTATTTTAAATTTTTTAATGAACAATAAAATACTGGCAACTATTAGTTCGTAACAAGGAGAAATATTATGATGGATACATTTGATAAGATAGTAATTAGTGTATTATTTTTTGCTTTATTTATGTTAAATGGAATTATTCTTTCAACAGTTTCTGAAATTAAAGAGCAATTAGATCCAACTCCAAAGATATTTTATACAATTCCACTTTCAACTGATCAAGTCGTAGAGGATTAATAATGAGTTCATCTAAATTAATTTCAACTGTTGATAAAATCGGTTTAGGTATTGCATTAGGTATATTGTTAGCTATAAGTTTTATGTCTATATCATCAATATATTCTATAGAGAATCAGTTAGATACAATTCAAGAAACCATTGATAAAGAACCAGAATTGTTGTATATTGCAATTCCAAGAGATCATCCTATAAGGCAAGAAATAAAAGAAATTGTTTTAATAGAAAGGAATTAAAATGGATATTAAACCTGTTGTTTTTATGTTACTTTGTGTAGGTGTATTAATATCAGCTGTATATTTCAGAGTAGCGATTGTACAAAGAACTTTAGATAAAAACCATAAAAAACTTATGGAATTGTTTTTACATTTGGACGATACAAATGCTATTCCTTCTGAAACTGAAAATACAATAAAATTATAAGATAGCAAAATGATATATGTAACTCTAGCTTTAATATTTATTTGGCTTCTAGCTTTCATATTTATTTGGCTTCTTTCGGAAATATGAAAGTTTTAATATGAAAAAGACCTTTCTATATATGGATAACAAAGATCAAACTAAATTACATAGTTATAAAGGAAAAGTAATTGAACTTGATGTTAAAGGTAAGAGTGACAATGAGGTGAGGACTGAACTCTTTACTAAAACAGATTTTTTAGGTAAAACATATATTACTCAACTATTTAGAATAGATGGGGTATTTCCTCATTTAAAACCTATTTGAAAAAATGAAAGTCTTTGCTGCAACAGGATTCAAAGGCCATTGGCCATTAAGCACATCTGCTGTTATTGTTGCCAACACAAAAGCTGAAGCATTTCGAGCTCTTTGTGATTTATTAGAAAAAGAAGGTTTATTACAAAAGAAAAAAGATTTTAGTATTAAACAATTATTTGAAGTAAAAACTAATAAAGCATCCACTACAATTTTATTAAATGGTGATTATTCATATGATGAAAAGAATGGTGAGCCAGTAATTAGACAATTACCGAAGTTAGGAAAAGACTAATGATTAAAATCTATAGTCAAGAAGAATGGTTCGATATATGTCGTAATAAATTGAAAGAACAAGATAAACCAATAATTACATTAATAAAAGTTCATCGAAAAATAGCGAAGACTTCAACATATAGAATTGAATCTTCAAAAATTAAATTAATTGGGTTTTCCGTTGGACAATATATCAAAGAAGATAAATTAGATAAATTAGTTGAACGACATATAGTAGATGTACTTTGTGAGATGTGATATAAAAACAACCTTGATACTTTTAATTTATTACTAAATATTGTTGGTAAATTCCCGAGGAGAAAATAAACGAACAAGGAGAAGACAATGCAAGTGATAGATAGAGTGTTATTCGCCATAGCTTTTTTAATAGTGCTTGGTTTAACATTTTATAATGGGAGAAAAATAAATGAGTTATGTATGGATCTTCGTGAAATAGAAGTGCTCCATTCTCATACTCATCATAATTATATTATGGGAGGACACAATCCTCCCCATGTATTGCCAGATTATTTACCATCGTTAGCCAGAACTAAAGCTGATCATGAATGTAAATAATTATAACGGCGATAGAATGGCAATAGAAGAATATAATTTATCTAAAATATCAGTTTTCTTTGGATTTGTATTAGTCCTTATTTATTGGTTAGTTTTATCTTCTTTCATTAATAGTATGATGAATGCTACTCAAATTAAAATTGAACCCACCGCAACTGAAAAAAGTTTAATAGAATAAGATTCTTAAATTATTAAATTTTAGAAATGTATAATAATGCACAAAAGAATACCAGACTGTCTAGTACTCAATAAGGGTTGGATACCAATTCACATTGTAAGTTGGCAAAAAGCAATTAGCTTAATTTATCAAGAGAAGTGTAAAGCATTAGATAAAGATTATTTGTCTTATGCATATGATGATTGGAAGGCATTTTCTATTGCGAATGCAAAGAATTATCATATCTTACATAACATAAATTATCCGCTCGCTCTCCCTGAAATTATTGTATCAATTTCATTTGATAGGCTCCCAGATAGACAAGTGAAGTATTCTAGACAAAATATATTTGCTAGAGATAAATTTAGATGTATGTATTGTGGAAAACAATTTCAACGAAAAGAGTTAACATTAGACCATGTATATCCTAAATCAAAAGGTGGAAGGACTACATGGAGTAATACAGTTTCATCTTGTTATTCATGTAACCAGAAGAAAGCTAATTTAACTTTAGAAGAAGCTCATATGAGATTGAAATTTAAACCAAAGAAACCAAAATGGTTCTCTCCGCTTGATGGAGTTAATGTAAAAACTCATCCATGTAAATCATGGAAGCACTTTATGGATAGAGTTTCTAAATCAGTTTAATGATTTTGCAAATGAGCTAATGGAGAGGTTTTCGTTAGATCAAACCATAGAGTATAACGAAAACCTTTCGCATCTTCTATATTTAGAATTTTGAACTTTCTTCGTTTGCGATGTCTATCTGTTCGAGTTTGTGTATTTTCACCTAATATAAAAAATTGACCATCTGGCTCGCCAAACTTCTTAATTAAAAATACATCAATTTCTCTCTCATATTTGTTGATAATAACTGGATTATTTATAGATGCTCCGATATCAATATGAGTTGGTCTTGGTGCTTCATTAACTTCAGCTTGTTGAGGAGTTTCTTGAAATACATGAGCTGGAGGCTCTTCTGGCTTCTCAAGTTTTTCAAGTACTTCTTCAGTTTGAGCAAATACATTCTGAGGAACTGTTTCTTGTTCTTTTAGTTCTTCTTCTTCTCTTTCTTGAATAATAGAATCAGCTAATGCTGTAACTAATTTATCAGGTTCAGTTATCGGCTCTTTAGGTTTTAAATTAGTTGAAGGTTCATTATTATCTTCTAATGGTTTTAAATCTTCAACACTTAAACCTCGTTTAGTTTTTTTGGGACGCTCTCGTCGAACAACTCGTTTTTTGGATTTGTATTTCATATCAAACTTATTTATGATATGTTTAGAATAATTCTACTCCTCGATCTATAACATATTTCATAAGATTAGCTGGAGTAATAGTTCTAATAAAGAATGCAATAAACCCTCTAATATATCTCTCTAAATCTTCTTTTGAGTCAAAATATGTTACTCCTCTTGAATATTTTTCAGATTGTTTTTTGTTATAGATATTTTCACTGTTATTTGTAAGTTGATCAAAATCATAAAATTTATCTCTGATATAATCAGTTTCTATAATACCAGTATTCATCATACCAAGAAATTCGCCATAATCAGCTTTAATTTGTTTTTTATCGCTAGGTTCAAGAAAAGGATTTCCTAATACATCTTTTAGAGTTGCTTCAAAATCTTTGATATTTTTCTTGATAAGGACTTTAATATGATCTCCATATTTATCAATAATTTCATCAACTATTTGTTTATCAGATTGAATATCAGGACCATGTTTATTAATATAAGATTGTTCAGGTTCTTTATTTCCATATGTTTTAGGGCTATAACCACCTGCACCGCGATATTCAGTTCGAGCTCTTTGAAATTCACTATCAGGAATAATAAACACTTGAACATCTTTTCTCATAGATGTAGGTATATAATCAATTGTAATATTAGAACGAACAGTTAAACTTGGAACTCCAGACGAATCACCTTTACCTTTAGTAAATGTAATAGGTCTTTGAATAGTTTTAATAAATTCATCTTTAGTAAAGATCCAAACATTTAGAGGATAACCAGATCTCGGATTACCATATGCACGATCAGCAGGATCTGTGAATTCTATATCAGCATTTCTATTCTCTTGTTTAATTAAAACTCTATAATTATATGTAGGAGATTTAGGATTAGTATAAACAATAAAAATAGCATCACCGCGACGTAGAACTGGTTTAAAATCAAGCTTATTATCTACAGGCATCAAAGTTACATTTGCATCAGCTTTTAGATTTATATTTTTACCAATAGAAGGAATTGGATTATCATCGTTAATAACTCTTTCAACCTCTTTTAAATTTAAACCTAATCCATCAGCAATTTCTGATGCATTTAGTCCTTTATCTTGAAGTTCTCTAACTTGACTTGCTCCAACAAGAGAGTGAATTTGTTTAATAGGTATTTGAGATGTAAAATATTGACTTAAAACAGATTTCTCTAAAATTATTGGATTAACTTCTTGTCTATAAATTTCCGATATCAGTCTTTCTGAATATGTTTGATGCATTTTTTGTTCCTCTTGAATATTTATCTAAAAACATAACATTCCTCTTATTTTCTATTGGAATTCTTTTGATGTGTAATATATAATAATAGAATGAAAATTTATAAAGAACAATATAATACCTATATAGATGCTGTAATTGAGAAGTTAGCAAAAACAGAATGGATAAAAGATGTAGAAAATATCATAACTATGGCACGTGGCGGACTAATTTTATCACAATATATATCTTATGAATTTGATATCAAGAAAGTTCATTCTTTTGGAATAAGTTCATATGAAAATGATCAACAACAAGACGCATTAAATATATATCAAGAACTAACTCATAATTTTTCTGGTCAGAATCCTGTATTAGTAGTTGATGATTTATTTGATACTGGTCGAACATTTTTATATGTTTATAGTCGATTATATCCATATTTTCAAACTAGTTCATTCAGATTTACCGATTCTGTATGTAATCCAAAAATCTATTCAGCTGCAATGTTTGTTAAATCTCATGCTAAAATTAAACCAGATGTGTATATTGAAGAAGTTCCTAGTGATGAATGGATAATATTCCCTTATGACAAAACCTAATAATATTGCAGGTAAAGGTGATAAGTGGCGGCCAACTAATTATAAGAAATATAGAGATTCTTCTTTATGGTCTAATTTAGAACAATTAAAATCATTTAAAGAAGGATTAAAAGAGTGTGATGAAGGTAAAACAATTGATATGGAGAAAGCATTAACAACTCCACCAAAGGATATTTAAATGCCACCAAGAGCAACTAAAAATTTTATATTTGTTACATTACAACCATGTCAAAACAAAATATGTACAGTTTGTAAAACTAAAATGGTGGCAGGTTTGCCATATTTAATTTGTATGGATTATAACAAAGAACAAGCATCACCTTCATTTTGTTGTTGTATAATTTGTATGGAAACAATTATGGAACAGGGTCAAGCTCTCAAAGAACAACTTAGTGAAGAGAACTTAAGTAAATATGAAACAAACAGAATAGTAACTAATTTATAATTCTTCATCTTGTTCTATAATTGGTGATGGTTGACCAAGTATTCGATGAACTTTATGAATGGCGAAATCAGTTAATTGTATATTATGAACTTCTACTCCCCAATGAAGAGCATCTGTTCTAAGAGATTTGGTTACTTCTGATAAAATATTATCCATATCAGTATTAACATCTTCAAAAGTGCTGTATTCACTTACAGCATGTCTCAATTTAGCTTTTGTATGAGTATAGAGAGTTTCATTTAAATCTTGTACTTTATAGAATGCAGCAACAATATCAACTATTTTATATCTAATAGAAGGTTGAAGTAAAATAGTTTCCATTGATTCGAGAGTAACAGATAATTCATCAAGTGGTTGAATTTGATCAATTACTTCCATATAATCTAATTGAGTAATAGCTGGCCACCATATCCACCAACCTGGTTTTAATACTCTACTAATTTTTCCTAGAGTAACAGTTACGCCCATCTCATTTGGTTGTATAATATGAAATCTAGGAATGATATTAGTTATCTTTTCAAAGAATTGAAGAAGCAATTTAAACATTTATGATCCTATAAGTATTATTATGCAAACATTTTCCGATTTTTATGCAAAAGCTAAAAGAAACCGTCTTAAAAGGGGTAAAATTAAAAGAGCTAAATTTGCCAAAGCAGGTAAGGGACCGCATTTAACTCAACTTGCTGTAAATGATTCAAAACAATTATTGAATCCAAATACCAGACAAGCTGGGTCAGATGCTCCATCTTCAAGTACCTATGGCCTAAAAGGTTAAATTAGCGATTATTCTCTTCTTGTGTTTGTTGATTATCACCAACGATGTCGATGGAAATTTCATTACCAGTACTATCGTCAATATTAATAACAGTTGAACCAGTATTATCACCACTTCTATCACTGCCACCATCAATTGCATCGTCAATAGCTTTTACGCCTTCGTAAATACCATAACCAACACCAACATCAACAACTGCACCAAGAACTTGAGCACCCATAGCTTTTGCATCATAAGTTACGACATTCATTGCACTGATATCTATACCAATACCTTGAACATCTCCGTTCTTATATGAAACAAATAGATCAGGCTCTCCTTTTGCATTTGCGTAATCTCGAACCAATCTATCTTTAGAACCGTTATATGCATACATAGATGCACAACCACTTCCAAACGTAAGCATCACTAATAATCCGAATGTAATTATCTTTTTCATATTAATAATTATCCAATTTTTATAATTTTCACGTGGATTTTTTTATAAATATACATATAATAATTATACGATTAGATTAAATGTCGTTAAGATGGCAAAGTAATAAAATGTTATGATTGTTAGACTAAATTAAAATGAAAAAAACCATGATTATGATGGTTTATATTATACATTAAAAAGCACCGTTATGATGGTGTATACAGACTGGTTATTTAAAATATATTAAATATTAGAAACGTACCTTAAAAAAGGTACGTTTCTTTTTTTATGGCTTTAGCTAAATAACGACAGAGGAAAACATTATGAGTAAAAATTGGTTATGCCCAAAGTGTAATATTAAAAGTGCAGATGAAGTAACTCGTTGTTCTTTTTGTGGTGGACCGCGCCCAGCTAAACCACAACAAGCAGAGAAAGATATTAAAGACTATTCAGAACACAACTTACGTAAATCATTACATTATCAAATTGAACATATGAAACCTCAAGCTTTACATAGAGTTTGGAAATGGTTAGAGGACAATATTATATAATGTGAAGAAAAAAGTTCCAATCCGTAAATATTTGGTTTTTATCCCCAAATTGTTTATTGTTATTTTAAATTTATATGATAGAGATAAGTGTAAAGAATTTTATCTCCGTGTAAACTTAAAAAAAGATTGATATATGTGTGAGAATATCATATCATAAAATAATCAAATAAAGGAATCCATTATGCTTGATCAAATCAAAGAACTTATCAAAACTATTGCCGATGATGATGAATTGTTCGACTTAAGTGCGAAACTTCTTAGAAAGTCATATGATGCACTTATAAAAGAAGGCTTTACTGAAGAACAAGCTACTTTGATTGTAGCTAATCAAACTCCAGTTGCTTCAGCTAAATAAAATGTTCTGGGTTGTACGACATATTGGTGCTAATTGGAGAGTCCCTAAATTTAATAAAGGTAAGGATTACTCTCTTTTTTACTCTTTCTGTGAAGGAAAAGAGGATGGTTGGCCATTTAGATTTGATGAAGTAACAGAATTCGATAAAGCTTTTAAATACAAAGAAAAAGAATTAGCTGAAAAATTCATCAAGAATACATATGATAGTTTAAAAACCAAAGATAAAACTGGTCTGTTTGAAATTGAAGAATATACAGATTGGCCAATAGAATATCTAAAGCTAACTAATAAATCTAAAATTTTATCAATTAAATTAGAACATTGTGCTGAAAACTGGCAAGATATGTCTAGGTACTATTGTAATATATGTGGAATTCTTATTCCACCTAATTTAAAATTTCTTCATATACCTGACAAACATATATTTATTTGTCCATTTTGTATGGGTGAAGTAAATGATATAACTAATCAACATTTAGAAGTATTCCAACAAAAAAATAAAGTTCTCGCAGATGTAATTGAACAAGAACGATTTGTCTCCCGAATTTAACTAAGTAGTTGTATAATGAATACAATTGATTTGTTTGATGGAATATGTGAGAACTGTAATAACGCTGAATATTGCACATTAAAGGAATTATTTGTTGTTTGCAAGTTAATGAATAATAGGCGATTATTAGTTCAATTAAAATGTATTGAAATATTTAAATATGAAGAGAGTGAACTTGAACTTAGAGATATTGGTTGGCACCAAGCAACATTAGATTGGGGCGATAAGTTTGCTAAAACATTCGATACAGTTTATAGTGCTGCAAAAATAGATGATGAATTACATATAGATCCAGTTAACGTATATAAAGAAATTAGAAGAATAGTTGATGAAGAAGAATAAGCGAGCTTACGAATCTTTTGGATTATTAAAAGCTTTTCCGCCTCCTGAAATATCTGGTTGGTATGTTTATGCAGGAGTGGAAGAATCACAACTAGAGCCTAAAGTAGTATGGGGTCCTAGTGGAAAGATGGATGCTTTTGTAGCAGCTGAAGAGCTTTTAGATTGTTTTGGTCACCCAATGGAATTGCAAATATATGCAAAAGAGGTGAAAATAAAACAAGCTGTTAAAAAGAAGGTGTCAAGGAGAAAAAGTAATGGCAGAAAAATCGGTGGAAGAAATAAATAAACCTAAAAGAGTTAGAAAAGTTATAACTATAACATTAACAAGGGAGATTGATTCACCAAATGTAGAACATTTTAAAGATGAATTAAAACAATCTTTATTAGTATTTAAAAATAATGATTGGACTATATCGAGGATTTTTAATAAACCATTAGAAGGATAACAATATGAATAAATTAGATACATTATATAAGAGAACAGCAACTAGATCCATTCAACAATGGACTATAGTTGTTGATGGAAATACTTATTTTACTTTGTCTGGCAAAGTAATGGGTAAAATAACTAAATCGAAACCAACTACTTGTAAAGGTAAGAATATTGGTCGAGCTAATGAAACTTCTCCAGAAGAACAAGCTCTTGCAGAAGCAACTTCAAAATGGGAAAAGAAATTAAAGAAAGACTATTCATTAGATAAAGATAGTGTTGATGAAGCGAAAACTCGTATCTTTCTTCCAATGTTAGCTCATCCTTATGCTGATAAGGAAGATAAAATTGATTGGGATCAAGCTTTAGCTAGTCGAAAGTATGATGGCATTCGTTGTATTGTAACAAAAGATGGAGCATTCTCCCGAGAAGGAGGACGATTTTATACTGTTCCACATATTTTAAATGTATTGGAACCTATACTTAGTTTATATCCA
>Ga0224508_10005367_pt1 | contig 10272 bp, 5 predicted proteins | sample SF_Jan12_sed_USG_4_FD_170157 | JGI IMG/M metagenome (GOLD analysis project Ga0224508, IMG submission 170157) | Sediment microbial communities from San Francisco Bay, California, United States - SF_Jan12_sed_USGS_21 | ecosystem: Environmental > Aquatic > Marine > Sediment | place: USA: California... | reverse complement strand
GGTTACTCGATCTATGGTGCACGCGGCAAAGCCGGATCGGATGGAACCTACAATAATACTGACGTAATGGAACGCGAACGTGCGATTCTCGATCAGATGGCCTCCAATCGCGACCAGCGTATTTGGGCGGTCGCACAGAATAAGCCAATTCCTGATACGGTTGACGACAGCAATACTCTACCGTTCATCAACCCAAAGACAAATGTTGGCGGACCCGACGATAAAAATCAAAAGGCGGGCAAGCTCGGATCTCTCGAATACCTGCCTGCTGAGAAGCAACAAAAACTGTTCAAACTTGCTCCTGGTTATGAAATTAACCTCGTTGCATCCGAGGAACAATTTCCCGAGCTGTCCAATCCAGTCGCTTTGAACTTTGACAATAAAGGTCGGCTGTGGGTGTCAACGATGGCGTCTTACCCGCACTGGAAACCGAAGACGCCGATGGACGACAAACTGCTGATTCTTGAAGACGACGACAAAGACGGCCGCGCGGACAAGTGCAAGGTGTTTGCCGACGGTTTGCATCAACCAACTGGATTCGAAATCGGACGTGGCGGAGTCTACGTGGCTCAGCAACCGGACATCCTATTCATGCAGGATCTCGACGGCGATGACGTGGCCGAGACTAGGGTACGTCAGCTTGTCGGATTTGATTCGGCGGACTCGCATCACGGGATCGCAGCCTTCGAATGGGGTCCAGCTGGTGGACTTTACTTCCAGGAAGGTACGTTCAAATTCTCGCAGGTGGAAAGCCCATACGGCTTAACACGAATGCACGAAGCCGGTGTGTGGCGTTACGATCCGAGAACAGAGAGATTTGGCATCCATGCTTCAATGGCATTTGCCAATCCATGGGGACACGTTTTCGATCGCTGGGGTCAGAACTTTATTGCGGATGCGTCACCCGGAAATAGTTACTGGGCCGCGCCGATTAGTGGTCGCATTGATTATCCGCTGAAGCATCCAGGCGGCTCACAACATCGTCGCATTGCAAAAGAGACAGGTGGAGATCCGAAATTCCAATTCCCAACGTTCTACAAGAAACGGATTCGACCATCCGCCGCTTGTGAACTTGTGTCCAGCCGTCATTTTCCGCAAGAGGCACAAGGCAACTTTCTGCTGTGCAACGTAATTGGCGAACGATCGATTTTGCAGCATCGGGTAAGTGAAGAAGATTCCGGCTTCACCGGCGTCGAAATCGAGCCGCTCGTTTCCTGCGATGACGGAAACTTTCGGCCAATCGACATCCAATTTGCGCCGGACGGATCGCTGTACATTGTCGATTGGCACAATGCGTTGATCGGTCACTTGCAACACAATTTGCGCGAACCCCATCGTGATCATAGCCATGGGCGTATCTGGCGTGTGACTTATTCGAGTCGTCCACTGATCAAGCCGGCAGAGATTGAAGGCCAGCCAGTTTCCGATTTGTTGGAGTTGTTAAAGGAGCCGGAAGACCGTACGCGATATCGTGCTCGGCGCGAGTTAGCTCAACGCGAGACAGCGGACGTCGTGGCGGAACTGAAGAAGTGGGTGGCATCGCTCGATTCTTCGGACGAGCAGTATGAGCACAATTTGCTTGAAGCTTTTTGGCTCTACCAGACCCACAACGTCGTACAAGAGAAGTTGCTGAAGCAGTTGCTCGGCGCAAAGGACCATCGTGCCCGTGCCGCGGCGACACGTGCGCTTTCGTTTTGGCTCGACGAAGTGGAATCATCACTGGACTTACTCCGCAAGCAGATCGGCGATCCACATCCAAGAGTAAGGCTCGAGGCCGTTCGTGCGCTGAGTTTCCTCAGTGGCGACGAAGCTGTCGAAACGGCACTGGAAGTTCTCAACCAGGAAATGGACGATTACCTGCAGTACACGCTCGACGAAACAATGCGACAATTGGAGCAGTAATGCTCGAGTACGGTAATTCGTTACCGCATTGTTGTTCAACTAGAATTCAGTTACTCAAGAGGTGCATAGATGTAGAGCGACAACTATCGTCGCAATCCGGGAATTTCAATATGACTCGTCAATTCTTATTTATTGCAAGCATAGTACTAGCTAATCTTGTGCTACCCGCTTCAGCACAAGATCATCATCACGAACATGGAGAAGAAAAAAGGCCTGTCCAGCCGCCGAAAGTCTTCTTGGACAAGAGCCCGCGAATCGTCGCGTATCAACTCAACCGACTGGATAACGAAAGGCTGTTGATGGTCGAGCGAAAGACGGACGATCCCAAGTATGCTCCTGTTTACACCGCAATTCTTACGCGCGCTGGTATGTCTCCGCAGCATTGTGAGCACGCGTTGAGCGGGCTAGTCGAACTTCACAAAACGGACGAAATAACCGAACTGCTTGCCGCGTTGGAATCGCTCGATGCCGATGACCGGCAGCAAAGGCGTACAAGCCGGCAACTCGCAACGATGTTGTTGCGTCAATCACCGCAATCGCTGAAGAAGAAGGCGGAATTGCTAGGCGCGGCGACGAAATCAGAGAATAACCTACTACGTCCTGTTGGGTTTGCGGGTCTGGTTGTAGCTGGACTTGCAGAGAGCGCATGGTCGACCGCGAAGAACGATGAAGCCAAGATCCTAGATTGGCTGGCCTGCGTCCCTTTGGTTCCCAAACCCGGCGTTCGTTCTCGTTTGCGCGATACGGTTGTCGAATTGATTGGCGACGCCTACCCCAAACCAGTTCAACGCGCCGCGATCGAAGCTCTCGCTTTTGTGCCCGCAGAGCAGAACAAGAACTTCCAGCTTATCGCGCCCTTCGTGTCCAACAAGGATTTCCGCACAACTGCCATTCGCACCTTGCTGCGAATTCCAAAAGAGCAAAGAGATCCGCAGACCTGCGAACCGCTTGCCGTGACATTGGTAAGGCACGCCGAAGCAACTCCCGCCGCCCAGAGAACCACCGACGAGTTCATCGACGCCATGCAACTGGCCGACCAACTGCTGGCGCGAATCCCCGAATCATCATCGCGATCATTTCGCGCGCGACTTCGCGAGATCACCGTCCGTGTCGTCCGCATTCGTACGGTCGAGGAAGAGATGCGTTACGACATCCCGTACTTTGCTGTCGAAGCGGGTCGACCAGTGCAAATAGTTTTGCAAAACGAAGACTTGATGCCGCACAACTTGGTGATCACGGTGAACGGTGCGTTGAAAGAAGTTGCTCTGGAAGGGGCCGTACTTGGTCCAAATCCAGGTTTTGAAGGAAAGCCATACGTGCCGAAATCGGAAAAGGTGCTTCACGCAACCGGCATGGTGCCAGCCGGCAGGCAAGAACGACTGACTTTCAACGCTCCTTCTGAACCAGGTGAATATCCATTCGTCTGCACTTTCCCAAGACACTGGATGAGAATGTACGGCGTGATGGTCGTTGTTGAAGACCTCGACGCATGGCAGAAGGATCCTATCGAACCTAAAGATCCAATTGGCAGCAATCGTTCGTTCGTTCACAGTTGGATTGTCGATGATCTGTTAGCCGAGCTAGAATCCGGCATGCGCGGTCGCTCGCCGGAAATCGGCCAGCGTATATTTACTGAAGCAACGTGTGCCCAGTGCCACAAGGTCAACGGGCAAGGCGGCGCAGTCGGTCCGGAATTGAATGAAGTGCTAAAACGTTGGAAAGGTGATCGCGTGGCTGTGCTTCGTGAGATCCTTGATCCTTCACACCGAATCGACCCTAAATACGCCGTGCAACTCATCGAGACAGTTGACGGTCGCATTATCACGGGCATCGTGAAAACCGAAGACAAGACTTCGGTATCAATTGTCGATAATCCCGAGGCACCCAAACCGACAGTAATTCAACGCAGTGACATCGAAGAGATGGTAAAAACGTCGAAGTCAATGATGCCAAAGGCGTTGCTTGACCGTTTCACAAAGGACGAAATTTTCGAGCTGTTGGCTTATCTGGTCTCCGAACAAAAGCCTTCCGAATGAGTCGCACCGCCGTGAAATGACTGAGGACAGAATCGGAATCATCGGAATTGGATTGCTTGGGTCTGCCCTGGCAGATCGTCTGATCGAAGCCGGTCATGCTGTTGTCGGATTCGACGTTGACAGGTCGAAGTGTGACGCACTTAAAGCACGCGGTGGAGCGATTCGCGAATCGGCGGATAGCTTGATTCGAGAATGTGACAGCGTTTTGTTGAGTTTGCCGACGAGTAAAATTGTCTCCGATGTTCTTCGCGACGCTGAAAAATCACTACGGCCCAACATCTCGATCATCGACACGACAACCGGAGATCCGGAGGAGATTGAGGACCTTGGCAATCGGTTAGCAACGCTCAATATCGACTATGTCGAAGCTAAAGTAGCTGGTTCAAGTGATCAGACCCGCCGCGGCGACGCGGTGTTATTGCTCGCCGGCAATAAGGATTGTGTGAATCGCTCGCAAACTCTCATCGATGCCGTCTCGCCGAAGAGTTATTATCTGGGATCAGTTGGAGCAGCGACTCGATTTAAGTTGGTCCACAATCTCGTGTTGGGATTGCACCGAGCGGTACTTGCAGAAGGATTGCTCTTCGGCCAGGCTCTTGGCTTTGACCCTGCGTTAACTCTGTCAATTCTCGAGGGAACGCCGGCGGCGTCCCGCGTCATGCAAACGAAAGGTCAAAAGATGGTGAGCCGAGATTATGCGCCACAAGCCACACTTTCGCAGCATTTGAAGGACGTGCGGTTGATCGTCAAGGAAGCCGACCGGCTGAATGCGGCAACGCCTTTGTCGATATTGCACCAGTCGCTGCTTGAACGGGCGCAGAGCGCGGGTTACGGTGATGCAGATAACAGCGCCATTGTCGAAGCGTTTGCAGATTCACCTCCTCAGGGAGACTCTTGATGAGCAACTGGCATACGTTTTCCACGGGTGTATTGCTCGTGGTGACCGTTACAGTCTCAACTCGTGCTGACGATCGTCCAAACATCATTTTTCTGATGGCAGACGACCAGTGCACCTACTCGCTCGGGTGTTATGGAACGCCAGGAGTACAGACCCCGAAATTAGACCAACTCGCGCGCGATGGAGTTGTGTTCGACAACCATTACGACACGACTGCGATCTGCATGGGTAGCCGCGCGAACGTAATGACGGGAATGTACGAATACAAAACGGGGTGCAACTTTGATCATGGTCCGCTGTTGAAAGAACATTGGAGCAAGTCGTATCCGATGATGTTGCGTGAGGCGGGCTACACAACAGCGTTTGCCGGCAAGTTTGGTTTCGAGATCGCAGATGCACCTGGCAGAAAAAAGAGTTTGCCGGAAAATGACTTCGATCGCTGGGGCGGCGGACCAGGGCAAACTTTCTATGAAACCCGCAAGAACAAATCGATGACACACTACGCGGACGAATATCCCCATTCGACGCGTGCCTATGGTGCGTTTGGTCGAGACTTCATTCATGACGCAGCCAAGCAGTCAAAACCGTTTTGTCTTTCAATCAGCTTCAAAGCGCCGCATCGGCCAGTAAGCCCCGATCCGAAGTTCGACGACGTTTACGAAGGTAAGTCTTTCACGAAGCCCGATAACTTCGGCCGCGAAAATGGAAAGCACTTTTCAAAACAGAGCCGCCAAGGACGACAATATGCTCGCTTCGTTGACTGGAAATACGACACGGACTACAACGGCGTGATGGCCAAATATTATCAACAAGTATTTGGCATCGACGTTGCCGTCGGAATGATCCGAGACGCTCTGAGACAGTGCGGCGTCGCCGACAAGACCGTGATCATCTACACGTCGGACAACGGATTCCTCTGTGGCTCGCACGGTTATGGATCGAAAGTCTTGCCCTACGAGGAAGCGTCGCGCGTCCCCCTAGTAATTTACGATCCACGCCACGTGAATAGCGGTAAACAATTACGTTGTGATGCCCTAACTGGGAATATTGATTTTGCGCCAACCATGCTCGACTTGGCTGGGTTGGAGCAACCTAAAAACATGGACGGCCGCAGCCTGCTGCCTCTTTACGACAACCCGAAAACCAAGATTCACGAATCACTATGTTTGATCAACGTCTGGGGTCCGTCCGAAGTGCATAGCTTGAGCGTCGTGACCAAGGATTGGAAGTACATCTTCTGGAGTTACGCCGAGAGTGGCTTTGTTGAAACGGAAGAGCTTTACGATACGGCAAACGACTCGCTGGAACTTCGAAACCTAGCGGCGGACAAGGCCAAACGAGACAACTTACAGGCCATGCGGTCTATCTATGACTCGGCGGTGGAGACTTGGAAAACAGACGCCGTCACTTACCATCATTATCGGCCGTTTGGGACAATCTTTGATCGAAAGATTCCGTGGAAAGAAAAACGGCAACTCGTCGTTAAGAAAGCAAACTCGTCCGAATAACCCAAAGGATTTCAGCACACTATGAGATTAGCCACCATTGCCACAAGTGTTGTCTTTGTCTTGTTTACAGTTTCGCTAGTAACTGCCAAATCGCTCGAGGGATCGCGTCCCAATATCATTCTTGTCATGACTGACGACCAAGGTAAGGGCGACTTGCATTGCCTCGGCAATACCATCATTAAGACGCCGCAGATTGATCGTCTTTACACGCAGAGCACACGTTTTCGAGACTTCCACGTTAGCCCAACTTGTGCTCCCACTCGCTCCGCCATTATGACGGGTCGGCATGAATTCAAGAACGGCGTCACCCACACGATACTCGAACGCGAGCGAATGACGACGAAGGCCCTGACGGTGGCCGAGGCACTGCGCGACGCAGGATACGCCACGGGGATTTTCGGCAAATGGCATCTGGGCGACGAAGAGCCGTATCAACCACACAACCGCGGCTTCACCGAAGTGTTTATTCATGGTGCGGGCGGCATCGGCCAAGCTTACGATTGTAGCTGTGGCGACGCACCGCCCAACCAAAAGGATCGCTATTTTGATAACGTCATACGCCACAACGGCAAGTTTGTCAGGACCAAGGGATTCTGCACTGACGTGTTCTTTCAAGCGGCGTTGGGCTGGATCAAGGAGCGAAAAGAATCCGGCAAACCTTTCTTCGCCTACATAACACCCAACGCGCCTCACGGCCCGATGATCGCACCAAAAAAATACAAGAAGCGGTTCCTCGATATGGGTTTCGATGAGAGCTCGGCCGGCCGCATGGGTATGCTGGAAAATATCGATGACAACATGGGCCTTCTGATGGAGAAAGTCGCGGCGTGGAAACTGGAAGAGAACACTTTATTGATCTTCATGACCGACAACGGACAGGCCGGTCGTAGCGGGAATCGAAACGGCAAACGCGTTTCGTTGGACTTTTCCGGATTCAAAACGGGCAAAGGATCGCCCTACGAAGGTGGCACACGCGTTCCGGCCTTTTGGCGATGGAAGGGAGTGTTGCCGGAGGGAAAGGATGTGGAAGCGCTCGCCGCGCACATCGATTTGTTTCCCACTTTCGCGGAACTGACCGGCGCGAAGTTGCCTGCGGGAGATCAAGTCCGCGGTCGCAGCTTGGTCTCGCTGTTGGAGAACCAAGATGCCGAATGCGAGGATCGTTACCTGTTCGTTCACAAAGGACGCTGGCCGAAAGGCGACGATCCGAACAAGTACAAGTTCAATTCATGTGGAGTCCGTAACCAGCGATTTCGACTTGTCAATAACAAAGAACTCTATGACATCGACGCGGACCCGTTCGAAACAACCAACGTCATCGAGAAACATCTGGATGCCGTGAAGAAGATGCAGGATGCCTACGATAACTGGTGGTCGGAAACCGTTCCCTTGATGGTGAACGAAAAGACCCCTAATTCGGCAACGAAACCGTTTTTCGTGCTGTATGAGAAACAACGAAATGAGCAAGGAATCCCCGAATGGCATCCTCCCAAGCTGTAATTGGGCCAGTGGAACAGAATCACATGAAGCTGAAGTACATCGCTGCCCTGGCGATATTGATCGTCGCTTGCTACACCATTACATCATTCGCCTCCAAGCCCTCGCGCCAGACATTGAAGGACGGTCAAGTACGTGATTCAGGGCTTGTTATTCCGCTGGACGACAACGGGATGTACATCCGAAATCCACAAGGGCAATTCGAAGTTCGCTGGACGAAGGAAACACAAGTTGCACTGAACGTCAACACTCGACAATTCAAAAACATCAAAGACGGCTCGTTAAACTATCGAGTGCGGGCGTCCAAGGAAGTGATCGAATTTGCACTTCCGGACGGACCAATCACGGGAATCAAGCCAGTTCGCAACGCAGCTCACGAATTGCAAATAGCCGACGAGGAAAAGTGGATCGCCGAATTCGGCCTAATCCTTCGTTTCGGAGAAGCTCTGCCACATCAACTTTCGTCAAAAGAAGACCCTCGCTTCGTCGGCAGTTATCAGTTTCGTGATGGACCGAATCGATTGACAATTGACGATGCTTCCTATGAAGTCTCGCTCAAGAAGGGTGGACAAACACAAGCGTTGCTGTTTGGCGTCGTCGGGGTGGAAGCGGTGAAGCCGTTTGTTAATCAGGCGACTGTGGTCGGTAAGCTTGACGGCGACGTCATTGTCGCATCGGAGATTCACATCGAACCGATTGGAGATTCGGCTGCGAGCGACGATCCGAAGTTGCCGCGTTATCTGTTCATCGGTGATTCGATCTCGGGAAACTACGACAAGGGTCTGCGTGCCGCACTCGCCGGAAAGGCGAATCTGCACCATCCGCCGACGAACTGTGGCCCGGTTGGAAAAGGTCGGTCTCAAATTGTGAATTGGCTCGGAGCCTACAAACAACCGGGACGTCATTGGGACATCATCAGTTTCAATTTCGGACACTGGGATGCCAGTAACACGAAAGCCGCTTATCAGGAGGATCTCGAAGCAGTCATCGGTGAACTGGAAAAGACCAAAGCGAAACTTATTTGGGTGACCACGTGCCCGGTACCAAGCGGCTTTCTCCCAGCAGGCGACCTGGACTCGAATGGCAAAGCACCGGCGCGGACTTCGGGCGTCATGAACAAGTATTTGAATCCTTGGGCCTTAGAAGTCGTCAAGCGACATCCTCAAATCACTGTTTGTGATCAGTGGCAGTTCGTGAAAAATCATAAGGGCGACATCTACAAAGAGTGGTGGTCAGGCAAAAACGTCCACTTCGGCGGCGAGTCGGCCGATGCCCTGGGTCAGTTCCTGGCCGCACACCTCGAACAGCGACTAAACGAAGATGACACAATCGCTGAGCAAGCGGAAACTCAAGAATTTGTAATTCCAGCAGTCGCTCAAGCAGGTCAAAATGGATACATCCGGGGCGAGCTGATTTATTCGCTCGACGACAAACCCACGCCCCAGTGTCACGCCTCGACAGTTGCCGAAACGCCCTCAGGTCTCGTAGCAGCCTGGTTCGGCGGCGAACACGAAAAGAACTCGGATGTCGGAATTTGGGTCTCGCGTCAGGAAGATGGCCGATGGTCAAAGCCCCTCGAAGTTGCCGATGGATCGGAAGGAGAAGATCAAGACTATCCGTGTTGGAATCCGGTTCTGTTTCATCCGAAAGACGGCCCACTGATGCTATTCTACAAAGTTGGGCCAAATCCAAGTCGCTGGTGGGGCATGCTATTAACCTCGCACGATAACGGCAAAAACTGGTCGAATCGTCGCAAACTTGGCAAGAATGACAAAATCGGACATTTGCTAGGTCCGGTCAAAAACAAGCCGATTCAACTTGCCGATGGAACGATCCTTTGTCCTTCAAGTACCGAGCATAAGGGTTGGCGAGTTCACTTCGAACTAACTAAAGACCTCGGCAAGACGTGGCAAGTGATTGGACCGATCAATGATGGAAAGGAATTCGGCGCGATTCAACCGAGCATCCTGACATATCCCGACGGCAAAATGCAGGTGATGTGCCGGAGCCAGCAGAGCGTCATCACACAAAGCTGGTCAAACGACGGCGGCAAAACGTGGAGCCAAATGAAAGCAACCGAATTACCAAATCCGAACGCGGGTACAGATGCCGTCACACTCGAAGACGGCCGACAATTGCTGGTTTACAATCACACGACGCGCGCCAAAGGATTCCCGTCAGGCCGCAACATGCTAAACGTTGCAATCTCAAAAGATGGGTTGAATTGGAAGCCAGTTCTCACGTTAGAGCGCGACAAAGGAGAGTTTTCCTACCCAGCGGTCATTGAAACTTCTGACGGCAAGATCCACATCACTTACACATATCAACGTCGTTCTGTGAAACACGTCGAACTTGAACCCAGTGAATTCAAGTAAATATGAGAAGCCAAATTATCCTCGCTCTCGTCGTTGCATTTACTGATACACAAGCG
>Ga0224508_10005366_pt1 | contig 10273 bp, 8 predicted proteins | sample SF_Jan12_sed_USG_4_FD_170157 | JGI IMG/M metagenome (GOLD analysis project Ga0224508, IMG submission 170157) | Sediment microbial communities from San Francisco Bay, California, United States - SF_Jan12_sed_USGS_21 | ecosystem: Environmental > Aquatic > Marine > Sediment | place: USA: California... | reverse complement strand
CGCTGACCGAGAAGGTGATGATGTAGCGGAACGAAAAGGCCCGCGCGCGCCACTCGCTGCGGGCGATCCGGCCGACCAGGACGTCATTGATCGGGATCTGCCCGAAGACCACCAGCATGAAGGCGACCGAGATCACCAGCGCGAAAACGCCGGTAAGCTGCATCATCACCACGAAGAATACCGCCTGCAGCGCGGCGACGAAGGCGAAAACCGTGCGGACCGAATGGTTGTCGACAAGGTAGCCGACGACGAGCTGTGCGAAGGCGGCGAGCGCGAAAACCAGAAAGGCGTAGCTGCCGACCAGCGTTGCCGTGCCCGCGATGTCGGTCAGACGTTCGGCGAACACCTTGGGCAGCGCGAAGGTCGTGCTCTGGAAAATCAGGCCGCCCACGGCGGTCGAAAAGAAAATGATCGCGAAAGTGCGGATCAGCAGGGACCGGTCGATCGCCAGCGTGCCGGCCGCCGCTTTTTTGGCGCCGGCGTCACTGGCGGCTTCGGCGGCGCGGTCGGCGCGGCCGCTATAGACGAACAGCCCATAGGCAACGCCCAGGCCGATCGAGACAGCGCCCGGCACGACAAAGGCGGCCTGCCATCCGGCGGTGTCGATTAAATACCCGGTCAGCAAGGCGGCACAGGCCACCCCCATATTGCCGAAAACGCCGTTGATCGCGATCCGCATGCCGGTCTTATGGCGGCCATGCACCACCATGGCGAGCCCGACCGGATGGTAGATGGCGGCGAACACACCGATCCCCAACAGCCCGGCGGCGATTTGCAACGGCGTCGTGGCGAGCGCTGTCACGATGGTGCTGGCGCCGATGCCGATGAAAAAGATCGTCATCATGCCTTCGCGGCTCCATTTGTCGGCGATCCAGCCGGCCGGAATGGCGCAGACGCCGAAGGCGACGAAGGCGGGCGTCGCATAGGGGATCAGCTCCGCGTAGGTCATGTTCCACTCCGTGGTCAGGCGCAGCGCCGCCACGGTCGCGAATATCAGTATGCAAAGATGGTCGAAGAAATGCCCGACATTGAGGAAGAAGAAGTTGATCTGGTCGCGGGTCATCGCACGTCTCCCCATAATGCATTCACATTCGACTCCATTTTGGCCTGGAACAGGCGCGGCGGTCTTGCGATAATCCGCCATTAACAATCGCAAACCGGACAAGACATCGATGGCAACGCACTATCTGAACCCGGAAGTGGGGCGGCTGGAAGGGTTGCCGCAGCGGATCGTCGCCTACCGGCGTGATTTGTCCGATGGCGAGGTCATTCCACCGCACCGTCACCGCCGGGCGCAGCTGGTCTATGCCAGCGAAGGCGTGATGACGGTGACCACGGCGCACGGCGCCTTCGTGGTGCCGCCGCATCGTGCGGTCTGGCTGCCCGGCGGCGTGGAACATCGCATCGAGGCGCGCGGCCCGGTGGCGATGCGGACGCTGTATGTCGAACCGGACGCCGGACCGGGCTTGCCCACTTCGGTCTGCGTGCTGCATGTTACGCCGCTTCTTCGCGAACTCGTCCTGACCGCCGTCGAGGCGGCGCAGGACTACCCGCCGAACAGTCCGGAACAAAGACTCATGTCCGTCATCCTGGATCAGATCCGCATTCTGCCGGTGGCGCCGTTGGCGCTGCCGATGCCGTCGGACCGGCGTCTGCGGCGGGTAGTGGACGGTCTGATGGCGGATCCGTCGGATCAGCGCGGGCTCGATACCTGGGCGCATCAGGCCGGGGCGAGCGGCCGGACGCTGGCCCGCCTGTTCGATGCCGAAACCGGTATGTCTTTCCGCGCCTGGCGGCAGCAGCTCCGCCTGCTGCGGGCGTTGGAGCGTCTCGCCGCGGGCGATGCGGTGACCACGGTGGCGATGGATATGGGATATGACAGCCCGAGCGCCTTTACCGCCATGTTCCGGCGCAATCTGGGCGAGGCGCCGACGCGGTATTTCCGGCGGGCGGTCTGAACTATGGCGAAGTCGCCCTATCCTACGACGCCCTGCATCGCGGTCTGTCAGATCGATCCGAAATCGGGCTTCTGCCTCGGGTGTTACCGAACGCTCAAGGAAATCGCGCAATGGGGCAAATTCAGCGAGACCCACCGCGAGGAATTGTTGCCGGAACTCGACAGGCGGCGCGAAGAGGATTTGCGCCGCTGGCGCGAAAAGCGGGGCGAAGGCGATGCCACCGACGGATGAGGTGATCGCGGGGTCGGCGCCGCCGGTTCAGCGGGGCGATGCCCGGGTGGTCGCGCTGGTGTCGGCGGGCCATTTCTTCAGCCACTTCTATCTGTTGTGCCTGCCGCCGCTGTTCATCTTCATCCAGCAGGAATTCCAGGTCAGCTATGTCGCGCTCGGCCTCGCGGCGACGGCGTACAATCTGATCGGCGGGCTGATCCAGGCGCCGGTCGGTTTTCTCGTCGATCGGTTCGGGGCGCGCTTGCCGCTGTTGCTCGGTTTCGGGGTCAACGCGCTGGCCATCCTGCTGATCGGCTTTGTCGATGTGTACGGTTTCCTCTTGCTGCTCGCGGTGCTGGCGGGGATCGGTAACAGCGTGTTCCATCCGGCGGACTACGCCATCATGTCGGGGGCGGTCGATGAAAAGCGGGTCGGCCGCGCCTTCGGTATTCATACGTTTTCGGGATTTTTGGGTGGCAGCATCGCGCCGCTCACGATGGGTATGTTGGCGGCGTTCTGGAACTGGCGGATCGCCCTGATCGTCACTGGTGCGGTGGGGCTCGCGGTGCTGCTGGCGGTTGCGCTCTCCAGCGGCGCGCTGGCCCAGGCGTCGCCCGGACGGCGGGGCGCCGCCCGGATGCCGCCGGCCGATGGGTCAGCCGCGCAGGGGGTCAAGACCGGCTGGTCGCTGCTGCTGACACCGGCGATGCTGATTTTCTTTCTGCTGTTCTGCGTGATCACTTTCACGACCAGTGGCGTGTACGTCTTCACCATCAACGCGTTGATCGACCTGCGCGGCACCGGCTACGTGGTCGCCAACGCGGCGCTGACCGGGTTCTTGTTCGCCAGCGCGCTCGGCGTCCTTCTGGGCGGTTTCCTCGCCGACCGCTTCGGCCGGCACGACATGGTGGCAACGGTCTTTCTGCTTGTCGCGGCGGGCGCGATCGTCTTGCCGGTCTTCTTCGATCTGCCGCCGGTGGCCCTGGTCGCGGCGATGGCCGTGTCCGGACTCGCTTTCGGCACGGTGCAGCCGGCGCGGGATATGATGGTGCGGGCGATCACCCCGCCCGGCGAGATGGGCAAGACGTTTGGATTTCTTTCGGTCGGCATGGCCGTCGGCGCCAGCCTCGCACCGTTGCTGTTCGGCTGGCTGATGGATCACGGCCGGCCCGAGGGCGTGTTCATCGGGGCCGCCGTGTTCATGCTCTTGATTATCGTGACCGCGCTGGCCGGCCGGCTGGTCGGGCGGCGAACCGGGCTCCGGCGTCACTGAGCCGCAAACCGCCAATTTTACCGCGATTGCGGTTCCCGGAAGCTTTGGTTATATTGCGCCGCAGTATAAATTGCGCATTGCAGCAACCAGACGGTCGAAGCCAGACCACCTGACCTAATGACTGAAAAAGAGGAACGCTTTATGGGCGCCGCGCGGGAAAACGACGATTTGCACGGATACTTCATCGAGGATTTGTCGGTCGGCATGACCGCCTCCTATGCCAAGACGATCACCGAGACGGACATCGTGATTTTCGCGGGCATCTCCGGCGACAATAACCCGCTTCATCTGAACGAAGAATTTGCCCGTGACTCGATCTTCAAGGGGCGTATCGCCCATGGCATGCTGACCGCGGTGTTCATTTCGACCGTGTTGGGCACCAAGCTGCCGGGGCCCGGGTGCATCTACCTCAATCAGGACGTCAAATTCCTGGCGCCGGTACGGCCGGGCGAGACGGTCAACACCCAGGTCACGATCAGCGAAGTTGATCTCGAAAAGTGCCGGGCCGTTGCGACCTCGGTGTGCATGGTGGCGGGCAAGCCGGTGGTGGAGGGGGTTTCCACGCTGCTGGTGCCGTCGCGAGCCCGCCGGAAGGATCGCCGCGCGGCATAGCGCGGCCGGCCGCGGCACCGATTGCCGGGACATCTGTAAAAACGGTTGCGGCGGCTGTATGCTCGCGCCGCCATGCCGATTTGGCGTGGCACGAGGAACCATTTCAATGCGCGTTTTCCGCAAGTTTCAAGACATCACAGAGGACTGCCGGGGCGGCGTCGTGGTCCTGGGCAATTTCGACGGCATCCACCGCGGTCATCAGGCGGTCATCGGCGCCGCGGCCGAGGATGCCCGGCGGCACGGCGTGCCGCTGGTGGTGCTGACGTTCGAGCCGCATCCGCGCAGTTTTTTCGCGCCGCACGATCCGCCGTTTCGCCTGACCCCGTTTCGGAGCAAGGCCTTTCTTCTGGAGGCGCTGGGTGTCGATGCGTTGGTGGTGCTGACCTTCGACAAGGCGATGTCGCATTTGCCGGCGCCGGATTTCATCCAGCAGGCTTTGCTCGATAGCCTGGCGCCCTGTCAGATTACGGTCGGTTTCGATTTCCGGTATGGCCACCGCCGCGCGGGCGATGTGGAGATGTTGCAAGCCGCCGGCAAAACGGCCGGCGTCGCCGTGAATGTCGTCCAGCCGGTCGGGTCGGCCGACGGGGAGACCTATTCCTCGACGCGGATCCGCGAACATCTGGTCGGCGGCAAGCCGGGTCATGCGGCGGCGTTGCTTGGCCGTCCCTTCGAAATAGAAGGGGTGGTCCAGCCGGGCGACCAGCGCGGCCGAACGATCGGTTTCCCGACCGCGAACCTGGAGATGGGCGAATACCTCCACCCGGCGCTCGGCGTCTATGCGGTGCGCGCGGGCCTCGGTGAGGACGCGGTTGAGTGGTTCGACGGCGTCGCCAATCTCGGCAACCGGCCGACGGTCGATGGAACGCGCCTGCTGTTCGAAATCCACCTGTTCAAATTCGACCGTGATATCTACGGCGAGCATCTCCGGGCGGCGCTGATCGAATTCATCCGCCCGGAACACAAGTTCGATGGGCTCGACGCCTTGAAGGATCAGATTGCGAAGGATTGTGCGGCGGCCAAGCGAATTCTGCGGACCCGGGCGGCCGGCGCGTCGTGACCGCAAATCTTGACCGTGCCGCCCCGCCGTATAGGATGGCCCGCCATCCGGAAAGCACGCTATGACGTTGGACTACAAGGATACGATCCACCTGCCCCGGACCGACTTTCCGATGAAAGCCGGTTTGCCGAAACGCGAGCCCGAATTGCTGGCGCGCTGGGAGGAAATCGGCCTGTGGGACCGGATGCGCGCCGCCTCGGCCGGCAAGCCGCCCTTCGTACTGCATGATGGTCCGCCCTACGCCAACGGCCACCTGCATATCGGGCACGCGCTGAACAAGATCCTCAAGGATGTGATCAACCGGACGCAGCAGATGCTCGGCAAGGACGCCAACTACGTGCCGGGCTGGGACTGCCATGGCCTGCCGATCGAATGGAAGATCGAGGAACGCTATCGCGAGGCGGGCAAGGACAAGGACGAGGTGCCGATCGTCGAGTTCCGCCAGGAATGCCGGGAATTCGCGGCGCATTGGATCGACGTGCAGCGCGAGGAATTCAAGCGTCTCGGGGTATTCGGCGACTGGCAAAATCCCTACACCACGATGACCTATGCCGCCGAGGCGCAGATTGCCCGCGAAATCGGCAAGTTTCTGGTCAATGGCGGATTGTTCCGGGGCTCCAAGCCGGTGCTGTGGTCGGTGGTCGAGAAGACCGCGCTGGCGGAAGCCGAGGTCGAATATCACGACGTCAGCTCGCCCACGATCCATGTCCGGTTCCCGGTCGTGACGGCGGCGCAGCCGGCGCTGGAAGGCGCGGCCGTGGTGATCTGGACCACGACCCCTTGGACCATGCCGGGCAATCGTGGCCTCGCCTACGGCGCCGACTTCGACTATTTGGTAATTGCGGTCACCGAGGTCACGGAAGACGGGCTCGCCAAGCCGGGCGAAAAAATCGTTATCGCCGCGTCGTTGCTCGACGATGTCTGCAAGGAGGCCGGCATTGCGGGGCATGACGTCGTCGCCAAGATGAAGGGCGATGACCTGGCGGGCACGGTGTGTGCCCATCCCTGGCGCGGACAGGGCTACGACTATGACGTGCCGCTGATGGCGGGCGACTTCGTAACCGTCGAAACAGGCACCGGATTCGTGCACATCGCGCCGGGTCATGGCGCCGACGACTTTGTACTCGGGTCCAGACACGGTTTGGAAGTGCCGGAAACCGTCGGCGAGGATGGGGTGTTTTACGACCACGTGCCGCTGGTCGCGGGCAAGTGCGTCTATACCGCGGACGGTAAGCCCGGCGATGCGACCGGACCGATCATCAAGGCCCTGATCGATGCCGGCGCGTTGCTGGCCAAGGGCCGGCTGCGCCACAGCTATCCGCATTCATGGCGGTCGAAGGCGCCGCTGATCTTCCGCAATACGTCGCAATGGTTCATTTCGATGGCGACCAACGGATTGCGCGAGACCGCGCTGGCGGCGATCGAGCAGACTGAATTCTATCCGGCCCAGGGCCGCAACCGGCTGTATTCGATGATCGAGACCCGGCCCGACTGGTGTATCTCCCGCCAGCGTGCCTGGGGCGTGCCGATCCCGATTTTCGTCGAGAAGAAGACCGGCGAGCCGTTGCGCGACGCCAAGGTTTCGGAACGGGTCGCGGAAGCCTTCGAGCAGGAAGGCGCCGACGCGTGGTTCAGCAGCGATCCGCAGCGCTTTCTCGGCAACGACTATAGCGCGGACGACTACGAGCAGGTGCGCGATGTCGTCGATGTCTGGTTCGATTCGGGATCGACGCACGCTTTCGTGCTGGAGCAACGGCCCGACCTGTCCTGGCCCGCATCGCTCTACCTCGAAGGCTCGGACCAGCATCGCGGCTGGTTTCATTCCTCGCTGCTGGAGGCCTGCGGGACCCGCGGGCGGGCGCCCTATGACAGCGTCCTGACCCATGGATTCGTGATGGCGGAGGACGGCCGCAAGATGTCCAAGTCGCTCGGCAATGTGGTGGCGCCGCAAGAAGTCGTCGATAAATTCGGCGCTGAAATCTTGCGCCTGTGGGTTGTCGCCTCCGACTATTCGGAAGATTTGAAGATCGGGCCGGACATCATCAAGCACCAGACCGACGCCTATCGCCGGCTGCGCAATACGCTGCGCTACCTGCTCGGCAATCTGAACGGGTTCGAGGCGGGCAACTGGGTGGCAGCGCAGGACATGCCGGAGCTGGAGCGCTGGGTACTGCACCGGATCTTCGAACTGGACCGTCAAATCCGATCATGCTGCGACACCTATGATTTCCACGCGATGTTCCGCCATTTGCACGATTTCTGCGCCGTCGATTTGTCCGCGTTCTATTTCGATATTCGCAAGGACAGCCTGTATTGCGACGCGCTCGGCGATCCGCGGCGGCGCGCCGTGCAGACGGTGCTCGATATTCTGTTCGACTGCCTCTCCGCATGGCTCGCGCCGATCCTCTGTTTTACCGCCGAGGAAGTGTGGCTGGCCCGCCATGCCAGCGATCAGGACAGCGTTCACCTCCGGGAATTTCCGGAGATTCCCGCTGATTGGCAGGACGATGCATTATCGGAGAAGTGGTCGAAGGTTCGCGCCATTCGCCGGTCGATTCTGGGCGCGCTGGAATTGGAGCGGGCTGAAAAACGCATCGGCTCCAGCCTGCAGGCCGCACCCGAGGTCTTCCTGGACGAAGCCCATAACGCCGCTCTTGCCGGTGTTGATCTGGCGGATGTCGCCATCACTTCGGATGCCGCGGTGACGGTCGGCCCGCCGCCAGAGACTGCATTCCTCCTCCCGGACAGTCCGGAGATCGGTGTCGTGCCGAAAACCGCTACGGGCGAAAAATGTGCACGTTGCTGGAAAGTCTTGCCCGAGGTTGGAAACGACGCGGATGTGGCGGGTGTCTGCAACCGCTGCGCGGATGCGGTTCGTACGTATCGAACCGCCGCGGAATAGAGGCCGATGTTTTATCAAGGTCTAGGTCTGGCCGCGCTCATCATGGCCGTCGATCAGGCGTCGAAGTGGTTCGCCTATCAGGCCTATTTGGAAGAGTCGCGCACCATCGTGGTCACCGGGTTTTTCAATATTGTCCTATTGGTCTGGAACCGAGGGGTCAGTTTCGGCCTGTTCAGCGATGGATCGCCCATTACCAAATATGTTCTGATCGGCGTGGCGCTCGCGATTTCGGTCGTATTGGTGGTATGGCTCCGCAGGAATGATCAGCGCCTGACCGCGGCCGCGATTGGTCTGGTGCTCGGGGGCGCGTTGAGCAACGTATTGGATCGAATTGTGCACGGCGCGGTGGTCGATTTTCTCGATTTTCACGTTGCCGGTTACCATTGGCCGGCCTTCAATGTGGCCGATTCCGCGATTTTCGTCGGTGTCGTGTTAATCCTGATCGATGGATTGTTTGAAAGCTGCCGAAAACCGGTATAAACTCCCGTGCGGTACGGAGGATGAGGGTGAAACACGGATTTTTCAAATCAGGAATAGTGCTGCTGGCGACGGGATTTTCGTTGTCTGGCTGTATTCTATTCGACGATTCGCGTCGGTCCGGTCCGGATGAATTCGGTGTCGTAAGCCGGGCGCCGTTGAGCCAACCGCCGGATTATTCCCTTCGTCCGCCGCGTGCCGGAGCGAAGCGTCCGAACGAGGTGACGCCGCGCGAGGATGCCCAGAAGAAATTGTTGACTAGCGCGCAGCCACCGGTCGCGAAGGCGAGCCCGGCACCCGGCGTTCCGACAATCGTCGTTCCCGGACTTTCCCGCACGGCAAGCAACCCTGCCGGCACGCCAACAGTGGTAAAAGATGCGCCGCCCGCGGACGGTATTACGGAAGGCGAACTCGCATTGCTGCAGCAGGCGGGGGCGCATCAGGTGGACTCGAAGATCCGCACCCTGGTGGACCGTGAAAGCGGTCGGGTGCAGGAAGAAGACTCGCTTGTCAACAAGCTGGTTTTCTGGCGTAGCGTCAAAAACCAGGGGACCGCGCTCGAGCCGAGCGGCGAGGCGGAGCGTCTGAATCGAAACGCCGCGTTGGGCCAACCCGCGGACGGCAAACCGAAGCGCAGCGATAAGAAGTAGGACATTTCAAAGGATTGATTTTCGGGGTGTTATTCCACTGAGGCGCCATTGTTTCGCCGCAGAGATGCCCCATATAGCGTGTTTATATTTGCCCGTTCAGCACGGAATGGATTTATGAAATCCACAAAACTGTTTGTCTGCGTCGGTCTAACGATGTTCTTCGCGGCTTTGGCCGGACCGGCTTCTTCCAAAATCTTCAATCCCGAAACCTTCACGTTGAAAAATGGTCTGCAGGTGGTTGTGATTCCCAATCACCGCGTGCCCGTGGTCACGCACAGCATGTACTACCGCGTGGGCGCGATCGACGAGCCGCCTGGAAAATCGGGTCTTGCCCATTTTTTCGAGCATTTGATGTTCAAGGGAACGAAGACCCTGAAGCCGGGTCAGTTCTCGGCCATCGTCGCGCGCAATGGCGGCCGCGAAAACGCGTTCACGACGCATGATTACACTGGGTATTACCAGACGGTGGCCGCGGATCGGCTCGAACAGATGATGCGGATCGAAGCGGACCGGATGACCAATCTGGTGCTCAGCAAGGAAGACATCGAGCCGGAGCGCCAGGTGGTGCTCGAGGAGCGGCGAAGCCGCGTTGAGAACAATCCCAATGCGCAACTTCGGGAATCCGTCGGCGCGGCGCTATATATGAACTATCCCTATCGCATTCCGATCATCGGGTGGGCGCATGAGATCCGGGCGCTGAGCCAGAAGGACATCGTCGATTTCTATAAGCGCTGGTACGCGCCGAACAACGCGATCCTGATACTGTCGGGCGACGTTACCGCCGCGAAGGTTCGGCCGTTGGTGGAAAAATATTACGGCGTCATTCCGGCGCGCAAATTGCCGCCGCGTCCCGAATGGCGCGAGCCGCCGCAATCCGCCGAGCGGCGCGTCGTGCTCAAACACAAACAGGTGCGCCACCCTGCCTGGTCGCAACGTTATCTGGCGCCGAGCTATCGCGTTGGTGACCGCAAGGATGCCTACGCCTTGCAGATCCTGTCGGAAATCCTAGGTGGCGGATCGACCAGCCGGCTCTATCGCGCGCTTGCCGTGGAACAGAAAATCGCGGCGGCGGCGGGTGCCTGGTACGACCCGGATGCGCGCGGCCCGGGTACGTTCTCGCTATACGCGTCG
>Ga0224508_10005365_pt1 | contig 10275 bp, 10 predicted proteins | sample SF_Jan12_sed_USG_4_FD_170157 | JGI IMG/M metagenome (GOLD analysis project Ga0224508, IMG submission 170157) | Sediment microbial communities from San Francisco Bay, California, United States - SF_Jan12_sed_USGS_21 | ecosystem: Environmental > Aquatic > Marine > Sediment | place: USA... | reverse complement strand
TATCACCAGTTCGACCAGACCGGCCTCGACGGTGCGTGTGGTGAGATCCTCGACCACATGGGCGATGTCGTCGCCGAGCTGGCCGCCCGGACGCCTGCAGCCAAGCACAGCGGCATCTGGGTCGGCTCCGAGGGAGTGGTCACCCCATTGCACTACGACGCCTGGCCCGGGCTGTTGTTCCAGACCGAGGGCACCAAGCAGGTGTCGATGTTCACGCCGGCCGATGCCGCCAACCTGTACCTGGCGTCGCCTTTCGATGCGACCGGCCCGTGGAGCGACCTGCCGCCTCGATCACGTGAGGCTGATCCGGCCCGGTTCCCCCGCCTGCGCAGGGCGCGGCGATACGAGGCCACGCTGAAGGCCGGCGACACGCTCTTCGTGCCGCCGTTCTGGGCCCACGAGATGCAAGCCCTCGAGCCCAACATCAGCGTGCCGCTCCGGTTCGCCATCGAGACTCGCCATCAGCTCCACCCCCACTTCCTCCGCCCGGCCTGGGAGCAGCTGCACAACCCGTATCTGGTCCGAGCCGGCCTGGGTCGGTCCGAGCAATGACCGATGGGCGACTACTCGCGAACCGGCTCCGACGTCGCGCCCGGTCGCTGTGGCATGCCGCGGTGCAGTCGACGGCGCGGGCGTACCACTCGCACCGGCTGTACGCCGAGCGTTGGCACCCCCACAACGCGCTGCTGCAGGACGCCCTCGACGACACCGTCACCTACATCAAGGCCAACATGGCCGACGCCATCGTGTGCGGCGACGCCTACGACGTGCTCGACTTGGCGTCGGCCCGGGTCGAACTCGACGGGCTGATCCTTGAGTTCGGCGTGCGAACTGGGACGTCGATCAACCACATCGCTCACCTCCATCCCGATCGTGCGATCCATGGCTTCGACTCGTTCGAGGGACTGCCCGAGGACTGGTCCGGTTCCACCTCGCCCAAGGGCACGTTCGCCGGTGAGGGACGGCCCACGGTCGCGCCCAACGTCGAGCTGGTGATCGGCTGGTTCGACGACACCCTGGGCCCGTTCCTGGACAACCACCCCGGCGACGCCGCCCTGGTGCACATCGACTCGGACCTGTACTCGTCGGCCAAGACCGTGCTCGACGAGCTGGCGCCCCGCATCGTCCCTGGCTCGGTGATCGTGTTCAACGAGTACTTCAACTACCCGAACTGGCGGGCCCACGAGTTCAAGGCCTGGCAGGAGTTCTGCGCCGACCGGGGCTTGGGCTACCGGTACCTGTGCTGGGGCATGTACGAGGTGGCGGTGAAGGTCACCGCGATCGGCGACTGAGTCGCTCCGAGCTACCGCACCTCGCTGGGCCGCGACGGCAGCTCCGTGCCTGCGTGCCAGATGAGGGCTGCGACGGCGCCGAGCAGCTGTTGGCGGATCCGCGCCCCGTGGCTGGGGAAGGATTCGACGGCTCGGCGCAGCGCCTCGCGGTCAACGAGCTCGAACATGGGGTTGTCGGGGTCCTCGTCGATCACCGCCACCGCTGTGCGGGCTCGTTCTTCGGCTTGGCGGGGTCGGACGGCCTGCGTCGCGTCGGGTGAACCCCGGACCGGCGCCGACTGGTGCTGTGCACGCCACGAGTCGTTGGCGAACGGCAGCGCCGCCAGGTCGGGGGACGCCTGCGTGATGAGATGGCGATGGATCTCTTCCTGGGCGCGGGCGGTCGGCCCCACGGCGAACCCGGCCCTGACGGCAGCTGGCGAGTACAGCGGCATGAGCCGGTGGTGCATCGAGTCGACCAGCGGACCGAGCCAGCGGGGAACGTGGCAGCGGTAGTAGAAGATCGGCCGAGCGTCGGCCGGGTCGCCCGCCCGGTCCATCGGCTCGCGGTAGTACGCCGAGGCCTCATCCCAGAGCTCGGCGGCCACCTCGGGGACGAGGATCCCTGCCTGCCCGAACGGACGATGCAGGAATCGCTCGACCGCGGCATCCCACGTGCCGGGCGGACTGGTCGCAGCCTGCTCGCTCACGGTCCGGAAGCACTCCCCGAAGAAGCCCGTCGCCACGTACCGCGACTGGTCGCCCGGATCGCTGTAGTCGGCGCAGTTCGAAGCGCCTGCGGTTCGATGGACGTGGCTTCGGAATCGGCCCGCGAGAGAACGCGTCGGCTCCTGGCCCCTGATCATCTGGTGGTCGAGGTCGAACCGGTCCGCGATCGCCGCAGCGACCTGTTGATCGGGCAGGCCCTCGGGACCCCAGGTACACAGCTCGAACTCGTGGGCCAGCCCGGCTCGCAGGGCCACGGCCAACACGAGCCTGCTGTCCTTGCCTCCCGTCAGCTCCAGGCCCGGTCGTCGGGGTGAGTGGTCGAGTGCATACCGGAGGGCATGGGCGACGTCGGCCTCGAGCTCGAGGGCGACGTCGCGCCAGTCGAGCGAGCTCCCGTCGGGGTCGTACGCCCACAACGGCGGCGCCGCGTCGACCCGGAACCGTCCGGACTCGACCCGCACGATCGAGCACTCGGGCAGCACGTCCACGCCGTCGAAGCCGGTTCCGTGGCCGATCACGTACCCGGCGAACGCCAGCCAGGCTCCGGTGCGCCGATCGCGGGGCACCGGCGCACCCGATTGGCGGGCCACCACTGCCGCGACCAGGTCGGCCCGGTTCCCCACCACGGTCAGTCGGTCGCTGCGGTGCAGGTAGAGCGGGTGCAGGCCGAGGGGATCCATGGCGATGACCCCGTTGCCGTCGTCGTCGATGCGCAGGAAGGTGTAGGCATCGCAGAGCTGGTCGATGCTCGACCAACCCGGCGTCCGGGATCGCCGGTCGATCTCGGCGGCGACCGACGAGGTGGCCGGCCACGAGTCACGACGCAGGCGAGGCGAGCCCGCCACCGCAACGATGCGCTGGGGACCGGTCTCGATGTTCGAGACGGCCCCGGGTTCCCACCCGGCGACGTGGACGCTTCCCGTACGGTCGGACCAGCGCGTGTGCGCAGCAGCCGCGAAGGGCAGCTCGTCGACATCGTCGCTGGCGAGGTAGGTCTCGGCCGCCGCTGTCAGCGGCGCGCCCCGGGCGTCGACTGCGACGAAGCGCACCCCGCCACCGCCAGTGGGCCCGCGGTGGCGATCAGTCATGGGTGGGGGTGAGCGCGGCGCAGCCGAGCTCGAAAGATCTCCCAGTCTCCTTCGACGCTGGCATCGCCGCTCGAGCCCACCCGTTCGTAGCCGTGCCGCAGGAACCCTCGAGCCTTGTGGCGTCGGGTCTCGCTCCACACCTCGACCAGCCCGAGTCCGGCGGCGTGTTCGAGCCGACCGACGATGATCTGCTCGGCCAACCCCGCGCCCTGTCCGGCTGGATGCACGACGAGCCGACCGGCGATGCCGAGCGGCGTGCACATCTGGGGAGCGTACGACCCGAAGCTGTCGCGCTCGGGCAGCTCGGCCGGGTCCTGGCACACGGTGAGCCGACCGGCGGCCAGGAGGCGACGATCGGCCGAGTGGTGGACGCAGAAGTGCATCGATTGTTTGTCGTAGTCGTCGCGGTAGAAGCGCTCGCGGGCCTGCGCCGCACCGACAACCGGTGACCATGCGGCGACCCGTAGCTCACCGATGCTGTCGAGCAGCTGCTCGTCCGCCGGCCACACCTCGACGGGCATCATGACCACAATCGAAGCGTCCCGGGCGTCGTCACACCGATGAACGAGCCGAACGCGAGCCGCTCCCGACAGGGCACGACGGTGTGGTAGTTGCGTGCGTTGATGATGACCACGTCGCCCACCAGCGGCGGGATGCGGAGCTCGCCGGCACCGGCGACCACCGCTTCGTCGTAGTAGTACTCGCCCGGCACCTGGTGCACATCGTGCTGGGGCACCCACTGTCGATCCCAGACCACCAACTCGTCGGCCGGCTCACACGACAAGTACACGTTCCAGGCCAGCTGGGCGGTGACCTCACCCACCGCCCACCCGTCGGAATCCTGGGGCGAGTAGTCCACGTGGATCGGGGTCGCGCCGTCCCGGAGCTTGCCGGTTCCGGCCCAGTAGCGACCCCAACCCGGCTCCGCCATCACGTCGGCGTCGAAACCCAGCGATCGGAGACGATCGAGCAGCCGAGCCACCGGCGAGAAGCTGCAGCCGAACACCGCCGCCATCTCGTGCTCGAGCGCCCGAGCAGCTGCGAAGTAGTGCTGCTTGGACCCTCGGACCCCCTGTTCGTACTGGCTGATGCCCAGCCGGGTCACGGTGGGCACGCTGTGGGTCCTGATCGAGTCCCGGAGCAGCAGCGCCGCGAGGGTCGAGACCTCGGCCTGGTCGGCGAACCCGGGTAGGCGCACCGCCTGAATCTCGTTGTCGATCAGCGCGTCGAGCGCCGGGCGCGAGAACGAGTGCACCTCGCCGCGCCGCACCGGCTCGACCGCGCCCACACCCGACATCGCCCTGTGCCGCCTCTCTTCAGTCCCTGACGCTCTCCTCAGCACCAGACTGGGCGGCACGGCTGGCCTTGTCCAGTCCAGTGCGGTCAGGTGCTGATCGCTGCTGCGAGCCGGTCGGAGATCGCCGCTCGGCCCTGCCGGTCGGGGTGCACGAGGTCGACCATCATGTCGTCGACGGCAGTCTCGGACAGATCGATGACCTGGGCCTGCTCGCTCACCCGGTCGACGACCGCCTCGATGGCGGCCCGGTGTCCTGCGCGTCCGTCCGGGTGGGCGTCGATGATCTCACGGTGCACGGGCATCACGACCACGTGGACGTCGGTACCACGCTCGGACAGGCTCGCCACGGTGTCGGCGAGGGCGTCCAGCTCGGCCGGACAGACGACCGGCGTCGCGTAGCGCTCGAGCTGGGCCCGATGGCGAGCGAGGACATCAGCATCGGTCTCGTCCAGCGCCGGATCGTGAGCACCGAAGCGGCTCAGCCAGTCGGCACCGGTCGGCGATGCCGGCGAGACCGGCGCCGAGGCAGGGCCGAGGATCCAGTCCAAGCGGTCGGCATCGGACTGTGACGCCACGTGGTCGAAGGCGTCGAGCCGCGACACCGCCGCGTCGCGGAAGCGCTCGGGGCCCTTGCAGGCGTGGAGCTCGTGGCTGTTGATGGCCCAGATGACGTCGTCGGCGCCCGCACCGAGCCCCCGGAGCTCGCCGACCCATTCGGAGACGATCGGCGCCGATGCACCGACGAGCCCGGCGTTGTAGACGGGCGTTCCCAGGGCTCGGGCCAACTCGTCGGCGTCGAGGCCCCGGTACCCGATGGACGAGCCGACGACCACCGCCGGTGGGGGCTCGCCGGCCGCGTCCTTGGCCCGCAGCTCGGATGTGAAGCCCATGTGCTGGCTCGAGAACCACACTTTGCTCGCGGTCATCGGCGGGCCGTCGGTCAGCGAGTGCCGAAGGCGTTCGAGCGCCCGCACCACGAACGGCGCCACCTCCACGGGTGAGCCGCTGGCCGGGAACGACTCGTACTGGGCCGGCGCCGCGGCGTACGTGGCGCGAACGGCTCGATCGAGATCATCGACGCGACGGGTCACCTCGCCCATCGCATCGGTCCAGGAATCGGGATCGTCACACGCCGCCGACGTGGCCTCGATGGCGTCGAGGAGGTGGCCGAGCTCATCGACCACGGCCGCGTCGACATCGGCATCGCGGGCCGTCGCCGGGATCCCCGCGCAGCCAGCATCGGTCACGATGAGCTGATCGAGCACCTCGGCGAGCAGTCGGCCGGCCGGCTCACCCACGAGTGGCTGCCCGCCGGCATCATCGCTGGCCGGGGGCCCGGTCGGCGGCGCGCCTTCGGCGGATGCGCACGCGGCCGCTGCGAGGCCGACGACGGTGATGAGGGCGGCCACTCGGCGGGCGCCACCTGCGAGCCGCCCCGTCATGCAGTCGGGCAGGCCTGCTCGAGCTGTTGCACGAGGAACTGGCTGAACGCCTCGATCCCGACCGTCGTGAGGTGCCCCTTCGTGTCGGTGAACCATTCCGGGTGGCTGACGCTGTGCGCGTGCCAGTCGGCCACGTCGGTGACTGCGCCGGTGCCGAGGAGGTGGGCGATCCGGGCGTTGATGGGCGAGCCATCCACGTGGGCGATGGTGACAGCGATGCGACAGCCGACGCCGGACTGCTGATACGGCGCCCAGACCGCATCAAGCTGGGTCGCCATCTGCGCCGGATCACACTGAGGGTCCTGGCCACAGAGGGTGACGTCGTTGGTGCCGATGTTGATCACCGCCGCATCGGGCTCGAACCCCACGTCGTTGAGCACCCCGTCGTCGGCGGCCATGAAGTTGCTCATGGTCCAGCCGCTCGCGGCCTTGACGTTCGACCACCAATCGGTCTGTGCAGCCAGCTCCTGGCGAAGATCGGTGGTCGTGGCCACCGTGATCGAATCACCGCCGAAGACCACACGGGCGGCCGGTGGCTCCCACTGCTTCACGCCCGGCTGGTCGACCCGCGTGTACGGGACGCAGGCGACGGCAACGACGGCCACAATCGCCAACAAGGCCACCTGGCGCGACCGTCGAGTCGTCGGCCAGTCGGCCAGCTCGAGGATTCGTCCGCAACGCACGCCCTACTTTGGCGCACCGCCGGCCGTGTGGTCGAGCGCGGCGATCGGTTGGTCAGCTGTCCGGCTCGTCGAGCAGCTTCACCAGCGTCTTGGGAGCCACGGTGCGGTAGGCCTCCTCGACGATGCCGGCCACCTCGTCCCAGTCCACGTCCCGATCGAGGCGGACACCGAGCCAGCCCCGGTGGCCGACGTAGGGCGGGCGGTAGAAGCGATCGGGCTCGGTGTCGACGAGCTGCTCCTGCACCCCCGGCGGCGCTGCGCACCACAGCGAGATGCCGTGCTCACCGTGGTGGTGGTCGTGGAAGTTGACGAAGGTCTTCTTGCCCCGGATGAACCACGTGGGCGAACCGTGGCTCAACCGCTCGGTGACCTCGGGCAGGGCCATACAGATCTCGCGCACCGGTTCGAGCAAGGCCTCGGCGTCAGGACTCATGGGCAGATCATCGCACCCGAGCGAGGATGTCGTCCTCCCACCCGAAGTCGTACTCGAGGCCCGCCCCCCACCCGCTGTCGACCCACCACCGGTAGGTGTGCTCGACCGCGGCCGGGAAGTCGTACTGCGGCGCCCACCCGGTGACCGCCCGGAGCGCCTCGACCGAGAACACCACGTCGGTGTCCCAACGGTGGATGTTGGGTTGCAGGCGCTGGGTGAGGTTGGCCAGCTGGAAACGGTGGGCGTGCGGCAACGCCCGGTCGATGGCGGCGGCGGTGGGCCTGATGTCCATCGTCGGCCGCGAGCCGCCCGGTCGGCCCAGCTCGATGCGACCGTCCCACAGGTCGTCCATCACCGGCGCCGGCACCTCGACCCGTTCGGGCTGCACGCCGACGACATCGGCGAACACGTCGATGTAGCGGGCGTCGGTGTGGGGGTCGGTGCCGGTGCAGTTGAAGCGCCGACCGAAGCTCTCCTCGACACCCAGCAGCGCCACCAGCGCGCGGGACTGATCGTCGACGTGCCCGACGATGCCCTGCGTGGAGCCGTCGCCGGGGACGAGCACCGGCCGCCCGGTCTCGAGCCGGGTGAACATGCGCTGCTCGCGGTCGGGCAGGGCGTTGTGGGGGCCGAACACCATCGACAACAGCACGGTGGTGACCGGGAAGCCCTGGCGGCGATGAGCCTCGACCAGCACGTCCTCGCACAGGAGCTTGTCGAGCCCGTACTCGTTCTGATCGTCGCTGCGGTCGTCGGGCGCGTCCTCGCCGATGGGGCACGGCGTGCCGGTGGCGTAGGTGACCGTGGACGAGATGAACACGTAGTGACCGACCCGGTCGGAGAGCAGATCGATCATCGACTGCACATCGGGCGGGTGGTAGGCGCTCATGTCGATGACGGCGTCCCAGCTCCGCCCGGCCAGCGCCTGCGCCAGCGCGTCGTGGTCGGTGCGGTCGGCTCGCAGCTCTTCGACCCCGGCCGGGTGCGACGAGGGGGTGCGGCCCCGGTTGCACACGGCCGTGCGGTGGTCGGCAGCGACCAGCTCACGCACCAGTGAGCGGCCGTTGAACAGCGACCCGCCCATCACCAGCACATCCATGCGGACCTCTCCCCCGGCTCGGCGGCGCCCGAGGCTAGTGCCACCGATCGGGTCTGGTGCCAATGTCGCAACGCTGCTCTACGAGATGCTGGTGCTGCACCCGGGTTGATCAGCCGGTGGCGACCAGCTCGGCGATGGCGGCCGCGGCCTGGTCGGGTGCGACCAGCTGGGTGTCGCCGGTGGCCCGCACCACCAGCTCGAGCTCGCCGGCGTCGATGCCCTTCGGGCCGATCGTGAGCCGCAACGGCATGCCCACCAGCTCGGCGTCGGCGAACTTGACGCCGGCTCGGGCGTCGCGATCGTCGAGAAGGACCTCGATGCCTCGAGCGACAAGATCGCGCACCAGCGAGTCGGCCGCTTGCATCGACGGGCCGTGATCGGCCTTGACGACCGTGATCACGACCTGGAACGGCGCCACCGCCATGGGCCAGACGATGCCGCTCTCGTCGTGGTGGGACTCGACCACGGCAGCCATGGCCCGGCCCACACCGATGCCGTAGCACCCCATGATGGGCACCCTCGACTCGCTGTTCTCGTCGAGCACCGATATGCCGAAGGCCTCGGTGTACTTGCGACCCAGCTTGAAGATGTGGCCCACCTCGATGGCACGATCGATGCGCAGGGGCTCGCCACACGAAGGGCAAGCCTCGCCAGCGGTCACGGCCCGAAGATCGGCCCACGTGCCCACGGCGATGTCGCGGTCGATGTCGACACCCCGAAGGTGGAAGTCGTCGTCGTTGGCGCCGGTGGTGAAGCCACGGCGACCCCGCAGCGCGTGGTCGGCGACGATGGGCAGTTGATCGACGCCGACGGCGCCGAGGCTTCCGGGCAAGGCCCCGAGCGCCCGACGGATGGTGTCGGCCTCGGCGGGCCTGACGTCGACGGCGCCGGTGGCGTCGATGAGCTTCTGCTCGACCAGGTTGTGGTCGCCCCGCACCAAGGCGAGCGTGAGCTGCCCGTCGAGCTCCATCACCAGCGTCTTGATCTGGCGATCAGCGGCGGCACCCCCGTCGATGTCGGCCAGCTCCTGCACCGTGCGCACGCCAGGGGTGGGGAACTTCTCGGGTGCCTCGGCGGTGGCCGGCGGGTCGGACACGTCGGCGAGGGTCGAGGTGGCCCGTTCGATGTTGGCGGCGTAGTCGCAGTTGCCGCAACGAGCGATGTCGTCCTCACCGGCCGGCGAGGCGACCATGAACTCGACCGAGTCGGACCCGCCCATGTTGCCCGACGATGCCTCGACGGCCACCGCATCGAGGCCCATACGCTCGTACATCCGCTCGTAGGCGCCGTGGTGGGCGTCGAAGCTGGCGTCGAGGCCGGCCTCGTCGAGATCGAAGCTGTACGCGTCCTTCATGGTGAACTCACGCACCCGCAACAGGCCCGCCTTGGGGCGGGGCTCATCGCGGAACTTGGTCTGGAACTGATACCAGATCTGGGGCAGCGCCCGATACGACGTCACCTCGGCGAAGACGGTGCTGAACACCTCTTCGTGGGTCATGCCCAGGGCCTGGTCGGCTCCTTTGCGGTCGACCAGGCGGAACATCTCGTCGCCCATGGCGTCCCAGCGTCCCGAGGTCTGCCAGACCGAGGCCGGATGCATACACGGCAACACGAACTCCTGGCCGCCGATGGCGTTCATCTCGGCCCGGATGATCTGGGTGATCTTGGAGTGCACCCGCAGGCCGAGCGGGAGCATCGAGTAGTGCCCCGCTTGGAGCTGGCGGATGTAGCCGCCCCGCACGAGCAACTGGTGGCTGGCCGCCTCGGCATCGCCGGGGGCCTCACGCAAGGTGGGGATGAAAAGCTGCGACCAGCGCATGGGTCTCCTCGGAGCGGGCGGGGCGCCCGTCAGGCTACCGAGTGACCGCTGGCTCGCTGGTGCTTTGGCCGGTGGCGGTGGCCACGGGGCCGGGCTCAGATGCCGGCGACCTCGGGCTGCTCGGCAACATTGGTGCCAGCGTCGGTGAGATCGGCGACGGCGTCGCTCGCCGCAGCGCTCGCGTCGGACCCCGCCCCGCGGAACCGGGCCACGGCCCGGTCACGGCGCTGTCGGCCCTGTTCGGTACCGAGCACGTAGCCGATGGCAGCCGCCGCACCGAGCACGAGCAGGACGAGGAGGAGCTTCTTCATGATGTCTCCCAACACAACTTCGGGGTCGACGCGAACCTAGCCCGCCGATCAGGCCGATGTCAGCGATGCGGCACCGAGAGTTCTCCGTACGCACACGCCGTGT
>Ga0224508_10005363_pt1 | contig 10277 bp, 7 predicted proteins | sample SF_Jan12_sed_USG_4_FD_170157 | JGI IMG/M metagenome (GOLD analysis project Ga0224508, IMG submission 170157) | Sediment microbial communities from San Francisco Bay, California, United States - SF_Jan12_sed_USGS_21 | ecosystem: Environmental > Aquatic > Marine > Sediment | place: USA: California... | reverse complement strand
TGGCCCAGTTCAGGCATCCCAATGTGGTCAGGGTCAGCAGTTTCTTCGAAAACAACAATACCGGCTACATGGTCATGGAGTACGAGGATGGCACCGACCTCGCGAGCCTGATCAAGGCGGGCGAGAGTTTCGACGAGCAGCGAATCCTCGACCTGCTGCTACCCATCCTCGACGGCCTCGGCCAGATTCACGAGCGCGGATTCATCCACCGCGACATCAAGCCGGCCAACATATTCATCCGTTCCGACGGCAGCCCGGTGCTGATCGATTTCGGTTCGGCGCGCCAGGCCATCGGCGGGCAGACCAGGACCATGACCAGCCTGGTAACGCCGGGATTCGCGCCGTTCGAACAGTATCACGATGCCGAGGGCAAACAGGGCCCGTGGACCGACATCTACTCGCTCGGTGCTACCTGCTACGCCATGATCACCGGAAAGCCGCCCAACGACGCACTCAAGCGCGGCATGGCCCGCCTCGATCATTCCACCGACGCCTATCTGCAGCTCACCGACCTGCGCGCGGGCAGATATTCGGAGCACCTGCTGCAGGCCATCGATCACGCGCTCGAGTTCAAGCAAAACGATCGGCCGCAAACCGTATCCGAATGGCGGCCGATGCTGCTCGGCGAAACCGCGGTGCCGCAGGCCGGTATCGTGACTCAGCTCGGGAGTCCGGCGACGGTCGATATCGACCCGGCGAGTGATGGTAGAACGGAGGTGGTGACCCGGCCCGACGAACAAGCAGCCGCGACCACTCAGGTGGTTACCCGACCCGACGACGAAACCGTTGTGACCGCGCCCGATGTCGTCACCGAACCGGCGACAGCGCCGCCCGCAGCTGCCGAGCCCGAAGCCGCGCCCGCGGCGGCGCCATCGCAGGCGCCCGCAGCGAAAAAGGGCAAGGCGAAACCGTTGATCATAGGCGCCGCGTTAATTGTGGCGGTCGTGGTGGCAATGGCGCTGGTTTCGAAAATGCAACAGCAATCCCGGCAAGAGGCGGAAACCTCGGCCGCTGAGGCGGCAGAGCTCGAGGACAGGCAGGCGGAACAGGCACGCATCGAGGCCGACAAGGAAGCACTGCGCGAACAACAGGCGCGTATCGAGACGGAAAAGGAAAAACTGAAACAGGAACAGGCACGCATCGAGGCGGAAAAGATACTACAGGCGGAAAAAGAAGCGCTACGCAAGGAGCAGGCGCGTGTCGAAGCGGAAAAAGCGAAGCTCGAACAGGCGCGTATCGCCGCGCAAAAGAAGAAACAGGAACAGGCGCGCGTCGAGGCGGAAAAGAAACGCCAGGCGGAATTGGCCAGCAAACAGGCCGCAGACGAGAAGCGCAAGCAGCAACTCGCGCTCAAACAGGCGCAGGACAAGGAGCGCCAACAGCAACTGGCGCTGCAGCAGGCGGCCGAGACACAGCAACAGCAGAGCGCGGCAGCGGTAAATATGGCGGGCAGCTATACGCCGGACAAGGGATTCGAGGAGCTGGTGTTAACGCAGACCGGCAACCGGGTAAAGGGCAGCATCGGAACCGACGGCAGCACGCTCGAAGGCGTGGTTAACGGCAATCGGCTCGAGTTCAGGTTCAACTATTCGCGCACCGGCTACGGTTTCAAGGATGGCAGCGGCGTATTGAAGCTGAGCGCCGACGGCAAGCGCCTCACCGGCATCCGCAGCCAGGGCGGCTTTCCGCCGCAATCCACCTGGAACCTTACCCGCTCGGACGGCGCGCCGAGAACATCGGCGCCACTGGAACCATTCGCCGACGTCAGCGGCGTCTACAGGCCCGACAACGGTTTCGAGGATCTGAAGCTGCGGCAAACCGGCAACAGGATAAAGGGAGAAATCGGCACCAACGGCAGCACCCTCGAGGGCGAACGCGAAGGCAACAAGATTATCTTCATCTTCAGCTACTCCCGCACCGGCTACGGCTTCAAGAACGGACATGGAGAGTTCACCGTTAGCGCTGACGGCAAACGCCTGAACGGATTTCGCAGCAAGGGCGGATTTCCCCCGAACAGCAGCTGGAATTTGAGCCGCAGCGGAAGCGATTGACAGAAGCGCTAACGACGCGCTCATGGTCGTGATTTCGTGCCCGCGCAACAACGCCCGGCCTGGCCAGGCGCTCTAACCGGTCGAGGAAAGACCTTTGTCGATTTGGCGAATCCGGAATCGGCCTCGCGCCGAAGCCGTTGTTACTCCATCTTGATTATGGTTCCGATCAATGCAACCCCGGCCACCAGGGTTCCGGCGCCGCACTTGAAAGTTTCGCTACTCGAAGTCGTTTTGTTCTTGTAATTCGAGCGGATATTGACCACCGCGTTACCACCTCTTTTGAGCGCATGGGCCTTGAGCTCCTTCATCGCCGACAGGAATACCCAGTGGCAGGCCTCCTGATCGGACTTGCCCAGCGCATTGGTCTTCTTGCTGGTTTTGATTTCACCCATGCTGCGCACCACCTCGCCGTGCGGTTCGTCACCGAAGAAGAACAGAACCCCGCTGCCGAGCGCGGTTTTCGCGCTATTGCTGGTCATGACCTCGTTGATCCAGTAGTCGCCGATACTGTCCCGCGCAGACGCCGAGGGCGCGAGTAACAGGCATGCGACCAGTATGGGTAAGGTATTTTTCATCAATCCAGCCCCGATAGCGATTAGTTGACTACCAGAGGATAAGACATTTCCACGAAAAATAAACCAGGCCGATGGAATCGGCCACTGAAACGCCGGATCCCGGCCCGATCCGGATCAGCGTCAAGACGCCGACATACAGGTTTCCGAGGCTAGTGGATTTCGACAGGCCGCCGGCAACCGAATCAGGGGCGGATGCTATTTTCGTCGCCGGTTTTGGCAACCGCGGCCCAGTCGAGCTTGCGCCGGGTCTCACGGTAAATCATAAAGATCGCCGAGGCAATGACGATGCCCGCACCGAGCCAGGTGGCGCCGCCGGGAAACTGGTCGAATACCAGGTAACCGAACAGGGTGGCCCACAACAGGCGCACATAGTCGAGCGAAGCCAGTAGCGACGCTTCTCCGTGTTTGTAAGCGAAGATATTGCACTTTTGTCCGAAGTAGGAAACCACCGCGACCGCGATCAGCAACAGCCATTCGACTTCGCCAGGCGCCTGCCAGAAGTATATCCCCGGCAGGATCATCACCACCCCAACCCCCAGCGAGCCGTAAGTCATGATGGTTTCGGCGCTATCGCTCCGCGACAGCAGGCGCAGCAGTATCATCACGCCGGCGGCGCCGGCGGCGCCGATTAGCGATAAAAGGCCGTAAACGGAATAGTTGTCGGTACCGGGTTGCAGCATGATCAACACGCCGACGAAACCGACCAGCACCGCGCTCCAACGGTACAGGCCGACGGTTTCGGCCAGGAAAAGCACCGCGAATATGGTGACGAAAAAGCTCTTGGCGAAAAAGATCGCGGTGGCTTCGGCCAACGGCAGGTGAATAACCGCGGTAAATCCGCAAAGCATCGCCACCAGCGCACAAGCCACGCGTGTCAACTGTAATCCCGGACGTTCGCTGCGCAGCGAACCGGGGAATTTGCGCAGTATCGCCGGCGCTATCATGATCACCATGCCGATTTGACGCAGCAGCAGAATCTGCGTGATGTGCAGGCGCTGCCCGAGCAGCTTTATCAGCAGCGCCATCAGTGCAAACACGATCGAGGCCAGCATCAGGAAAGCGATACCTTTCAGGTTATCGGGCAGTCGATGGAACCAGTTCAAGTGATACGGCCATTTACCAGGTTAAGGACGGCGAGGACCGGCTTTTAGCAGAGAAAGACAAGCGCCGCTCCGGCAGGGTGCCCGGTATTGTCTCCAATCCGGGCATCCTGCGCAAAAAAAACGCCGGAATAAATCCGGCGTTTTATAGGTGCTTGCGCAAGACCCCCCGCTTGCGCGGGGATGACGCAGGCTAGAGCGCGGCGTCGAGCTCGGGCACGGCTTCGAACAGGTCCGCCACCAGGCCGTAATCGGCGACCTGGAAGATCGGCGCTTCGCTGTCGTTGTTGATGGCGACGATAACCTTGCTTTCCTTCATGCCGGCGAGGTGCTGGATGGCACCGGAAATGCCGACCGCGATGTACAGGTCGGGCGCGATGACCTTGCCGGTCTGGCCGACCTGGAATTCGTTCGGCACGAATCCGGAGTCGACCGCGGCGCGCGAGGCGCCGACCGCGGCGCCGAGCTTGTCGGCAACCGAGTGCAGCATCGAGAAATTGTCGCCGGACTGCATGCCGCGACCGCCGGAGATGACGATCTTGGCCGAGGCCAGGTCGACCTGGTCGCCATCGGATACCGCCTGCGATACCCAGCTCGACAAACCGCTATCGCTGCCGCCGCCGATCGATTCGACGCTGGCGGAGCCGCCTTCGGTAGCCGCGGCTTCAAACTTGATGGTGCGTACGGTAATGACCTTGATGGCATCGGAGGACTGAACCGTGGCGAGCGCGTTACCGGCGTAGATCGGGCGCACGAATGTGTCTTCGGACTTGACTTCGACGATGTCGGAAATCTGCGCCACGTCGAGCAGGGCTGCCGCGCGCGGCATGACGTTCTTGCCAAAAGTGGTGGCTGAGGCCAGCACATGACTGTATCCGCTCGCCAGCTCGACGATCAGCGACGCCAGGTTTTCCGCCAGGTGATGACCGAATTTTGCATCGTCGGCGAGCTTGACGCTGGAGACGCCCGCGATTTTGGCTGCAGCTTCGGCGACGATAGCGCAGTTTTCACCGGCTACCAGCAGATCGATATCGCCGCCAATTTGCCGCGCGGCGGTAACAGCGTTCAGGGTCGGCAGGCCAACTTCGTTATTGTCGTGTTCGACTATTACCAGATTGCTCATGACTAAATCACCTTCGCTTCGTTGCGCAGCTTTTCTACCAGCTCGCCGACATTGTTGACGATAACACCCGCGGCGCGGCCTTCGGGCTCATCTACCTGCAGCGTGGTCAGGCGGTTGGCGGTGTCGAGGCCGAGGCTGTCGAGCTCGATCTTGTCCATCGGCTTGCGCTTGGCTTTCATGACGTCGGGCAGCTTGACGTAACGCGGTTCGTTCAAACGCAGGTCGGCGCTCATTACAGCGGGCATTTTGACCTGGATCGTTTCGAGGCCGGCATCCACTTCGCGGGTGACGCTAGCCTGCTCTCCTTCGATCTTGATTTCAGAAGCGAAGGTTGCCTGCGACCAGCCGAGCAAGGCCGACAGCATCTGCGTGGTCTGGTTGGAATCGTCGTCGATGGCCTGCTTGCCGCAGATGACCAGACCGGCGCTTTCCTGCTCGGTGACCTGCTTTAGCACCTTGGCAATCGCCAGCGGCTCGAGACTATCATCGGTAACCACCTGGATCGCGCGATCGGCGCCCATGGCAAGGCCATGACGCAGGGTTTCCTCGGTCTTACCGCCGCCGACGGAAACCACGACTATTTCTTCGACGGTGCCGGCTTCACGCATGCGCAGCGCTTCCTCGAGGGCGTTTTCATCAAATGGGTTCATCGTCATCTTGGCATTCGCCAGATCGACGCCCGAACCGTCCGCTTTCACACGCGCCTTGACCTGCGGGTCGAGCACGCGTTTCACACATACCAGTACTTTCATTACGCTCTCAGCTTCATGTTCCGGATCGCGAGCATTGCTCGCTCACCTTCGCTCTAAACACACTCCGAGTATCTCGATCTTCGACTCGGTACCTATTCGGTCTAACCCGTTTTGCATCAGGCCTGTGCCAGGCGCCTGATTGCCATCTAAATTCTGATCCGTTGCCGAACCGCGGGAAAGCAGCCATACCCGACTCGGGGGCCGAGTATTCTATCGACAATTCACGCGGAATCAAGCACCAGAACGCCTGCTGGCATATCCCTGGGGCCGGGATAACCCTATGGTATCAGCGGATATTATCACAGGCCCGTTCGCGGTCAGATTCACGCGCGACTGTCGATTGTCAAATTGCGCCATGGCGATCCCCTTCTGCTGAAAATCTGGCCCGCAGGTGGCCGTTATTAGCGACATCAGGATCAAGGAGACCGGCTACGCCAGGGGCCTGTACTTTATTACCCCGAAGTCAGCCCAAACCGGCCCGAGTAGAAAGCGTCGAGGAAGGTAAACACCGCTGCGATCGATTTGTCGCGGTCGAAATCGCGCGGGTAGAGGTAATACTCGGTCCAGAAGCCTTCGAGCAGCGCCGACATCAATCTGGCCAGCGTGACCGGATCCTGCGGCGTATGCACTTCATGGTTCAGCGCCTCGAACAATGCCACCGTCTTTTGCAACTGCTCGCGCTCGCGCATGCCCACCAGCTCCAGGTATTCCGGCCGCGCCCTGACCTGCGCGCGAAACGCAAACCAGACGCCGAGGGTACGCAGGTTCATCACCTCGGCATCGAAATCGGCCAGCACCATCGCCGACAGTTGCGCCACCGGTTGCGCCGATGCCTGTTCGAGACGCTGGCGCCAGTGGGCCTTGTATTCGTCGGCCATTTGCCTGAGCACCTGACCGAGCAGAATATCCTTGCTGGTGAAGTGCGAGTTGACCAGCCCCATGGATACGTCGGCAAGTTCGACGACTTTGGCGATGGTGGTGCCGGCAATGCCAAAAGTGGTGATAACCTCGATCGTGGCGTCGATGATTTTTTGCCGGTGCCAGGCCTTGATCGCTTCCCTGCCCTTAGGCCGCGGAATTGCATTCATGTGCGCTATCTCAAAAATGAATGTTCATTCAAAATTCTTGACAGCATAGCGCCCAATCGTTACCCTGTCCATAAATTTTGAACAGTTATTCATTTTTCCCATGGATTCGACTCCGATGACAAATAAACGACGTCGCGGCGGTGCCCGCGCGGCGCGCCTTAAGATGCGCGCGGAAGCGGTTAACAAGCGCCCGGTGCACGCCGGGCTAATCGGCGGCGCTTACAGGCCGCTACAGCAAACCGATATGGAAAAGATTCATCGCACAGCGCTCGAGATCCTGCAAACCATCGGCATCGGCGAGCCCACCCCCGAGGTGATCGATATCGCCACCGCGGCCGGCTGCTGGATCGACGACAACGGCCGCCTGTGCTTCCCGAAATCACTGGTCGAGGACCTGATCGCCGGCGCCGCGCGCGAGTACACGGTTTACAGCCGCAGCCCCGATTACGCGGATCTGCAGGTCGGCGGCTATCACGTCAACTATTCGACCAGCGGCGAGGCGGTCAGCATTTACGAACCCGCCGAGCGCAGCTTCCGGCCTTCGACGCTGGTGGATCTGTACGACCTGGGCCGACTGGTTGGCACCCTCGATAACATCCATCAATTCGGCCAGATGGTGATTCCGACCGAGTTGACCGATCCCCAGGAACATGACTTCAACGTCGCCTATGCGCTTTGCGCCTCGACCCGGAAACCCTGTGAAATGGCTTTCACCGACGCCCGCAACGTGCGGCCCGCGATCGAGATGTTCGACATGGTGCTCGGCGGCGAAGGCCGTTTCGCCGAAAAGCCGTTCCTGACTTTCGGCGGTTGCCCGATCGTCTCGCCGTTACGTTTCGGCGAGGACAATCTCGACCTGCTGGTGGAAACCAGCAAGCTCGGTTTGATCAACGATATCGCGATTGCGCCGCAGGCCGGCGCCACCTCGCCGGCGGCGATGGCCGGCACGCTGGCGCAGGTCGCCGCCGAGGGACTGGCCTGTCTCGCGATCACCAACATCATCAAGCCGGGCTGCCCGATGACTTTCGCCATCTGGCCCTTCATCTCGGATCTGCGCACCGGCTCCTTCAGCGGCGGCAGCGGCGAAGAGGCGCTGGCGATGTCGGCTTGCGCGCAGCTGGGACGCTTCTACGACCTGCCCACCAGCGTTGCCGCCAGCATGACCGATTCCAAGCTACCGGATGCGCAGGCGGGATTCGAGAAAGGCATAACCGCGGTCACCGCGGGTCTGGCCGGCGCCAACCGCATTCTAGAATCGGCCGGCATGCTCGGCAGTCTCATGGGTTGCAGCTTCGAAGCGCTGATGATCGACAACGATATGCTTGGCATGGCGCAGCGCGTGATCGCCGGTATCGAGGTCAACGACGAAACCCTGTCGCTGGACGTGATCCGCGAGGCCGCGCTCGGTCCCGGGCATTTCCTCGGCCAGCCGCAAACCCTGCAGCTGATGGAAACCGACTACCTGTACCCGGAGCTGGCCGACCGCTCGGCCACCGGCGTCTGGGAAGAAGAAGGCAGCCTCGATATCATGGCGCGCGCGCGCCAGAGCGTGAAGGAAGTCCTGTCGACCCAATACCCTTCTTACATCGATCCGCAAACGGACGCAGCGATCCGTGCAAAATTCCCGATTCGCCTCGCAGCCGCCGATATGCAGGCCGGAAACGGGCGCTGGTAGGCAGATATCTTCGCCCTGATGGATCACCAATGGTCTCAATCTGCCATGATGGGTCGTCCGCGCTGATCATCCGCTTAAACAGGTTCAGACAAGTTACAAGCTAACGCGCGCCTAAATTACCAATCTACCGGCGCGAATTCGTAAATTGTGAAAAAACTACAAACTTTTTGATGGAAAAAGGTTGACAAAATTAAATTTGGGATTATATTCCCAAATATTGAAATTAAGTTTTCAACCCGATTTTCAGTTTTTTTGACCCACGGAGGTCCAGACATGACTAAGAATTCAATCATCAACTACGGAGTTAGAGGCCTGTTAGCAACAGGACTGGCCGCGACGCTGGTCGCATGCGGCGGCGGTGGCAGCAGCTCCGACGACAGTTCGAGTACTGAAATACTCACCCAGGGAAGCGTCCAGCGCTTCGGCAGCGTGTACGTCAACGACACCAGGTACGTACGCAGCTCCAACGGCCGCGTGATAACCGACGATAACCCCAGCGCAGGTGAGGATTCGCTGCGTATCGGAATGAAAGTCAAGCTTCGCGGGCGCTACAATGACGACGGCACCGGCACTTATGATTCAATCGAAGTAGACAATGAACTCAAGGGTCCGATCCAGGACGGCAGCATCGATATACCCGATCTCAATACTCCGAAGGTTGGTAGTTTCACTGTGCTGGGTACCACCGTCGTTTCAAAGGAAGGGACATATTTCGATGAAAGCGGCACCGGCAACACCATCAACTCTCTGGCGGACCTGGAAGACGGCGGCGCTCTGGCGGACGTGGTCGAAGTCAGCGGACTGTTCAACGAAAACGGCGAACTCGAGGCCCTGCGAATCGAGAAAAAGGCCGACGACCTGGGGTCCTTTCTCACTGATATGCGCAAGCTCGAAGTTAAAGGCACCATCGCCAGTGTAAATGTCGGTGCGCAGCAATTTACTTACGAAAGCTTACAGGTGGTCGACTACACGAACGCTGAAATCGACAACGACCTGCCGGCTAATCCCGCCAGCTGGGTGGGTCTCTACGTCGAGTCGAAGAGCGATCCCGATGAGCCGAACTTTGTCGGTTATTTCGAAGGTGGTAATACCGGCAGCATCCTGCAGGCCACCAAGGTTGACAACGAAGCGCCCGATATCGGTGACGGTTTCGAAGCCGAGCTGGAAGGCATGATCAGCGATTTCAACGGACTGGACGACTTCAAGGTCAGCATGATTCCGGTCGATGCGGCGGACGCCATCATCTTCTGTCCAAACGTTACGCTGGGTAACGGGGTCAAGGTCAAGGTCCGCGGAAGCGCGATCGATAAGGGCGGTGTGGCTACAGTAGACGCAGCCAGTGTCGAGTGCCGCCAGGCCAAGACAGTACGCCTCGAGGGTACGGTACAGAGCAATGTCAACGGAACAATTACCCTGCTCGACGTTCCGGTTCTGACTAACGACAAGACCGAAAAGGACGACCTGTCCTCTATCGGTGATCTGGTCCAGGACGACGCCATCGAAATTCGCGGCTTCGTCGACGGAAACGGCGACGTAATCGCGGTCCGCGTAGAACTCGAGGACAGCATCGATCCCGATGACTTCATCGTGCAGGCACCCAAGGATCAGCTGGCAAACGTCAACGAAGGCGGCGATTCGTTCACCCTGCTCGGCATAACCATCGACACCTCCGGACTTGACGGTGACAACAACCTGATCGACAACGACTTCGAAGGTCTCAACGATCAGAATATCACCCGCGCGGCCTTCTACCAGGCGCTGCGCGACGGCACCGCGCCCGGAGTCAAGGCCAAGGGCACCTACAATCCGGGCAACATGACACTGACCGCAGATGAAGTCGAGCTGCAACAGGACGACGACTAAAATCCAACTCAGTCCGGCGACCTTCGGGTCGCCGGCATACTGCTCTCCCA
>Ga0224508_10005362_pt1 | contig 10277 bp, 8 predicted proteins | sample SF_Jan12_sed_USG_4_FD_170157 | JGI IMG/M metagenome (GOLD analysis project Ga0224508, IMG submission 170157) | Sediment microbial communities from San Francisco Bay, California, United States - SF_Jan12_sed_USGS_21 | ecosystem: Environmental > Aquatic > Marine > Sediment | place: USA: California... | reverse complement strand
ATTTATCAGAAGAGTCACAAGTACAAAGACTAGGCCAGTTCTTTGACATTCTCAATGTCATTGATGACCGCATTAAAATCACAATGTCAAGGAGGATAGTGCCAATTACGGTGGAAGGACAGATTCAGAACATGCCTGTAATGCAGGTGCATCTTGAATCACACACCCCAATTGCTGATACCCTGGAGCAAAACAGGTTGGAGTACATTTCAGGTGTCACACCTCCTCAATTTCAGATACGAAAAGAGCATTTTTCCATGATGGAACTTGTTGAGGTGATTCCAGATGATACAAGAAACAACAATGATTATGATGAGACTAACGCTGGAGAGAAAATATTCTCAAGGACCTTTACACTTGATGAAATCCCTGCAACTTTACCTTATGCATGGATTACCAAGGTCTTTGATATCTGCTCCCAGATACAAATGTGGTACAATCCTCTTGACAAAGACGAGGCGATAACTCGAATGGTCAGATTCAAAAATATCATTTATGATGATGCAAAATCCAACAGAGTAACATCAGAGCTATTCAAGAGGGCAGATGATGCTGAAAATTCTTTGAGAAAAGACACTACCAGACTCTATGAGGTTGTCGTAAACTGTACTGTAATTGGAGAAGACAGAAAATCCCTCAAGGACAACTGCAAGACATTCAAGAAACACCTCAAGAGATATGGCGGGCATTTTAGTGCAGTTTCTGCAAAACAGGCAAGCATGCTGTACGAAGGATTTGGAAAAAAGATCACATTTGACAGGGGGTCATGTGCAATTTTGTATTCTTTTGCATCAGCTGACATGCTTGAGATTCCTGATGGCATCCCGTTGGGAATTAACATGGACTCGAAAGGCCCGATAATATTTGACATTGGAAAAAGAACCAACTACAACATTGCAATCATTGGAAAGTCAGGTTCAGGAAAGTCATTTACCGTCAAGATTTTGCTGAATCGTTTGCTGAAAAAGTTTCCTAATTCACATGTTTATGTGATTGATCCGATGGGCGAATACTCCAAGATTGCCGGCTTTTTTGGAATGGATGTATTGTATCTCAAGGATGAAAAAGATCAGCTTGGTCTGGATCCGTTTGTTTTGCTTGATCCTCTTGATGCAGCAGACATTCTAGCTGAAATCACAAACGCACCTGATGATGTAAAGAGGCAATTCCAGACATATTGTGGAAAGGCCAAAACCTTTGAGGAATTCTTTGAGTTGATTCCAAAAAAATACAAGGACAGTCTTGTCAATCTGAAGAAAGGCCCTCTCTCCAGAATAATTCTGGGCGAGCCAAAACTCAACTCTCAGAAAAAGATGATAATGTCAATGGAAGGTGCGACTGGATCAGAAACTGAGCAGATGATTTTACTGTTACTGTTAAACAAGATATTCAAAATCTGCAATGACTTGCCTGCAAGAGCCAGAAAAATTGTTTTGATAGATGAGGCCTGGATGCTGTTGCGAATGAAGAATGCCGCAAAATATGTCAACATGATTGTTCGCATGGGAAGAAAGCTCAACATAACATTTGGATTCATCTCACAAAGACTGGAGGACATCTCAAAAGAGGATGATTCAGGAATTGGAAAAATAATTGATAACATGGAGACCAAAATTATTCTAGGATTAGAAGAGCAGGCAGCAGAGACTGCAAGAAATGTTTTAAGATTATCAGACTCTGAAACCAACAAAATTTGTGCATTCAACGTAGGACATGCGTTGTTTCTCACAAAGAATCACAGGATTCATGCAAAGTTTATGCCAACTTTGCAGGAAAGAGAGATGTTTGATACTACTCCCCTTTAATTTTCTCAGACAAAAAGAAAAGATTTGAATTTAATATTCCAAATAGTACAATTCAAAGAAATAATCATGTACAAATTAGAGAAAGGATTCTAAATATGACGTCACAACAAAGAAAACTATCTAGAATCAACAAGTCAGGTATGAAGCACTGGAAGGATTGCTCATTTGTGGAATTTTTACAAAGTATGACTGTTGATAAAGATCCTAGGCCGTATTCTGAGCATCCAATGGCTGATAGTCTAAGACGAGATCTTGCAGAAATAGAGTCAGATGAAAAATGAAAATTTTATTTTGTGAAGAATCAAATTCCTTCTGAAAAAAACTTAGATTCGATAAATCAATTTAAACTATGAATATTTTTTAGCAATGGTTATTGTGCTGATGTGGTTTTTGAATGGCAACAGGGGTACGAAGAGTATTTTGCAATCATGTGAGTATTGCATATGGGACAATATTTTCTAAATGTCGTAGTTTTATCATTTTCAGGGTTAAAAAAATTACAAATTCCACTACAATTATTTTCTAAACCCATGAAATTTAATCGATCAAGAAGTATTTTTGTGTTAAATTAGATCCATGTGCAAAATATTCTCCCCATCAATCAACAAAAAAAGCAATAGAACATTTTAATTCAATTGACTGGTATGTTGTTTTAATGGGTGGCGCTTTATCTTTAGTTCACGAAAATTACTCATCTTACATCAATAAGGTTCTTCAACCCTCCAGGAACCCAAAATACACCGTACTGGATCTTTTTGCAGGATGTGGCGGACTGTCATTAGGATTTGAATCAGCAGGATTCAAAAGTATTGGAATGGAATGTGAAAAAAACTGCTGCAATACTTACAATGAAAATCTAAAAGGAGAATGTCATGAGCAATTTATTACGTCTAGAACTAAATTTCCAGAAGCCGATGTTGTAATTGGCGGTCCCCCTTGTCAGCCATTCAGTGTTATCGGGAAGCAACTTGGAAATGATGATAAAAGAAATGGATTTCCTGCATTTATCAAAGCTGTTGAAAAAATCAATCCTGCAATTTGGATGTTTGAAAATGTTAGAGGGATGATGTACAGAAATAAAGATTATTTTGAATCCTCATTAAAAAAACTAAAAAAATTAGGGTATCGTGTTGAATACAAACTTTTGAATGCTGTTGAATACGGAGTTCCACAAAACAGGGAGAGGGTAATTGCCGTGGGCTATGATGGTAATTTTGAATATCCTTCACCGGTTACCACAAAAGTTACTGCAGGCGAAGCACTGGAAAAAATGGCACTTGAAATTCCGGCTGATTCAAAATTTCTCACTCCTAGCATGGACAAATATGTTGCATCATATGAAAAGAAATCAAAACTAATTACTCCCAGAGACTTGCATTTGGACAGGCCTTCAAGAACCCTGACATGCAGAAATCTAGCAGGCAGTACGGCAGACATGCACAGAATAAAACTATCTGATGGAAGAAGAAGACGATTAAGAGTCAAGGAAGCTGCTAGATTGCAAAGTTTTCCTGATTGGTTTGAATTTCAAGGCAGTGAAACTGAAAGGTTTAATCAAATTGGAAATGCGGTGCCTCCACTGTTTGCCAGAGCAATTGCATTGCAATTTAAAAAACATCTTGACAAAAATTGATTCAAATGAAAAAAAGACAAATTCATTTAGATGAAAAAAATAGCACAAAGGAATTTAAATCAAAACCAAAAAAGCTACAAGAACTAATTAATGAAACTCTTTTCATGATTGAGGCTTTTGGAATTCCAATAAATGCAGCTAGTCCACGTATGAAAGAAAAAGTCGCGTTAGACTTTCTTGCATTATCTGACATGCAAGTTGGAAAAAAATGGAACAATGCAAAAGACATTGATAAGATTCAACTAAAAACGAGAGAAATTATCACTTATGTAAATAAACATTTTGAAGAAAAACGCTCTTCAGGTTCATATGATGATGTTAGGAGAAAAGAGCTCAAGCCTTTAGTTCTTGCAGGAATAGTTCAGAACAGTAAACCAAACTCTGCAACAAATGATTCTACTCGAGGATATGGTATTGCAAAAGAGTATGGGGATTTGATTAGAAAATTTGGCACCTCTGAATGGAAAAAAGAACTAATGATAATTTTAAAGAAAAGAGGAACTTTTGTACAAAAACTTTCTAGACAAAAATCAAAAAAGGTTCCCATAAATTTGCCTAACAAAGAACAAGTGCTTCTCTCTTTGGGGATACACAATGATCTTCAGAAGGCCATCATTGAGGAAATGCTTACTAGGCCTGAATTTTGTCCCGATCCAGAAATATTGTATTTAGGTGATACTGCAAAGAAACAAATCATAAACAAGGAAAATGTACTCAAATCTTTGAATTTTTTTGAATTGAGCCATGATATGCTTCCAGATGTAATTGTGTATTCAAAGAAAAATAATTGGCTTTATCTAATTGAAGCCGTATACACTTCAAATCCTATTTCAGATACACGAAAGTTTGAACTGGCAAAAATCACCAAAAATTGTACAGCAAATATCATCTATCTCTCAGCATTTATGAATAAATCTGATTTTAGAAAATTCCTTTCTGAAATAGCATGGGAAACTGAAGTTTGGATTGCAGATGACCCTGATCATATGATTCATTTTAACGGTCATAAGTTTTTAGGCCCTTACAAAAAGAATTGACAGACATTTTTACTCCTGAAAAGCGTTCCTGGATAATGTCTAGAATTCGAAGTACCAATACTTCAATTGATCTTAGGATGAAAACTCTTCTTTCTCAACAAGACATGGAGTTTGTAATGTATCCAAAAATGTACGGACATCCCGATTTCATACTTTCAAAGAAAAAAATTGCAATTTTCTGCGATGGTGATTTTTGGCATGGCTACAAATATGGTGAAAAAAAGAAACCTGCAAAAAAATATTGGAAAGACAAAATTGAAAACAATATGAAAAGAGACGTCCGAATTTCAAGAAAACTGCGGCGTGAGGGCTGGGCTGTTCTTCGGATATGGGAACATGACATTAAGAAAAGACCTGAAGCATGTGTCAAAAAGATAGAAAAGAAGTTTTTTTCTAAATGTTGCTAAATGTTTTTTGGAAATCAAGATCATCTTAATTAGCATGAGTTTATGAAACATGTATTGGGTACTATTTCTGAAATTTATACTTCATATCAAAAAAGCTTGGATTCTGCTCAAAAGGATTACGAACAAACAGTACGAGAGCGTTCTGACAACACCAAGAAATTTCATGATAACTTTTTCAAAGATCTTGTGATGAATTTTGGCAAAAAATTTCCTGATGATGAATACCGAAAAGCAGTGGTCGAACAGATTTCCAATTTTTTTGGCAAAACCGAACTTAATTTTATTGCCGTAGATGGAAGTTGTGACAAGCACAATGCCAATGAATTCGTATCGTTCTATGGAGGAGCGTATGGAGCTAAGGGGGTGCTGGAACTTTCAGAAAATCCACCTAAAATCACTTACAAGAAATGGGAAATCGAAAAAGATGTCAGCATGGTTGCCTTTGTGCCTGTACCATACAGTCGTTTATCCGAAGTGTCGAATTCTGATCAGAAGGAAGATTTTCTAATGAAAGACTGGGACAAAGTGGATATTTCTGGAATCCATCTTCCGATAATGCAACTTGCAGAAATTTTTCTTGCATACAATTCTGCAATATCATCTGATCTTGATAATCCAAATATTATTTTTGTGGACAACAATGTGAGCAACATTTTAGGATATACTGATTTTGCGCCAGACAAAGTAGGATTACTGGATTATGAATTTGCCACTGGCAATCTGAGTAGAGCTGATGCGGCAGTAGTTCAGTCACACCCATTCAATTCGGAATTGGGAATACCTAGCACAAAGATTTTTTCCACAGGATTTGCAATAATTAAATTTCTTCATGAAAATCCAGACGTCACTGAAATTTCCATTGACGAACTAGAAGCAAAATTGAAAATTGAGAAGGGCGGGATCACGGAAAGCAGAATCAACCGATTGGAAATCAATGGAATAATTGATTTTGACAAGCAGAACAGAAAAATAATCAAGAAAGTTGATCCTTACAAAAGCTGGTCGAGAACAAAAATCCTCTTTCGAACTTTGTGTCAGGAAATTTTCTTGGACAAAAGGGAAGATGCATTAAAATACAAAGTAGAAGTTGATGGGAAAATGGTTTCTCGTTGGATGGAGCCAAATGACATTAATTTTCTTATTGCTATTGGAATTAGGGCACTAATAGAAGCATGCTGGGAGAGAAAAATATTCTTAATCGGAGTGATAAAAGATTCAGGATCTCAATATCTCACACGAAACTATCTTGGAGTATGCAAATTGGAAAATGCGTATCCTAAACTAAACTCTTTGGAAGTGAAAAGTCTTCCCCCTACTGACAGACTGTTTTGCGAGACACTTCCTTGGATAAATGATGACTTGTACGGGCCTTGGGCTACAATTGAGTTTGACTCTACTTTCATGACCCTTCATGCAGAACCCAGGGGCTCAACTGAGGTTGTTGCAGGAACTATGGGCGGAATCACTAGGCCTGAACGCTTGTTTATGAGATCAATTGGCCAATTTTATGTTAAGAGAACAGAAAATTCCATACTTACAGGACATGCCATTTTTGTAGACAGACTAGTATTTCCAGAATTAGACATGGCCTCGTCGGAAGACCTGAATATTGATTCCAAAGATGTTGGAAAAATATCTCCAATGGTGTTTTTAGATAACAAGCAGACAAACTTTGGACAAATCATAGCTTATTTTCTACTTGATCAGGTAACAAAAAATCATTTTCCAGAAGTGATTGGCTATCCAGACCCATTACATAAAGCAGATTGGGGTGCAAAGACCATGATGAGACATGTGAAAGAATTATTGAAAAGTTCTGAATTGAAATTCAGAGCTAGACCATTAACCAATACATTTAGGGAGATTAGGGAGAGTTACCACCGATGAGCATGTTCCTCAATGACATGACGGGCACATTGATGCAAATAAGACCTTCAATGCAAACTCGATATGAATATGACGTGTGGTTTCCTTTTACCCGAAGTGCAATGAACATAATCAAAGAAGGTGCAATGGTTGCTGTAAAAAACTTCTCGTCCAATAAGGAAATCGAACGATATAGTGTTTTGAGAATTACTTCTGTGCTTCCACATCACTATGCAATGGGGGACAAGCTTTCTGGATATCCAGGGTTTCTTGAAGAGGCAATAACTAGTGCTTCAAAAGACTGGGAGCAGGAAAAGCCAACAGAAGACACAACAAAAATTGTGTGCAAAGCAATTCCAAGCTTTTTTGAGATAAAAAAATCATCGCCATTATCTTCAAATCAGACAGAACCTGAAATGATACCTGAATCCAGTCTTCCAATGACTGGAGAAAAAACACATCTGCTAAACGATGAATGGACTGAATATGTTGTAAACCATGACCTTCAAAGACTTACTGAACGTGCAATCGCTTTGGGAACTTTGGCAAGTTCTGAAAAAGTCACAGTAAAGGCACTATGGGACAATCTAATTCAAACTCACTTTGGAATTTTTGCTTATACCAATGCAGGAAAATCCAATCTTCTAAGTACTACAACACACAAAATTTTGGAGAAGACAGACAATGTCAAAATAGTAATCTATGATCTAATGGGAGAATATGGCGCGCTTTTGGTGGATAGTCTTTACAACTTAAGAAATGCATCCATTGTTTGCATGTCTGAAAATACTTTGCCTGACTCAGTGCTTGAATTCTGGAAACATGATGACGATATACATCTTGAAAAAGCTGCAAATGATGTAGTAAACACAACAATTCTGCCAAAAAATTTGCAAAGTTTGAAAAACAAAATGAAAGGACCTATAAAACAAATTTTGAAGGATGGAAAAATCAAACTCTATGTTCCAAGCGATACACTGGGCTATCAAATGCATTCTATGGTAAGTGAATTGCCAAAGTTTACTGGAACTGCTGCGGCTGAGCTAAAAAGATTTTTTGAAAATTTGTTAGAGCAAAATAGTGGAAACCCAATGACTCTTGAAAATATTGATACAGTAATTACAAATCTTGGTGCTTTTCAACCTGAAAACGGTACAATTACCGCCGGCATGCAAACTGCAATTAATGAATTTCAATCTTCCTTAAGAAGAACAAGGACCACAATTGAACAAACCTCTGGAATTGATGAAAAATACAAAATTTCATTATCTGTTATGATTGAATCATTAAAAATTGAAAATCAAAAATCCCTTTTCATCATTCAGGGAAATGATGACGCAGATGTTAGATTCATGTCTCACAGACTTGGAAAGAAAATGTTAGAACAAAGACGACGAACTGGAAAAATATTTCCGTTGGTTTCATTCATTTATGATGAAGCAGATCAGTTCATTCCTCAAATTGATAAAGCCACCCAATCAGGAATGAAGGAATCAAGGGAAACTGCCGAACAGCTTGCAAGAAGAGGCAGAAAGTACGGATTAGGTGTGGGCATTGCCACTCAAAGAATTGTCTATTTGGATACTAATATTCTAGGACAACCACACACATATTTTGTCAGCAAGCTGCCCCGAGCAACAGATAGGGAAAGGATCCAGGAAGCATTTGGGCTTTCAGACGAGACTCTGACTGAAACAATGCGATTCAAAGTGGGGCAATGGCTTTTGATCAGCCATAATGCTACTGGAATCGATGGTCTACCAATACCTGTCCAGCTTCCTGATGCAAACAAAAGAATCTCTGAATTTCTTGAAAGTTTTTAATTTTTTATACTTCTATTGAAACTTGTTCCATTCGTTTAGCATATCATATGACTCATTCCACCATTTTTCCAAATTAGCAGGTCTGGTACAAGGCAATATGTCGTCACTTTGTCCTCTTAATACAACTTCACTATCCATAGTATTGAAACATTTTTCAGGATCTGCAAGGTATAGGGAATGAATTTCTGATTCCACATCTTTGCTCATTACTTTCATTTCACATTCAATCTGATGATTTTCCTTCATTTCTTTTTTGAAACTCTTAAAGTCTGATTTCAGATTCTCATCTGCACGGTACTTTGATGTTAGCATTCTAATTTTTTTAACATTTAGTTTTTCTCTAATTATATGCAATGTTTTCAAATCTGCACTTCCAAAATATTTTGAAATGCATTGAATGTTTTAGTTGCATGATTCAAGCTTATTCCTTATGACTAATTTATTTCCAAACGGGGTATCTTTTGATGTCTGTGTTGGAATATTGTCATTCGTCTCGTCAACATATTCTGCATCAATTTTACTTGCTATTGCTTTTAGGAATTCTTTTTTCCTAGACTTTATGAACTCTTCAAAGTTATTTTCTAACATGTGTTCATAACATTCTTCACTAATCATATGCGATGAAAGTACTTTCAACAGTTTGGATTTGTCGTCATCATCATAGAATTTCTTTCTAATTTCAGAATAGTATTCTTTTGGCATTTTGTTGGTTTTTGAAATATTGGTAGTGTCTGTAAGCCACGTCATGTTTAATATTGAATTTTTAACAGGTTTGTTAATTTTTGATTTTTTCCATTATACTTTTCATTGTGCCGAAAATTATGGTTACATGGAGCCGCCCTATTTCTACCCCTTGCACATAATACTCTCAACTCAATCTGAACCATTATTACAGATTTCTTTCCTTTTAAGCAAATAATTCATCATTTTTCGTGAAAATTAATTTCCATTCATCACATGATGGATTTGTCTTTTCAATTCCGTTGATGATTGGAATTGCGTTTATCATATTTGCAGCATTGATTGGAATATCCCAAGGATTTGTAGAGGTGGGGGGCTTGCTTGTACCTGAACTGATCACTGACATGCCGACTTTCTTTGATTACGACGATGTGACAGGCGACATGATACTTGATGTGGATGGCAATCCTGCGCCAAACGAAAGAATTGATCTTTACTGGTTGTTGGTGTCAATCTCGGTAATTATTCTGGTTGCAGTTGCAATGATTGCAGTGCTGGGTTACGTATTTGAGATAGTGAGATGGATTCATCCTGGTACTGCCATTGGAATCATAAAAAAGATTGTCTTGTTTTTGATTGTATTTTTGGTATTTCCGTTTGTATGGGATATTTACACGATAATCATTGAGAATTTTTCATTATTTTTGTTGGATCCGTTTGGAACGGGAGATGATCCGTCAAACAGAACTCTGGAATTATGGCGTGCCATGGGAAGTGTAATTCCAGTTGATATCTTTGACCTTGATGCATGGGCCTCGGCATTTACTGATCCTGGCACGTTTGCTCAAGGAATGATGAAGGATGTTTTCCTGGCACTGTTTAAGGGATTTGCAGTAATGTTCATGACTGCAATGATGTTTATTATTTCTACAATACGGATTTTGCTGACAATAATCATTGCAATGTCAATTCCGTTATTGCTCACACTGAGTCTGATTCCAATGTTCAGGTCAGTCAAGGACATG
>Ga0224508_10005361_pt1 | contig 10278 bp, 9 predicted proteins | sample SF_Jan12_sed_USG_4_FD_170157 | JGI IMG/M metagenome (GOLD analysis project Ga0224508, IMG submission 170157) | Sediment microbial communities from San Francisco Bay, California, United States - SF_Jan12_sed_USGS_21 | ecosystem: Environmental > Aquatic > Marine > Sediment | place: USA: California... | reverse complement strand
GACCTTGCCGCGTCGCGAGTTGAGGTCGCCGATGACATCACCCATGTAGTCCTCGGGGGTCACCACTTCGACGGCCATGATCGGTTCGAGCAGGATCGGTTTGGCCAGACGGGCCGCCTGCTTGAACGCCATGTTGCCGGCGATCTTGAAGGCCATCTCCGATGAGTCGACGTCGTGGTACTTGCCGTCGAGCAGCGTCACCCGGATGTCGACGGTCGGATAGCCGGCGAGGACGCCGGTCGTCATCGCTTCCTCGATGCCGTGGCTGACCGAGGGGATGTACTCCTTGGGGATCCGGCCACCGGTGATCTTGTCGATGAACTCGTAGCCGCCGCCGGGGCCGCTCGGTTCCATCTTGATGGTGACCTCGGCGAACTGACCGGAACCACCGGTCTGCTTCTTGTGGGTGTAGGTGTCCTTCTCGACCACGCCGGTGATCGTCTCGCGGTAGGCGACCTGCGGCTTACCGACGGTGGCGTCGACCCTGAACTCGCGCAGCATCCGGTCGACCAGCACCTCGAGGTGGAGCTCGCCCATGCCGGCGATGATCGTCTGACCAGTCTCCTCGTCGGTCTTGACGGTGAACGTGGGGTCTTCGTCGGACAGCGCCATGAGCGCCTTGGCCATCTTGTCCTGGTCGGCCTTCGTCCTCGGCTCGACCGCCACGTGGATCACCGGGTCGGGGAAGTCGAGCGACTCCAACACGACCGGGTCGTTCATGTCGGTGAGCGTGTCGCCAGTCTTGACGTTCTTGATGCCGATGGCGGCCATGATGTCGCCGGTTGCCGCCGCGTCGCGATCTTCCTGCTTGTTGGCGTGCATCTCGAGGAGCCGGCCGAGACGCTCCTTGGCGCCGGTGCGGGTGTTCAACACCTGCCCGCCCTTGTCGAGCGAGCCGGAGTACACCCGGAAGTACGTGAGCTTGCCGACGTTGGGGGCAGTCATGATCTTGAAGGCGATCGCCGAGAACGGCTCGTCGTCGCTCGGCTTGCGGATGGCCGCCTCACCGCCTTTCAGCATCGTTCCCTCTACCGGCGGGAGGTCGAGCGGCGAGGGCAGGTAGTCGACGACAGCGTCGAGCAGGGGCTGCACACCCTTGTTCTTGAACGCTGACCCGCAGAGAATCGGAACCAGGTCACCGGCGATCGTGGCCTTGCGCAGGCCGGCCCGGAGCTCGGCCACGGAGATCTCGTCGTCTTCGAGGAACTTCTCCATCAGGTGCTCGTCGTGGGTGGCGATCGCCTCCACCAGCTCGGCCCGGGACTCGGCGGCCTTGGCTGCGAGGTCGTCGGGGATGTCGATCTCGTCCCAGGTCGCGCCGAGATCCTCGCTGTTCCAGATGAGCGCCTTCATCTTGATCAGGTCGACCACGCCGGCGAAGTTCGCTTCGGCGCCGACCGGGAGCTGGGTGACGGCGATGTCGGACGTGAGCCGCTCCTTGATCGTGTCGACCACATAGTAGAAGTCGGCACCGGTCCGATCGAGCTTGTTGACGAAGCACATGCGGGGCACGCCGTAGCGATCGGCCTGGCGCCAGACCGTCTCGGTCTGGGGCTCGACCCCGGCCACGCCGTCGAACACGGCGACGGCGCCATCGAGCACCCGCAACGACCGCTCGACCTCGACGGTGAAGTCCACGTGGCCGGGCGTGTCGATGATGTTGATGCGGTGGTCGTTCCAGAAGCAGGTTGTAGCGGCCGAGGTGATCGTGATACCTCGCTCCTGCTCCTGCTCCATCCAGTCCATGGTGGCGCCACCGTCGTGGACCTCACCGATCTTGTAGCTCTTGCCGGTGTAGTAGAGGATCCGCTCGGTGGTCGTCGTCTTGCCGGCATCGATGTGGGCCATGATGCCGATGTTTCGATAGCGGTCAAGGGGGGTCGGTCGGGCAGACATGGGTCGTCCTCAGGCAGTGCGAACGGGCTTGCGGGTGAAGGGTGAGCGGCCGACCGGGAGCCATGGGGCGTCACCGGTGGGCCCATATGGGTCGGCGCTGGAGCCGACACGGCGAGGAATGAGCGGGCGCCGGCTGAACATCGCGAGCTACCAGCGGTAGTGGGCGAAGGCCTTGTTCGACTCCGCCATCTTGTGCAGGTCCTCGCGGCGCTTGACCGACGCACCGATCCCGTTGGATGCGTCGAGAACCTCGTTGGCGAGGCGCTCGGCCATGCTCCGCTCGCGCCGGTCGCGGGCGAATCCGACCAGCCAGCGGATGGCGAGCGTCGTGGCGCGACGGGGCCGGACCTCGACCGGCACCTGGTAGGTGGCACCGCCGACACGTCGGCTGCGGACCTCGAGCTGGGGTCGAACGTTGTCGACAGCGCGTTTGAGCGCGGCGATCGGGTCGCCACCGGTCTTCTCGCCGACGATCTCGAGGGCATCGTAGACGATGCGCTCGGCGAGGTTCTTCTTCCCGGCGAGCAGGACCTTGTTGACGATCTGGGTCACGAGGACCGAGCGGTACACGGGATCGGGTTCGAGATCTCGACGGGGGGCTGGACCCTTGCGCGGCATATCAGCTGTCCTTCTTGACGCCGTAACGGCTACGGGCCTGCTTGCGATCGCGAACACCGGCGGTGTCGAGCGTGCCCCGGACGATCTTGTAGCGAACACCGGGGAGATCCTTCACCCGACCCCCACGGACCAGGACGATCGAGTGCTCCTGGAGGTTGTGGCCCTCGCCGGGGATATAGGCGGTGACCTCGACGCCGGTGGTCAGCCGGACACGGGCCACTTTGCGCAGGGCGGAGTTCGGCTTCTTGGGAGTGGCGGTATACACGCGGGTGCAGACGCCACGACGCTGAGGGGAACCCATCAGGGCCGGGGTCTTGGCCTTCTTCGATTTCGTTTCCCGGCCCTTGCGGACCAGCTGTTGGATCGTGGGCACCAAGCACCTCTCACGGGCATTGCACGAGTGAACGTAGTTGGGGACTGAAGTCGGGGGGGATCTGGGCGATCGGGCACGTGCCGTTGCCGGTCACTGCCGATGGTCGAGACCGGCGGCAGACCGGTGATCGAATCGAGGTGGCTCGGGCACGGTTGGCGGACATGCCAGGCTCAGCGCGTGGTAGAACGCCAGCTAGCTAGCCTACGGCCGCTCCTGGTGGTTCACAACAAGCGGGCCGTAGCACGACGGTGGGTCACCAGCGCCGTCGAGCGCTGCGGCTAGTCGAACTCCGGCGCCCGCTTCTCGGTGATGGCGGCAACACCCTCGTGCACGTCGGTGCCGGCGAAGCCGAGCATTTCCAGGGCGACCGAGGCATCGAAGGCCGGACCGGCCATGCGCAGCCAGTTGTTAAGCGACAGCTTGGTCCACCTGATCGCCTGCTGGGAGCCGGCGGCGAGGGTGCGGGCGATCTCGAAGGCCCGGTCGATGACCTGGTCGTCGTCGACCGCCATCGACACCAGCCCGATCCGCTCTGCCTCCTCGCCCGTGAGGGAATCGCAGGTCAGCAGATAGTACTTCGCCTTCGCCATGCCGCAAAGCAGCGGCCAGATGATGGCGGCGTGGTCGCCCGCGGCCACGCCGAGCTTGGTGTGGCCGTCGATGATCAGGGCCGACCGCCCGCAGACCGAGATGTCGGCCATCAGCGCGGTGGCCAAACCGGCCCCGACGGCAACCTTCTCGATGGCGGAGATCACCGGTTTCGAGCAGTTGAGGATGTTGTACACGAGGTCCCGAGCTTCCCGGAAGGTCTCCGCCCTCGTGTCGGGGTCGGCGATGATGTCGCGGATCATGTCCATGTCGCCGCCCGAGGAGAAGGCCCCGCCCTCGCCGTGGACGACCACGACCTTGGTGTCGGGGTCGCGGTCGATGACCGGCCACACGTCGGCCAGGTTGGCGTGCTTGACGGCATCGACCGCGTTCAGCTTGCCCGGCGTGTCGAGGACCATGCGGAGGATGCCGGGCTCCGGTCGATCGAGCCGGAGGCCCGGGAACTGCTGATATCGGTCGAGAGCGTCAGCCATAGACGGCGAACTTAGCGCTCGAGCCCCTCGTCCGACCACGTGAGGGCAGCCGGATCAGGTTCCGGCGAGTCCGTCGAACGCGCCAAGGGCCCCGGCGGCCCCGATCGAGTTGAAGACCACGTGGGCGAAGATCGCCGGCCACAACCGCCCCACCACGATGGTGATGGTCCCGAGTACCGCGCCGACAGCCCCGATCGACGCGAAGAGCACGACGGTCCCCTCGAGGCCCGAACCGATGAAGTGGGGAAGCGTGAACAGCACGGTCGAGCCGACCACGGCCGCCACCGGTCCTGCCCGCTTCTCGAACGCCCGGAGGGCGAGACCGCGAAAGAACAGCTCCTCGGCAAACGGAGCGCCGACGACGACGGCCGCGAGAAGCACGTAGAACCACGGTGTCCCTTCCGCGGTGCGGAGGAACTCGGTGTTGTCGGCCGCCGACTCGTCGGTCAGGCTCACCAGCTCGCTGGCGATGGCGGCGGCCGCCGCCGCAACGCCCAACGCGATGATCGCCGTTCCGAACCCGAGGGCCACATCGACCGGCTTGAACGCCAGCCGCCAGTCCCGGACCGGACCGAGGCCCTTCCACTTCGCCACCAATACCGGCCACAAGCCCTGACCGAGCTGCTGACCCAGCAACGACGTGGCAAGCACCGCGCTCGGCAGATCGGACGCTCCCTCGAACATGGCGGTCCGCTCGCCGGAGGTGAGGAACGGGAGGCCGATCAGGAGGCCGGCGATCGCGGTCGCAACGATGACCGGCAGGCCGAGCAGGATGTCCCCGAGACCCCACCACGGCCTGAGCCGGGGACGCGGCGGAGGCACCGTGGACACCGGTGAACCGATCGGTGGCGGCGGAACCGTTGATCCGCCGATCGATTCGGTCACCGCCCCCTCCTCCCGGTCATCACGAGGCCTCGCTGTCACCGGCGAGGACGACCGCCAGTTGCTCCAACGACGCGTAGGAGTGACCCTCGACGAACCGGTCGACGTGGGGCAACGCGGCCGACATTCCGGCCGCCAGCGGCGCGTAGCCCGGCGTTGCCTTCAGCGGATTCACCCAGATCAGGCGATGCGTCACCCGGTGCAGGCGCTTCATCTCCGCCGCCAGCAGGCCAGCGTCGCCCCGATCCCAACCGTCGCTCAGGATGACGACCACGCCTCCTCGGGCCATGCCGCGGATGCCCCACTCGCTGTTGAACTCCTGGATCCCCTCCCCGAGCCGGGTCCCCCCTGCCCAGTCCTTGACCTGGGGGAACGCCCGGCGGATCGCCGCATCCGGGTCGCGGCTCGCCAAGTACTTGGTCAGGCGAGTGAGTCGAGTGCCGAGCACGAAGACCTCGACCTTGGCTCTTGCCACTACCGCGGCATGGGCGAAGCGGAGCAGAGCCCGCGCATAGGGCTCCATCGATCCCGACACGTCGAGTACGAGCACGAGCCGCCGGGGCCGAGTCGCCTTCTCGGTGAAGGCCCGCTTCATCGGCTCTCCCTGATGACGGAGCGCCCACCGGACCGTCCGGCGGAGATCGGGCCGGTCGCCGCCGCCCTTGGCGGGGAGCTGGCGACGGCTCCGGCGACGGTGGGTCGTGAATCGGAGGCGGCTCATCAGGGCGGTCAACTCGTCGAGCTCTTCGGGGGAGCAGTCGGCGAAGTCCTTGTTGGTGAGGACCTCGGCCCGGCTGAACCGGACCTGCTGCACGTCACCGTCTGGCTCGTCAGCGTCGTCGGGCGAGCTGGCATCGTCGTCGTCGTCCCCGATGTCGAGGGCCAGGGTGATCGGAGGGGGCGTCTCCTCGACGGCGACGCCGTCGGCGCTCCGCTGCAGCCAGTAAGCAGCGAACACACGATCGTAGAGGCCGAGATCCTCGGGCCGGCTGACGAGCGTGGCCCGACCGGCCCAGTACACCCGTTGACGGTCGTCGAGTCCGAGCTCGCCGAGTGCGACCATGAAGTTGATCGTCGCACTGGCCGGCACTTCGAGTCCGACCGATCGGAGCAAGCGGCAGAAACCGACGACCAGCCGGTCGCCGTGGTCGGTGAGCGGGCGAGCAGCACCGGCTGCGGTCAAACCTGACCCCTGAGGATGGCGGCCCTGACCATCTCGGGCAACCCGTGGTGGGCGACGCGCTCCTGGTCCTCCCGGTACTTGAGGACCGTCCCGAGCGTTGCCTGCACCGACGCCTCGTCCATCTCGGTGCGGCCGAGGGCCGCCAGCGAGAGCGCCCAGTCGATCGACTCCGCGACGCCAGGCGGCTTGTAGAGGCCGAAGCCTCGCATCTCGTTGACCGCGGCGGCCACCTGCCGGGCCAGGCGATCGCCGGCTCCGGGCGCCCGGAGCTTGACGATCTCGACCTCACGATCGAAGTCGGGGTGCTCGACCCAGTGATACAGGCACCGCCGCTTCAGGGCGTCGTGGACGTCCCTGGTCCGATTCGAGGTGAGCACGACCCTCGGCGGTTGGACGGCTCGGATCGTACCGAGCTCGGGGACGGTGACGCTGTAGTCGGAGAGCGCCTCCAGCAGGTAGGCCTCGAACTCGTCGTCGGCCCGGTCGACCTCGTCGATGAGCAGCACCGGGGGCGGCCCCTCGGCGGGGCTCAGGGCCTCGAGCAGCGGTCGCCGGATCAGGAACCGGGGGTCGTACAGCTCGGCTTCGAGCTGCGCAACGGTGGCGGCGCGCACCTCGCCGGTGGCCTCGGCCGTCCGCAGGTGGAGGAGCTGGCGAGCGTAATCCCACTCGTACACCGCTTGGGCGGCGTCGATGCCCTCGTAGCATTGGAGACGGATCAACCGACCGCCGAGCCAACGGGACAGCACCTTTGCCACCTCGGTCTTGCCGACCCCGGCCTCGCCTTCCAGGAAGAGGGGCCGCTCGAGAGTGAGCGACAGGTAGACCGCAGTGGCGAGCCCCTCGTCGGCCAGGTAGTCGTGCTCACCCAGGGCGGCGACGACCTCGTCGACCGAGGCGGGGGCGGCGTGCGCGTTCGTACTCACGGGTAGTGAGGGTAGTGGCCGGCGGCCACACGACGCCTACCGGTCACCCCGACGGAGCCATCCGGTGTGATCCGTGCGGTCAGGTGGCGTAGGCGAAGCGGCCCGCGTCGAGCACGACCCGATCGTCGGAACCGTGCGTCCGGAACACCGCACCGTCGTCGGTCCGCCACATGCGGACGGTCAGGGTCTCGCCAGGCATAACCGGCGAGGTGAACCGTGCGTCCATCGAGCCGAACCGGGCAGGGTCGCCGTCGCACAGGCCGTGCAACAACGCCCGTCCGGTGAACCCGTAGGTGCACAACCCGTGCAGGATCGGCTTCGGGAAGCCCCCGTCGGCGGCGAACGCCGGATCGGAGTGCAGGGGGTTCCGGTCGCCGTTGAGCCGGTACAACAGCGCCTGGTCGGTTCGCGTCTCGTAGGCGACCTCGACGTCGGGCGGGGCATCGGGTTCCTCGACGGTGACCGTGGGACCGCGGTCGCCGCCCCATCCCCCCTCGCCTCGGAAGAACAACGACATGCGAGTCGTGAACAGCGGCTCGGACGTGTCGGCCAGCACCGACGTCGCTTCGACGTCGACGACCGCGCCCTTCGTCTTGTCCCAGATGCCGGTGATCTTGGAGGTGGTCTCCAGGGTTCCCTCGACCGGGATCTCGCGGTGCACGGTGATGCCCTGCTCGCCGTGGAGCAGCATCGCGAGATTCACGTCGCCGAGCTGGTCGAGCGGGAGCCCGGCCGCCGAGAGCACGACCCCCATCGTCGGCAGAACGCGCTGGGTGATGTCCCGGCAGTTCTCGGTCGTGAACTCCAGCTCGGCACCGGTCGGGTCGGGGGCTCCGGCTCCGACCCCGAGGGCGTAGAGCAGCGCATCGGTGGAGGTCCAGGTGCGCTGGCGCGGACCGCTCTCGGCCCCCAGTGCCTCGGTGTTGATCGCCATGGTCGGTCATCCCCTGTGTCTCGTCGGTCTCAGGTCGTCGTGCGCAGATCTTGGCACAGCCCGCCGCGGCACTCCGAGTGTGGACTGGTGAGCGGTCGCCCGTTGCTCAGGGAGAGCCGTAGGCCTCTCGTAGCTCCCGCTTGAGCACCTTCCCCGTTGCGTTGTGGGGGATCTCGTCGATGAAGACGACCGATTGCGGGACCTTGAACCGGGCGAGGTTCGCCCGGCAATGGTTGATGATCTCCGTGTCGGTGATCGCCGCGCCTTCCTTGCGCACGACGATGGCCCGACCGACCTCGACCCAGCGGTCGTCTGGTACGCCGATGACCGCCACCTCCCCGATCCCGGGGAGCTGGTAGATCACGTCCTCGACCTCGGCCGGATACACGTTCTCGCCGCCGGAGATGTACATGTCCTTCCACCGGTCGACGATGTAGTAGAACCCGTCCTCGTCGACCCGAGCGGCGTCGCCGGTGTGGAGCCAGCCATCGGTGAAGGCCTCCTCGGTCGCCTCGGGTCGATTCCAGTAGCCGGGGGTGATGTTCGGGCCTCGGACCCACAGCTCCCCGGTGTCACCAGCCGGGGTAGGGCTGCGGTCCTCGGCGACGATCTTCACCTCTGTGTGCATGGCCGGCTGACCGGCCGAGCCGATCCGGGTCTCACAGTCCTCGGGCTTCAGCGCGAGCACGAGTGGGCTGGTCTCGGTCATCCCGAATGCTTGCTGGAGGGGGAGGCCTTTCGCTGCCCAGGCTTCGATGAGGGGCACGGGTGTCGGCGAGCCCCCGACCGCAGGGGCGATGACGGTCGGGAACGACGCTGACTCGAAGGCCGGCACCTGGCTCATGAACAGCCAGTTGGCGGGAACGCCGATCGTGTGGGTCACCCCGACTTCGGGGTCGGTCAAGAGCCCGAGGGCTTCGGCTGGATCGAACGTGCGCATGATCAGGTTGGTGCCCCCGAAGTGGAACGCCGGGTTGGCGAACACGTTGAGCCCGCCGGTGTGGAACAGCGGCAGGAAGGCGAGGTTGATCATCGGCTCGCCGACGCCGTAGAACTCGACGCAGTTGACTGCGTTCCAGAACGTCATCCCCTGGGTGATGATCGCCCCTTTCGGGCGGCCGGTCGTGCCCGAGGTGTACATGATCGTCAGGATCTCGTCATGGGTGGTGGCCACCGCCTCCTCGATCGGGTGAGCGGCTGCGATCACGTCTTCGTAGGGCGCAGCATCGCCCCCGGCACTCCCCCACGAAGAAGTTCGTGTTGTTCTCGGCGAGGACGACGACGCGGTCACCGGCGGTCACGGCGAGATCGGTGCGGAGAGCGGACGCCAACCGGCTGGCGCGGTCGTTCATCTCGGCGTAGCTGAACGAGCGCCCGGTGGCGAGATCGCGCATGGCCAGCTTGTCGCCGCGGGTGGCGGCGTGGTGCGCGATCCAGTCATAAGAGCGGGTCCTCACGCTTTCGTACTCCTCGGTTGGTTGTGGGACTCGAACGGTAGCCGACCGCCCAGCGACGGGCCGAACGAGCGGGCAGCAGCGGGACTCAGCTCTCCAGCTCGGCGACTCGCTCGTCGAGCCCTGCGATCGACAGGTCGACCCCGGGGTCTTGCCCGAGAACGATTCGGGCAACGAGCTCGCCGGCCATCGGACCCCGCCCGAACCCCGACGACGCGAGGCCGCCGGCGACGAACAGGCCCGGCCGGTCCGGCACGGCCCCGAGCATGGGTCGGCCGTCGACGGTGAAGGGCATGAGGCCAGACCAGGTCCGAACAGGCGTTGTGGTGGCCATCGCCGGAACGAGCTCGGCGACATGGCGGTGGTTGACCGCGATGCCGGCGTCGTCGACGGGGCATCGACCCCGGCGGAAGCTCGGGTCGGGGCGGAGCACTCGGTCGCCGCCGAACACCACTTCCCCGTCGAACCGCTGGCGGCCGTAGAGGTGGCGGGTGAGGCGGTGACCGTCGCGATGGGTGAGAAAGGGTGGTCGTTCGAGCCCAGCCTCCGGACCCGACCAGGCCAGCGCCGACTCCGCTGCCGCGATCGCATGGCGCAAGCTGCCCGGCGGCAGCGGGGCCGCCCACATCTGGCCCTGGACGGCGACGATCGGGACGCGGATGCCGGCGAGCGCGGCGACGCGCCCCGTCCAGGCACCGGCTGCGAGCACGACGGCGTCGGCCCCCATCTCAGCGGTGGCGGTGCGGACCTCCCAGCTGCCAGCCGTCGTCTGGGCGAGGCCCATCACGGTGCGGCCGGTCTCGATGGCCACTCCGGCCGCAGTCGCCTCGGCCTCGATCGCTCGCATGGTCGCCGTTGGCTCGGCCCGCGCCCCGAGAGGGTCGAGGACGGCGCCGAGGACCGCCCGATCGACCCCTGGCTCCAGCCGGT
>Ga0224508_10005360_pt1 | contig 10280 bp, 10 predicted proteins | sample SF_Jan12_sed_USG_4_FD_170157 | JGI IMG/M metagenome (GOLD analysis project Ga0224508, IMG submission 170157) | Sediment microbial communities from San Francisco Bay, California, United States - SF_Jan12_sed_USGS_21 | ecosystem: Environmental > Aquatic > Marine > Sediment | place: USA... | reverse complement strand
CGATCTTGGGACGCGCCGCCGAGACAGCCGCGATGAGGGTGCTCTTGCCAGCGTTGGGGAAGCCGACGAGAGCAGCGTCTGCGACCAGCTTGAGCTCGAGATGCAGGACGCGCTCTTCGCCGAACTCGCCCTGCTCGGCATAGGAGGGGGCTCGGCGAGCCTTGCTGACGAAGGCAGCATTGCCCATACCGCCGCGGCCACCCTGGGCAACGCGGATGCGTTGTCCGGCTGCGACCAGGTCGGCTATCACAGTTCCGTCCTCGTCTCTGACAACCGTGCCCAGCGGAACGCCGAGAACCAGGTCCTCGCCCGTTCGGCCATGTCGCATCTCGCCCTCCCCATGCCCGCCGGAATCGGCTTGATAGTGCGGCTGGCGTTCGTAACGAATCAGGGTCGAGACGTCAGAGTCGGCCTCCAGGAAGACGCTTCCACCGTTTCCGCCGGACCCACCCTGCGGCTTGCCGCGAGGCTGGCCTTTGCGTCGCTGAAAAGCTGCCACCCCGGCGCCGCCGGCGCCGCCGCGCACAACGAGGCGCGTGCGGTCAACGAACATGGCTGGAGAGGTCGTTAGCCGGGAAGAACGTCGACGAGGCGCCGTCCGCGACGACTCCCGTACTTGACCACGCCGTCCGCCTTGGCGTACAGCGTGTCATCCTTGCCTCGCCCGACGTTGCCGCCGGGGTGAATGCGGGTGCCACGTTGCCGAACGAGGATGGCACCGGCCATCACGGTCTGCCCTTCGAACACCTTTGGTCCGAGGCGCTTGGACTTGGAGTCGCGGCCGTTACGAGTCGAGCCACCAGCTTTGGTCTTTGACATCTACGCCTCCTTCTTGGGTGCAGCGGGCTTGGCGGCCGCCTTGGCCGCGGGTTTCTTGGCTGCCGGCTTCTTGGCTGCCGGCTTCTTGGCTGCCGGCTTCTTGGCTGGCGCGGCTTTGTCGGCGCCTTCCGGCTTCTTGGCAGCGGTCTTGGGTGCGGCGGCAGCCTTGCCGCCATCGATCTTGGTGACCTCGATCCGGGTGTACTTCTGGCGGTGACCCTGGCTCTTGCGATAACCGGTCTTCGCTTTGTGCTTGCGGACATCGAGCTTGGGTCCCGACGTTGGGCCGAGCACCTTGGCTGTGACCGTTGCCGCCGCCAGCGCCTCGCGATCGGTCGTGACCTTGCCCTTCTTGTCAACGATCAACAGAGGGGTGAAGGTGATCTCTTCGCCCTTGACGCGCTCGACGTCGAGCACGTCGCCTTCTTGGACTTTGGCTTGTTTACCGCCGGTGCGGATGATGGCGTACATGATCCTCTGCCGAGTTGGGGGACGAGAGGATTCTAGCTGGCTGCGGCGCCGGCCTCTACAGCGGCTCCGCTGCCCGGCATCGGTTCACCGGAAGTTGCAGCTTCCTCGAAGAGGACGACGCCACGGCCTCCGCAGTGCTCGCACACCTCTGAGAACGATTCGACCAGTCCGGCCGAGACGTTCTTACGCGTCATCTCGACCAATCCGAGCTCGGAGACGTCGAAGACCTGGGTGCGAGTGCGGTCCTTCGCGAGGTGGGACCGCAACCGCTCCAACACCTCGCGCCGATTGGCAAGGATCTCCATGTCGATGAAGTCGATCACGATGATGCCGCCTATGTCACGCAGTCGAAGCTGGTGGGCGATCTCCTCAGCCGCTTCCAGGTTGTTCTGCAGGACGGTGTCCTCGAGATTGGAGTGCCCGACGAACTTGCCCGTGTTGACGTCGACGACGGTGAGCGCCTCGGTCCTCTCGATCACGATATGGCCGCCGGACTCGAGCCAAACCTTGCGATCCAGGGCCTTGCGGATCTGGTCGTCGACATGGAAACGCTCGAAGAGCGATGTGTCTTCGGTGTACAGCTTGACCTTGGAGGCGAGGTCGGGCTCGGTTCCGTTGAGATAGCCCATGATCGTGTCGTGAGTCTCGGGGGCGTCGACGAGCAGGCGGCGAAAGCTGCGGTTGAAGTGCTCGCGGATCACTCGGATCACCAGCGCCGGCTCTTCGTAGAGCGGACGGGGAGCACTCCCGCCATCCTTGGCCTTGCGATCGATCTTCTCCCACGCCGTCTTGAGTCGCTCCATATCGGCCCGCAGGTCATCCTCAGAGGCCTCTTCGGCCGCGGTACGAACGATGACGCCGAAGTTGGCCGGCCGGATCTTGGAGATGATGCTGCGGAGGCGGTCGCGCTCGCCATCGGAGAGGCGGCGGCTGATGCCCCTGATGTCGCCCCCCGGGCTCAGAACGAGATAGCGGCCGGCAAGGCTGACGACGCCACTGAGCCGCGCTCCCTTGTGGCCCATCGGGTCCTTGGTCACCTGGACCATTACCTCGTCGCCAACGGACAGTGCTTGCTCGATGCGCCTGGGTCGACCGCCTTTGGCGGTCCGAACATCGCTCACATAGAGCACGCCGTTCTTGCCGACGCCGAAGTCGACGAAGGCCGCTTCCATCCCCGGAAGGACATTGCGAACCTTCCCGATGTAGACGTTCCCGACCAGGGACTCCTGGTCTGACTTGGCGACGTAGTGCTCGACGAGCACCGGACCCTCCATGATGACGATCTGCACCTGATGAGGGAGGGTGCGCACCAGCATCTGCTTGCGAGCAGATGGTGGTGGCTCGACGTATTCCGGCTGCGGCCTTTGTCGCCTGCTGTCTGCAGGCCCTTTGCGCCGGCCGCGGCGGGCTTCCTTCTTCTTAGGAGCGGCCGGTTGGGGCTGCTGGCGAACGCGTCGGATGGAGACTGACTCCCCATCGATGGTTCGCGTCTTGCGTTCCTCGGTGGCGGTGTCTCCGACCCCGCGTTTGGTTACCTGCGCTTTGTTGCGACGAAACATTGAAAAAATCTCCTTGTGATGCCCTAGCGGGCGTGAGGTGGGCGGTGGGGTGGTCCCATCCCGCGAGAGGGTTGCCAGTCGTAACGAACGTTCTGGACTCAACCACGAAAACTCCTGAGACCCCCGGCGTAGGCAACCTCACCAGAGGCTCCGGGCGGTAGCGGCGGGATGGGAGCCGGTAAGAACCGGCCCATTGCTGCAACTGTAGCAGCGGTTGTAGACCTATCGGACTATGCCTCGAGTATCTCGAGCCTTTCCTGGGGAAGTTCTGCCGGGTCGTAGCAGCGACGGCATCGGGATTCGTAGGCATCCTGCGCCCCGATAACGACCAGGTCATCAGATGAGATGACTCGCTGCGTGAACATGCCAGGCCCACCGCAGCGATGGCAAACGGCCAGAACCTTGTGCACATACTCGGCCCTTGTCATGAGCGTGGGAACCGGGCCGAACGGACGCCCCAGATAGTCGAGATCGAGGCCGGCTGCGATGACGCGCTTGCCGCGGGCGGCGAGCTGGGCCGCGACCTCGACGAGGCCATCGTCGAAGAATTGGGCTTCGTCGATTCCAACGACGCTGGTCGTCTCCCGCACGGCATTGAGGAGACTCTGCGAGTCGGCGACCGGTTGGGCGGCGACCGATAGCCGGCTGTGCGAAACGACCTCGGCGTCTCCGTACCTGTCATCCACCGCCGGCTTGAATGTCTGCGTTGGGATCCGGGCGATCTGGAAGCGGGTCATCTGGCGGATGAGTTCTTCGCTCTTGCCGGAGAACATGGGGCCACAGATGACCTCGATCCAGCCTTCTTCACCACGTCGTTGCATGCGGAGCAACGGTACCAGCCGCTCGGCCCGCGTTAGCCGGTCGTCCGCGGCTCGGCCCTACAGCAACCGCCGTTCCCCCGGGACCGGAGACCGGTGGATTCTGAAGGAATGAGCAAGCCCAACGGCCGCCATCATCGCAATGACCGAAGACCCCCCTTGGCTCATGAACGGCAGTGGCAGGCCGGTGACCGGCAGCATGCCGACCGTCATGCCGATGTTCACGAATACATGAAAGGCAATGAGCCCGGCCACCCCGGCGGCAAAGAGTCGGCCGAATCGGCTGTTGGCGGTGGCAGCGATCATGAGTAGACGCCACACGATGACCGCGAAGAGACCGATGACGATGGCGGCACCCAGGAATCCGAGCTGCTCACCGACCGCGGTGAAGATGAAGTCCGTTGTCTGGTGGGGCACGAAGCTCAGATTGGTCTGGTCGCCCTCGAAGAGCCCCTTGCCGAACAAGCCGCCAGATCCGATCGTGAGCTTGCTCTGGAGTTGGTTGTAGTTGAGGGTCAGCTGGTCGGCCGCTGGGTCGAGGAAGGCGGTCAGCCGAGCGATCTGGTAGTCCTTGAATGCGAAGAAGCCCGTCTGCATCGCTACGAGAAGACCGGCTGCCCCCGCCAGCAATATGCCACCAAGCTGACGCAGGCTGGCGCCAGCCAGGAAGAGCAGGATCGGGGTCACGAAGAGAAAGACGATCGAGGTCCCCAGGTCCGGTTGAACCGCGACGAGGGCGGCCAGCGGCAGCAGCACGGCCATCGTCTGCACGATGCGCCTCCATGGAAGCTGCTCGTCCGGGTCGGAGCCCAGGAGGGCCGCCAGCGCCAATATCAGAGCCGGTTTCGCCAGCTCCGATGGCTGCAGTTGAAAGCTGCCGAGCTGCAGCCATCTCTGAGCGCCGCGGACCTCTGTGCCTAACGGCGTGAGGACCAGTAGCAGGAGGGCGACTACCGCCAGGTAGGCGATCGGCGCGGCCAGACGCATCGGCCGTTCCTCGACAAGGGAAGCGGCAGCGAAGACCACCGCCCCTGCCAGGATGAAGACGAGCTGCCGCTGCGCGTCGGGAGAGCTGCCGAGCCCGAGATCGGCAACGTTGCCGACCGAGGCCGAGAAGATCATGAGTACGCCGAGCGCAGCCAGGGCAGTAACCGAGCCGATGAGAACGAAGTCGGGCCGTATCGCCCCATGCCGAGTCCGCGACACCGGAGCGCTGACGACGATGTCCATCAGTCGGCGTCCTCTGCGGCAACCAGCGGTCCCGGCTCGAGGCCAAGGGCCTTCTCCAGGACCTTGCGTGCCGTTGGGGCTGCTATCCGGCCGCCGGAACCACCGCGCTCGATGACGATCGCCACGACGTACTCGGGGTCGTCGATCGGCGCCACTCCGACGAACCATGCGGTGTCGACGTCTGTGGCGTCGGTGTCACCCTGGATGACCTCGGCAGTCCCCGTCTTGCCGCCGATGAGCGAACGCACCCGCGAATCCGCGAAGGCGCTGCGGGCGGTACCCGATCCGCTATTGACGGCGAGCGACAGGTCACGTCGCAACAGGGTGACGGTGGCGGCGTCGAGGGTGAGCTTGCGAAGAGGCTTCGCCGGGTTCTCGAAGATGATTTCGCCATCCGCGTTGATCACATGCGACACCACCCTTGGTTGCCACAGCGTCCCGCCGTTGACAAGGGCTGCGTAGGCGTTGGCCAGCTGCAGCGGGGTCGAGGTCAGGGCGCCCTGACCGATGACGAGGTTCATGACATCGCCGCCCGACCATGTGCCTTCCGCCCGCACCCGTCCCGGCGTCTCCCTCTGCGTGGTTTCGAACCATTCGCGATCGGGCACGAGGCCCGTCTGTTCGAAAGGAAGGTCGATGCCGGTCGCCGACCCGAAGCCGAGCTGTTCAGCCCAGTCCTGGAGCGCACCTTCGTCGATTCCCTCTTCGGCACCGCGCCACACCCGCAACGCCAGTTCCCAGAAGTACAGATCGCATGACGCCGCCAGGGCCTCGTGAAGATCGACGCTGCCGTGGCCGGCGGGGGTCCAATCGTTAAAGACCTGCTGGCTCTCGTCCTGGAAGTGGAACTCGAGGCGGCCGCTGCAGAAGTAGTCGTCCGTGTGGTTCTGAAGGGCGAGCGCGTCTTCCTCCGCCTGCGGGTACATGCTCTGCTCCAGGGCCAGCGAGTAGGCGACCACTTTGAAGGTGGACGCTGGGGCGTAACTGCCCTGGATGGCGAAGTTGTTGAAAGCTCCCTTGTCCTGCAGGACCGACCACTCCTCCTGGGTGAGGCCTCCTACGAAGATCGAGGGATCGAAGGATGGGATGGAGCCCATTGCGACGATGGAACCGTCGCGGGGGTCGATAACCACTCCGCTGGCGCGGATGGCACATTGCTCCGGCGGATTCTCCGAAGTGCAAGCGCCCGGCCACGGCTCCTGGGAGCTCCTGGCGAGCGCTAGCCCCTCGGTGAGAGCCTCCTCGAGCGCCAGCTGCAGCTCACTGTCCGTCGTGGTCTGCACGGTGCCGCCGGCACGCGGTGGTTCCTCGCCGACAACACTGAGGATCTCAGACGCCGCATTGACCCGGTACTTGGTAGTGCCGGGGACCCCGCGCAGCCACACGTCGTAGGAGCGTTCCACCCCGAACTTGCCGACGAGATCCGCTCCCTCGACCCCTGGCGTTTCCAGATCCTGCTCGCTGGGTCGACCGATGTATCCGATGACGTGTGCTCCCAGCTCCCCTTCGGGATAGGTGCGCACGGCAACCGCCTCGACGCGAACGCCCGGGAAGTCCTCGGAGTGATCCACCAGATAGAGAGCGTCGTCGGCGTCGACATCGTTGCTGATCGAGCCCAGCGAGCCGGCTCGGGCCTCGTTGAACCGGGCCCGCACTTCGATGGCAGAGATGTCGAGGAGGCCTGCCAGGCGCTGAATGACCTCGTCTTCGGAATCCTCGTCGATGAGCTCGCGGTCAACTACGACGGAGAGGGAAACGCGGGACCCTGCAAGCTTCACCCCATCGCGATCGACGATCTCACCTCGCGGCGCCGGCGAGGTGACCAAACGAATCCGCTGATTCTCGGCCTGCTGGTCAAGGGTGGCCGCCTCGGTGACCTGGAGGTACCACAACCGCAAGGTCAGCACGCTGAACAGTGCGATGAAGACCGCGCCCAGCGCCAGAAGTCGGTAGCCGGGCCTCACAGCGCCGCGTTCCTTCTGGTGCGGCGCGGCTGCATGGCCCACCCCATCAGGGGCACGATTACAAGGGCTGTCGCCGAGCTGTAGACGGCGGTGAGGGTGATGATTCGGAACACTCCGGGATCCTTGAATGGCTGCTCACCGAACAGTGTGGCATCGCCGACGAATAACACCCCGGCCCCGATCGCCAGCAGCAGCACCCCGGGGACGACCAACAGCCACCGGTCGACGACCATCCCCCGCAAACGGACGGCAACGTATGCGACAACCGTCATCACGAGAGACCACAAACCGAGAGGTGAGCCACCCAAAAGGTCGGTAAGCAGGCCTCCCGTGAAGCCAAGGAAGATCGCCGGTTCGGCATCGAGCGCCAGCGCCGAGGCCACAACTGCAACGAGCACGAGGTTGGGCGTGGCATCGAAGAACCGAAGCGAGTCGTTGACGAAGAGAGTCGTTTGCAGGACGACAGCGATGACGACTGATGTCAAGCCAACGAAGAGGGCCCGCGAAGTCATGGGGTTTCCTCGGGAGGCGCGATGGGCGGCGCATCATCAGGGGGGACGCTTTCGATTTCGCCTTGTTCGTCCTGGCGGGTCTCGAGGAACACCTGCACATAGTCCAGACCGCTGACGTCGATGTACGGATCGACCGTGCTTCGCAACGCGAATCCGGCCTCGGCGCGGGCGCCCTCGACCACGACTCCGATGAGCAGCCCAGGCGGGAAACGGCCGCCGGAGGTCACGAGCTGATCGCCCTCGGCAACGACTTCCGAGGCGTCGAACATCTCGAGCAATAGGGGCCCCGAGCCCCTGCCCGATACCCACCCCACCTCGCCGGTTCGAACCACCCGGGCGCCGACCCTGACGCTGGGATCAGTGATCAAGCGGACCCGGGACTGGTTCTCGAACACGACATCGATGCGCCCGATCAGCCCGAGATGATCAACGACGGGCATCCCGACGCCGAGACCGTCGGCGCTCCCCTTGTCGATGCTGCGAACGTTGTCGAAACCCGATGGACCGATGGCGAAGATGCGCGCCTCGACAGCGTCCAGACCGTCGGGAACCGTGATGTTGGCCGCCGTCTGCAAGGCCTCAACCTGGGCCCGCAGCACCTCGACCTCGGCCAATTCCTGTTCAAGTCGCGCCACTTCGATCGCCAGCGCCTCGTTCTCAGACCTGAGTCCTGCCAGGTTGGCGATTCCGTCGACGAAATTGACGACCGGCCTGGTGACGGCGCTGGAGAGCTTCTGGACCGGCGTGAAGACGGCCTCTGCGCCGTTACGCAGCCCGGTGACGATCCCGCCGGCTCCCGCCGTTTGTACGTCGTAGGTCGTGAGCAGGAAAGACAGCACGACGAGCCCGATGAACACGACGTTGGTACGGTCTGGTCGGCGAGTTGATCTCAACATGGGTCGTCAGGCCGTCTCTCCGGCCGGCGGCCGGCTAGTTGCGGCCGCTGGAGACGAGAACTCCCTGCAGGACGTCGAATTCTTCAAGGCACTGACCCGATCCCATCACTACAGACTGCAACGGCCTATCGGCTACAACGATCGGCATTCCGGTCTCAGACGCGAGTCGAAGGCCGAGCCCTCGTAGCAACGCCCCTCCCCCCGTAACAACGATGCCCCGCTCGATGATGTCTGCCGCCAATTCGGGCGGGGTCTTGTCGAGCGTGAACTTGACTGCGTCGACAACGGCCTGCACCGGCTCATCGATGGCTTCGCGCAGCTCCGCGCTAGACAGCACGATCGTCTTGGGGAGGCCCGTTATGAGGTCTCGGCCCCGCACCTCGGCCGCCGGCTCGTCGGAATATGGCCAGGCAGACCCGATGGCCATCTTGACTTGCTCTGCGGTGCGTTCGCCGAGCATCACGTTGTATTCCTTCTTCACCCACTGGATGATGGCCTCGTCGAGTTCGTCGCCGCCGATGCGGATGCTGCGCGAAGTAACGATGCCGCCAAGAGAGATGACCGCCACCTCGGTCGTGCCTCCGCCGACGTCGACGACCATCGAACCCGACGGTTCATGAACCGGAAGGCCGGCCCCGATGGCTGCCGCCATTGGCTCCTCGATCGTGTAGGCCTTGCGGGCACCGGCGTGATAGGCAGCCTCCTCTACCGCGCGCCGCTCGACTCCGGTGATGCCGGAGGGCACGCAGACAACGATGCGGGGCCGGGCCCAGCGGCGCCGATGAACCTTCTGGATGAAGTAACGGAGCATCTTCTCGGTGATGTCGAAGTCGGCGATGACGCCGTCGCGCAGTGGGCGAATGGCCTGGATGTAGGAAGGGGTGCGGCCGATCATGCGCTTGGCCTCCATGCCAACGGCCAGAGGGCGGTTGTCGCGGGTGTTTATGGCGACGACGGATGGCTCATTGAGCACGATGCCACCACCTCGGACGTAGACCAGCGTGTTCGCGGTCCCGAGATCGATCGCCATATCACGGCCAGCAACTGACAGTAGTGAATCAACCATTTTCAGAAGGCCCCTGGACAGGTGGCCCCGCATCCTAGCGTTTTCGGCAGATCGGCGTCGGGGCGAGTTGCCTCAGCCGAAGAAGATCCCCAGCTCCCGTACGGCGCTATCGGGCGAGTCCGAGGCGTGGACGATGTTCTGCGCGATCTCGAGACCGAAGTCGCCGCGAATGGTTCCGGGAGCGGCGTCTGCGGGGTTCGTCGCGCCGACGAGGGTGCGGACTACAGCGACGGCCCCCTCCCCTGCCCACTGCATCGCCACGACCGGCCCCGATGAGATGAACTCGACCAGCTCGCCGAAGAAGGGCTTGCCGTCGTGCTCGGCGTAATGGCGCTTGGCAAGAGCGTCGTCGATTGTGAGCATGCGAGCGTTCTCCAGCGTTAGGCCTTTGCGCTCCAGGCGACCGATTACCTCTCCAACGAGACGACGAGAGACGCCGTCGGGCTTGACCATGACAAATGTTCGTTCCATCGGGCGAGGCTACCGCCGATCGATCAGCGATAGGCGAGCCTCGCCGGCGACATACAACGATCCCGTAACGAGTACGGCACCATTGGCACCTGCGCTGTCGACTGCCGCCTGGACGCCGGCGGCGACAGAGTCGTAGCCGGAAGCACCGATTCCACGCCCATTGGCGAGCTCGACCAGCTTGTCTACCGGCATGGCCCGCGGCGCATCTGCGGCAACTGCGAACAATGAACCGACATGCGGAGCGAGGGCTGCAAGCATCGAATCGACCTCCTTGTCGACCATCGCTCCGAATACGAGTGTCCACTCTGTTGACGGGAACTCGCGCTGCAGAGCCGCGGCCAGGGCCTGGGCAGCCGGCTGATTGTGGGCTCCGTCGACCATCACCAAGGGAGCCGTATCGAGGATCTCCATCCGCCCAGGTGTGGCGATCGTGGCAGCCTCGGCAACGGCCAGATCGTCGACCGCTCGGCCCCC
>Ga0224508_10005359_pt1 | contig 10281 bp, 9 predicted proteins | sample SF_Jan12_sed_USG_4_FD_170157 | JGI IMG/M metagenome (GOLD analysis project Ga0224508, IMG submission 170157) | Sediment microbial communities from San Francisco Bay, California, United States - SF_Jan12_sed_USGS_21 | ecosystem: Environmental > Aquatic > Marine > Sediment | place: USA: California... | reverse complement strand
CGATAGTCTCGGTGCGCTCGTTCACGTGGCTGGCGATCCGAGCGATCTCGCGAATCGCCGCATCGGTGAACTTCAGCGTCGCGCCTTCGGTCGCCACGAGCGCCTGGTACTGCGAGAGCAACGCGAACCGCGGCTCCATGAGAATGCGCGCGAACGCATCGGCATCGAGCGAATGGAGCTCGACCCGGATCGGGAATCGGCCCTGCAGCTCGGGAATGAGATCGGACGGCTTCGCGACATGGAAGGCGCCCGCTCCGATGAACAAGACGTGGTCCGTTCGCACCATCCCGTGTCGCGTCTGGACCGTGCTCCCTTCGACGACCGGGAGCAGATCGCGTTGCACCCCCTCTCGCGACACGTCCGGACCGCCGGCATGCGATCCGCCAGCGATCTTGTCGATCTCGTCGAGGAACACGATGCCCATGTTCTCGGCACGATCCAGCGCGACCCGGACGACCTCATCCATGTCCACGAGCCGCTCTAGCTCCTCCGCGAGCAGGAGCTTTCGTGCCTCCGCCACCGTGACGGTCCGACGCTTCTTCTTTTTCGGCAACATCCCCTGGAGGATTTCGCCCATCTGCAGGTCGAGACCACCGACCCCGCCGGACGAGTCGAGCATCGGGATCGAACTCTCCGTCACCTCGACATCCACCTCCCTCTCATCGAGCCGACCGTCCTGTAGCAAACCGCGCAGCTTCTCCCGCGTCCGCGCCTTTCGATCCGGGGGTGCATCGTCGCTCTCGGCGGCCTCCCCGCCACGGGACACGACGAAGGTGCGAGGTCCGGAGTCGGACTCGTCCCCGTCCGCCGCGACCGGTGGGAGAAGCAGGTCCAGGAGTCGATCTTCCACGCGTCGCTCAGCGACCTCTCGGTGGTCGGCCTCGAGCTCCTCTCGAACGATCCCGATCGCGATCTCCACCAGGTCCCGGATCATGGACTCGACGTCGCGACCGACGTAGCCGACCTCGGTGAACTTCGACGCCTCGACCTTTACGAAGGGTGCGCCAGCGAGACGAGCCAGACGGCGCGCGATCTCGGTCTTCCCGACCCCGGTCGGGCCGATGAGGATGATGTTGTTCGGGAGAATCTCCTCCTGCATCTCCTCGTCGACGTTGCGACGGCGCCAGCGGTTCCGCAGCGCGATCGCGACGGCCTTCTTGGCATCATCCTGCCCGATGATGAACTGGTCGAGCTCCGCGACGATCTGACGCGGGGTGAGCTGTGCGTGGCTCCGCCGATCCGGCGAGGCGTCGCCCGGCGGCGTGGGTTCCATGGTCATGTTGTCATCGTCTATTCAAAGCGGGATCGGTCGTGCCGCCCGCGGCCCGGCTCAGTCCTCGAGCTCGAGCACCGTGATTCGGTCGTTCGTGTACACGCAGATCTCCGCCGCGATCTCGAGGCCGCGGCGGGCGATCTCGGCTGCGGAAAGATCCGACTCCCGGGAAAGTGCCCTCGCGGCGGCGAGAGCGTACGATCCGCCGGACCCGAGCGCGAGGATGCCGTCATCGGGCTCGATGACTTCGCCGGTGCCGGCGATCAACAGACTGGTCTCGCTGTCCGCCACCGCGAGCAGGGCCTCGAGCCGCCGCAGGTAACGATCGCTGCGCCATTCCTTCGCAAGCTCCACCGCGGCACGGGTCAGGTTCTTCGGGTGGCGCTCGAGCTGTGCCTCGAACTTCTCGAACAGCGTGAGCGCGTCCGCGACCCCCCCCGCGAACCCCGAGAGTATCTGACCGTCTCTCAGGTGTCGGAGCTTCGTCGCCTGGGACTTCACGATCGTGTCGCCCATCGTGACCTGGCCGTCTCCCGCCATGGCGACCTCGTCACCACGGCGGACGCACAGAATCGTCGTGGCCCTGATCTTCGTCATTCGGCTCCTCCGCGGGGATGCGCCTGTGCGTGAACGCGCTTCAGCCGATCCACCGATGTATGCGTGTAGATCCTGGTCGTCGTCAGGCTCGCGTGTCCGAGAAGCTCCTTCACGGACACCAGGTCCGCGCCCCTGTCCAGCAGATGGGTCGCAAACGTATGTCGCAGCGAGTGCGTGGACAGCCGCTCACCGTCGGCGACCGAAGCGAGCGCGCCCGTAACGTCTCGCTGGATCTGCCGCCTCGACAGGCGAGAGCCGCGGTTCGAGACGAAGAGCGCCTCGGTGGACACGTCCGGCCGGGTCCTCAAGTACTCGGAGATCGCCGCCCGTGCGCGCCCCCCCACGGGCACGATGCGCTCCTTGTTTCCCTTGCCGACCACTCTCAGCTGTCGAGCGGCGCCATCCAGCGAGGCTCGATCCAGGCCCTGGACCTCGGCCAGACGCAGTCCGCAGGAATACAACAGTTCGAGCAGGGCCCAGCGCCGAAGCGGCAGAAAGGCGCCATCGACCCTGGCAGCGTCCCCGATCGAATCCAGCAATACGGCGGCTCCGTCCTCCGTGAGGAACCCCGGGAGCGTGCGATCGCGTCTGGGAGACTTCACGAGCCCGGCCGGATTGGCGTCGAGCCGGCCCACCCGGTTCAAGAACGTGAAGAAGGCACGGATCGCCGCGAGCTTTCGCTGGATCGACGAGCGCTTGAGGCCACGGGATTCGAGCGACCCCATGAACGCACGGATGGACGCGCGATCGACGTGACTCCAGTCCCAGTCCGTCGCGCCATTATATGCATCGAGGAACGCGGCGAACTGCAGGAGGTCACGCCGATATCCGTCTGTCGTGTTCGAGGCTAATCGGCGTTCGTACGCCGCGTAACGGAGAAAGTCCTCCGGCCAATCCGAGCGGTTGGTCATGCGAGGGAATCTATCGCGTCGCTCGCCACGAGGGGCGATCGGCGCGGTCGCGTCATTTCTTCTTCTTGGGCTTCTTCTTCGCGGCCTTCTTCGCGGCGTCGCGCTCGATCCGCTTCTGTATGAGCTCGATCGCCACGGACATCGTCACGTCTTCGGGCTCCATCCCCTTCGGGAGCGATGCGTTCACCTTCCCGTGCTTCACATACGGGCCATACCGTCCATTGAACAGGGCCACGGGCTGTTCATCGTCCGGGTGATTGCCGATCTCGCGGAGCGGCTTGGCCGGAGCCCGTCGTCCACGACCCCGCTTCGGCTGGGCGAGGAGCTCGAGCGCCCGCGGAAGCTCCACGGTCATGGGGTCGTCATCGGCCGTAAGCGATCGATAGTCCCCCTCGTGTACGACGTAGGGACCGTAGCGCCCGATGCCCACCTTGACCGGATCGCCGCTCTCGGGGTGTTTTCCGAGCTCAGCCGGCATCGACAGAAGCTTCAGGGCGATCTGCAGGTTGACGTCCTCGTAGGCGACGGTCTCGGGGAGCGATGATCGCTTCGGCTTCTCGCCGCCCTCCACCATCTCCCCCCGCTGGACATACGGTCCGAACCGACCGGTCATGAGGTAGATCGACTCGCCGGTCTCGGGGTCCTTCCCGAGCTCGTCGGGGCCCTCTGCGCGTCGCTCGAGGATCTCGATGGCGTCCTCCTCGAGAAGGTCGGCCGGGGGAACGCCCTCGGGTAACGGCGCGGTCATGCGCTCGCCGTCGCGCTCGAGCTCCATGAACGGCCCGTACCGACCGATGCGGATCCGCGGGGCGAGGTCGGTCAGAACGACCGTCGATGCCTCGCGCGGATCGATCTTCTCCTCTCGCTGCTGGAGTCGGTGCTCGAACCCCTCATCGCCCGAGTAGAACTCGGCCAGGTACTCCCGCCAGTCGACGTCCCCCGAGGCGATCTCGTCGAGCGAGCCCTCCATTTCGGCCGTGAAGCCCGTGTCCACCAGATCGGGGAAATGCTGCTCGAGCAGGCCGGTCACGGCGAAAGCGATGAACGTGGGGACGAGCTGTTTGTTCTGTCTCTCAGCATATCCACGATCGAGGATGGTCGAGATGATAGAGGCGTACGTGGACGGGCGTCCGATCCCGTCGCTCTCCAGCTCCTTCACCAGCGTGGCTTCCGTGTACCGCGCGGGGGGCTTCGTCTCGTGCCCGAGGCTTTCGAGCTCGCCGCAATCGAGGTCCTGGCCTTCGGTGAGCGCGGGCAGCATGACTTCCTGGTCCTCGAGCGCGGCATCCGGTCGTCGGAGCCCTCCACATACGCCCGGAAGAAGCCGGCGAACTCGATGACCTTCCCCGTGGCCCTGAATCGCGCGTCTTCCGCGGCGATCAGCGCGGTGAGGTGACGCTGCCGAACATCCGCCATCTGAGTCGCGACCGTGCGCTTCCAGATGAGCTCGTAGAGCGCCTTCCGCTTCCCCGTGAGTCCGAGCTCGGTAGCCGTGGGCATCTCCGTTCCGGCCGGCCGGATCGCCTCGTGAGCCTCCTGTGCCCCCTTGGCCTTGGTCCGGTGCCGGCGCGGCTCGTCACTGAGGTACTCCTTGCCGTACCGCGTCTCGACCCGGTGGCGAATCGCCGCGATCGCCTGTTCCGACAGGCTGACCGAGTCCGTTCGCATGTACGTGATCAGCCCGTCCTCGTAGAGCCCCTGCGCGATCCGCATGGTCTCCCGGGCACCCAGATTGAGCTTCCGATTCGCCTCCTGTTGCATGGTGGCGGTCGTGAAGGGGGCGTAGGGACTCCGGGTCGATCGCCGCTCCTCGAGGGATTCGACGGTGAAGTCCGCGGCCGAGAGGCGGTCCCGAAGCGCCGCCGACGCCGGCTCGTCGAGATGCACGACGTCTCGCCCCGCCTTGAGGGCGCCCGTCTTCTCGTCGAAGTCACGGCCACTGGCGACCGCCACTTTGCCGAGCGTCGTGAGGTCGGCCGTGAACGCCCGGCCCTCGGCTTCGAGGTGAGCGCGGAGGTCCCAGTAGCTCGCCCGTCGGAAGGCGCGACGCTCTCGTTCCCGCTCGACGAGGAGCCGGACGGCGACAGACTGCACTCGGCCAGCCGATAGCCCCGGGTTGATCTTCTTCCAGAGCAGGGGCGACAGCTTGTAGCCGACGAGCCGATCCAGGATCCGACGAGCCTGCTGTGCCTCGACGCGATTGATGTCGAGCTCGCCGGGGGTGTCGATCGCCGCCAGAACGGCCGGTTTCGTGATCTCGTTGAACGTGATCCGGCGAAACCGCTCGGGTTGGGCCTTCTCGAAGCCGAGGACGTGTGCGATATGGTAGGCGATCGCCTCTCCCTCGCGATCAGGATCCGTCGCGAGCAGGACCGTGTCCGCGTCCTTTGCCGCGCTCTTGAGCTTCTTGAGGATCGCCCCCTTGCCGTCGATGGTGACGTACTCGGGCTCGAACCCGGCTTCGACGTCCACGCCGAGACCGCTCCTGGGCAGGTCACGGACGTGCCCCACCGAGGCCTCCACACGATACCCCTCGCCCAGATACGCCTCGAGCGTCTTCGCCTTCGCGGGCGACTCCACGATCACCAGGTTCTTCAAATCGGTCTCCGAACTCTCCCGTTCTTCATACGCTTTCAGCTCCCCTCGTCGCGTCCCGGCCGCCAACCGGCCTCGATCAGCCCGCGGGCCACCTCATCGGCCACCTGGTGGGGCGACAGATCGTCCGTGTCCACGATGATCTCGGCCTCTCCATATGCGGCCTCGCGTGCCCCGGCGAGCTCCAACAGCCTGGCCCGCCCGTCACGCCCGGCAAGCAGCGGTCTATCCGCCGCGCCCCCTGCCAGCCGATCAAACGCCGCAACAGGGCTTACGCGCAACCAGACCCTGACGCAACCTGCGGCCTCCCGCCGTATGTCGTGCCGAGCCATCCAGCCGCCCCCTGTCGCGACGACCAGATGGGGCCGCGTCAGCAGTCTTTCGCTCGCCCGCGCCTCGGCCTCGCGGAAGCGTCTTTCGCCTTCGGCAAACAGCTCGGAGACAGTCGTTCCCTCCACCTCCTCGACGTACTCGTCGAGGTCGACGAAGTCGTATCCGAGCCGAGCGGCCAGCAGCGGGCCGACTGTGCTCTTTCCCCCGCCCGAGAGGCCGACCAGCCAAACGCTATTCGGCGGATCCGTCACCCGTTCCATCCACGCTTCCGCGGCCCGATGCGGCGATCCTCTCCAGGTATCCGTCGAGGTTCCGCCGGATGTCGCCGAGCGCATCGCCCCCGAATTTCTCGATCCACGCGTCAGCGAGAACCAGCGCGACCATCGCTTCTCCGACGATCCCCGCGGCCGGCACAGCGCAGGCATCGCTCCGTTCCCGTATGGCTTTTGCCGGCTCTCCCGTGGACGTATTCACCGAGTCGAGCGGGCGCCGCAGCGAGCTGAGCGGCTTCATGGCCACCCGGCAGACGAGCGGCTCGCCGGTCGTCATCCCGCCCTCGAGCCCCCCCGCGTTGTTCCGCCTTCGCGAGAAGCCCCCCGTCGCTCCGCGCTCGTCCGCGCGGTCGATTTCATCATGAACGTCCGAACCCCGCACTTCGGCGACGCCGAAGCCCATGCCGATCTCGACGCCCTTCATCGCGTGGATCGACATCAGGGCTCCGGCCAGACGGCCTCCCAGCCTCGTATCCCAACCCACGTGGCTGCCGAGTCCCGCCGGCAGTCCACGGGCCACGACCTCGAACACGCCCCCGAGCGAATCGCCGGCTCTGCGCGCGTCGTCGATCGCGGCGACCATCCCCGCGCCCGCCCCATCGTCGAGGCAGCGCACGGGCGAGGCGTCCGCAACGGAGTTGATGTCCTCGGGCACCTCGACCGGCCCTTCGACCCACACGGGGCCGATCCGCGTCACGTGACTGCCGATCGTCACGCCGAATTCCGACAGGAGACGTTTCGCCACGGCACCCGCCGCGACTCTCGCGGCGGTTTCGCGGGCGCTGGCCCGCTCGAGTATGTCCCGCGCGTCGGTTCGATCGTACTTCAGCATCCCGGCGAGGTCCGCGTGGCCGGGTCTCGGCAGGACCACACGCCGCAGGGCCTCGGGGTCTTCCGTCTCCGGTGCCTCGACCGCCATGGCTTCGAGCCAGTTCTTGTGGTCGCGGTTCGGGATGCGTATGGCGACCGGCGACCCGATCGTCTCCCCCAGTCGCACGCCGGCGAAGATCTCGCCCAGGTCCTCCTCGATCATCATTCGACCGCCGCGCCCATGACCACCCTGACGGCGCGACAGCTCCGACGCGATGTCGCTCGGGGCGACCGGCAGCCCGGCCGGCACACCCTCCAGCACGGCCACAATGGCCGAACCGTGAGATTCCCCGGCGGTCGTGAGTCTGAGACACCTGAGCACGTTCGGTTCTCTCTCGAGCTGGGATGAGGCCGGATCTGCCCGCAGACCGAAAACAAACGGGCCCGGCGCGAACGCCGGGCCCGAAACGTGAGGGCGCGTTGTGCAGCGAACAAGCAGAGCCCTACCTGTTGTCGCCGCCCCTCGGAGCCACGATGTGCGGCGTGACCAGGATAATCAGGTCCTGCTTCACCTCGTTCTCCTTCGTGGTGCGGAAGAGGCTGCCGAGAATCGGAATGTTCATGAGTCCCGGAATGCCGCTCTCGCTTCGGCTGACCTCGCTGAGGGTGAGTCCGCCGATCACCGCGGTCTCTCCATCGTCCAGGAGAAGCCGCGTCTGGCCGATCTGCTTCTCGAAGACGAAGCCGACATCGGACACGCCCACCTGTAGACCCGACCGTTCCGCGGCCAGATCGAGGAGAATCTGGTTGTTGTTGGTGACGTGCGGTGTCACCTCGAGGATAATCCCCGTGTCCTCGAACTGGACCGTCGCCTGTGCGTCGCTCGAGTTGGCCCCGGCATCCAGCACACGGATCGGCGTACGCTCACCGACCTGGATTCTGGCGCGCGAGTTGTCGACCACCTGGATCGACGGAGCCGCCTGGACGTCTGACAGCTGGTGCGACTCGAGGGCCTCGATGAAGGCGAACAGCGAGTAATCGCCGAAGGCCACCGCGGTCAGGATCTGGAGCGCCGGGGAGACGACACGGTCGTTCGCGTTTGCGAGCGCGGCGATGGCGTCACCGCCGATGTTCACCAGCGTCTCGTTGGTCCGCTTGAAGAACGCCTGGTCCGGGATGCCGTCGCCGTCCGTGTCCACCAGCTGCGGCGGTTCGTTCGGATCGGGCACCTCGATTACGTCGTTGATCCCCTGCTCGACGAACCCGCCGTCGCGCTCCTTCAGATCGTAGACGATCCCAAGCTCCTGCACGTCGGTCCTGTCGACGAAGACGATCTTCGCCTCGATCGCGACCTGCGGCATCCGCTTGTCGAGCGAACGAACAAGGGTGTCCATACGCGCGACGACCGACGGAGCGTCCGTCACGATCACCGAGTTCGTCCCGGCATACGCTACCACCTGGCCACGGTCGGGGGTGACGAGCTTCGAGAGAGTCTCCGCCACCGAGTCCGCGCTGGCATAGTTGATCCGCATGACACGTGTCTCGGACAGAAGTCCGTCGCGTGCCTTCAGATTCTCGAGACGGTCGACGATGATGATGCCGCTTTCGCTCGTCTGCCATCCGAGGTTCTGCGCTGAGAGAATGGCGCTCAGCGCGACGTCCCAGGGCTGGTTCTTGATATCGATCCCCTGGACCGACACCTGAGCCACCTCGCCGTTGGGAACGATCGACACGCCCGCGAACTCCGAGAACCCGGCGAGGACGTCCAGCATCGTGGCGCTGTCGTAGGCCACCGAGATTCGCGGCTGCGCCTGTTGGAGCGCGTCCGCGAGACCGGCGAACTCTTCGCTCGCCCCGAAGACGTTGTCCCCACGCGTGGTGGTTGCGGTCTCGGTGGTGGCCGACCGGCCCGTCTCGCTCGTGATGTTCGTCGTCCAGGTCGTGAACGCCTCGCCGGGATTCTGAAAGCTCACCCCGACGTTGCCGCTCTCCTGATCGACCTGATACTCGAGCTCTCGAGTCAGATCGAAGACGAGCCGCACGACGTCCGGCCGGAACTGACTCGAACGCATCCGAATCACTCCGCCGCGGCCGATCGCCTCATAGCTGTGACGGCTGAGGGCATGATTCGCCCCTTCGACGTCGAGAATCAGCCTGGGCGGCTCCGCGAGCATGAAGTGGTGGACGGAGACGTCGGTGTTCCCGACCATGACGGTAATCTGTGTCTGAGCACCCGCAGGGGTGATCTGGACTTCCCTTACGTCAGCCGGCGCAACGGTGAACCACGCCGCGAACGCGAAGGCCAGGATGGACCGAGCCATCATCCTTCACTCTCCTTGTCTCGCTTCACCCGAAGGGTCTCCTGTCGACTGATCCCGAAGCTCGTGATCAAGAAATCCACTTCGTTCGTCCGGATCGCGATGATCCGCGTTTCGCCGAGGCTCTCGCCCTCGCGAACTCGGTATCGGCGCCCGGTATTCTCATCCAGAAGCGTCGCGACGCTCCCGATGCTCGGGTTGAACAGCACACCACTCAACCGCAAATCGTCGAATTGCGGCCCGATCTGCTCCCCGGCGTTGAGCGGGCGGAACGGATCGCGGCGCCCGAGCGAGGGATACTCGAAGATCTCCCGCTCGTAGACCGTCGCCGCGGGAGTCACGCTCTGAGCGCTCACCCGCATCGCCGTCGTCGGCAGCACGATTGCGGCTCCGAACGCCGCAACAGCGGCGTGCCGGCCCCATCGACTGTTCGATCGAGACCCCATCATCATCCACCCTCCCGCACAGTAGAACCGCCCGGTGGGAGCACGAAGGTCTCCAACTGGAATCGGGCGCTCACGTATTGCCGACCGGAGTTCGTCGAGCGACTCGGTCGGATCTCCTCGACTTCGGGGCGCACGATCCGGGTGAACGAGGCTACCCGGGCGAGGAACTCCCCGACGTCGTGATATTCGCCTTCGACTTGCATGGACCAGTTCTGACGCATGAAGTAGCCCGCGCTGTCGGGCGTCGGCTCGGCCGGCGTGACGTTCACGAGGTCGAGTCCGAGAGATTGGCTCTCCGCCGCGATCGCTTCGTAGATCGCCGGCACTTCACCCTCCGCGGGGACCAGCCGCTCGAGCATCGCGAACTGACGCTCCCCGAGCTCCAGCTCCTCTCGAACCGCGTCGAGATTGGCCATCCTCGCCTCGGCGAGCTCGTTGGCTCGCTCCACGAGATCGATCCTCTCCTCGAGCTCCGTCAGGCTGTCGGCTCGCGGGCTCAGGACGTAGAGGTAACCGAGGGCACCGACCGCCACGAGGGCGATCAGGGCGAGAATTCTGTACTGGTCTTTCGGGTCTTCCGGAAGTAGTGCCATGTCAGAATCCCGTCGTCTCGATGATCGGCTCGGTACGTGAGGCGCCTGCCGCTGGCTTGGTGAACCGGGCGGTCAGGGTGAAGGCCTGCACCGAAAGCTCTCCGTCATTTAGCGTCTGTTTCTGGCTGCCGAG
>Ga0224508_10005358_pt1 | contig 10283 bp, 8 predicted proteins | sample SF_Jan12_sed_USG_4_FD_170157 | JGI IMG/M metagenome (GOLD analysis project Ga0224508, IMG submission 170157) | Sediment microbial communities from San Francisco Bay, California, United States - SF_Jan12_sed_USGS_21 | ecosystem: Environmental > Aquatic > Marine > Sediment | place: USA: California... | reverse complement strand
CTGCCAGCGATCCCACATTAACGCCTTGTCAGTTTCTGTGTAGTAAATCCTCGGTCGCATTTTCATTTTCAACATCCTCCTCTCTATAGTTAGAGATTAGGTGTTGCATCGACCGATTGAAATCGCAGTCGTAAATCGCCGCTGACTTTTGGATTTTGAGCGTCAGCTTTCTCCAAAGGAGACGCTCAATCGCGTTTGCCGAGCTTCGTATTTCGGCCAGAAGCGGACGCCTAGAATCTATTTCTAAGCTTCTTTTTCCGATACGAAGCCGCCGTATGTCGAAGAAAGCTCCAGACTTCCTTGACCGCTATTCATCAATCCGAAAAACCAGGGTGATGCTTTCTAAGATTAGCCAATATGCGGACCCGGTGCACTAGCTAGGCAATCTGCCAGTATCTGTAGGTTCTGCGCTATGTCTTCACGAGTGCCATAACCGCCCAAAGATACGCGTACCGCCGGTGGAACAGCAGTGCGGCCGATGATAAATCGCTCGGATGGCCAGACGTTGATTCCCTTCGTGCTAGCTTTTTCAACAAATTGGCCCGGTGTCCACGGCTCGGGCAGTTCTACCCAGACCCATGACGCATTGCTACGAATTTGTGCAATTCCGTCAAAGGTTTCACGAGCCAGCTTCCTACGCTCGGCAAACTCGGAACGCTGCCAATCAACTATTCTGCCGGCGGTGCCGTCCATGATCCAGGATTTCGGGGACAGTATACCTATTTCGTACTTGCCCAAACATTTCAACCTGAGCGAATTAAGTATACTGTCCCCGGAATCGTCCGCTCTAACCCGAAATTCACGCGCATGAAGACAGCGCGTGCGCGTGCCTCGGCCTAAATCACGCCCGCATCCGATAACTCGCCGCAGACCTGCGCCACCGACCGACGCACGATCGCCGCAATCTCCGCCATGTCTTCCTGTGTCGTGATCAATGGCGGCGCGAAGCCAAGGATATCGCCATGCGGCATTGCTCGGGCGATCAAGCCGTTGGCGAGACAAGCGGCGGACATACGCGGTCCGACCTTGTGGCTCGCGTCGAAGCGGGTCTTGTTGGCGGGATCGGCGACAAATTCGATCGCGGCGAGCATGCCGGTGCCGCGGACCTCGCCGACGATCGGTGATTCGGCAACCGCGTCGGCAAGCGTGTCGCGCAACGCGTCACCGAGCCCGGCCACATGCTCGACTATACGATCGTTCTCGAGGACGTCGAGGTTGGCATTGGCGGCGGCGACACAGATCGGGTGCCCGCTGTAGGTGTAACCGTGCGAAAACGCCCCGATCTCGTCGGAATGGGCCGACAGCGCGTCTGTGACACGCTCGCCGATGAGGACCGCCGACAGCGGCGCGTAAGCCGACGTCAGGCCCTTGGCCACGGTGATCAGGTCGGGTTCGATGCCGTAACGTTCGCAGCCGAACCAGGCGCCGATGCGGCCGAAGGCGGTAACCACTTCGTCGACGATCAGCAGCACGTCATAGTTGCCCAGGACATTCTGAATCTCGTCCCAGTAACCCTCAGGAGGCGGAATGATACCGCCGGTGCCGAGCACCGGTTCACCGATGAATGCACCCACCGTGTCCGGGCCTTCGGCCAGAATCATCTGCTCGAGCTCGGCCGCGCGCCGGCGCGAAAACTCGAGCTCGGACTCGTCCGCCTCGGCGCCCCAGTGATAATGCGGCACGCCGGTGTGCAGAATGCTCTTTACCGGCAAATCCATGTGCGCGTGGTAAAAATTCATTCCGGTCATCGAACCCGAGACCACCGAACAGCCGTGGTAGCCGCGTTCGCGCGCGATAATTTTTTTCTTGTCCGGCTTGCCGATCAGGTTGTGGTAATGCCACACCAGCTTGGCCTGGGTTTCGTTGGCGTCCGAACCGGACAGGCCGTAGAAAACCTTTTTCACGTTACCCGGCGCGCGCTCGACCAGGCGCTGCGACAGGCGCGCGAGTTCGCGCGTGGTGTGCCCGGCATAACAGTGGTAATAGGCGAGCTGATGCGCCTGGCGCGCGATCGCATCGGCGACCTCGGTGCGGCCGTAACCGATGTTGACGCAATAGAGCCCGGCGAAGCCGTCGATCGAGGTTTTACCCTCGGCATCGGTGATGCGAATCCCCTGCCCGCTCTCGACGATGCGCGGCCCGCCGAGTTCGTCGGCCTCGAAGGCACGCAGCGGGGTAAACGGGTGCAGGTTGGTGGCGCGATCCATCCGCGAAATCTCGTCATTGGTCAGCGCGGACTGCAATTTTCCGGGTTCGATAATGGCATTGTTGTTCATGTCGGTTCCTGTAAAAAGGCGGCTACACGTCAGGCGTAGTCGCGACAGACGTACTTGACCTCGGTAAAGGCCTCCATGCCAAGGCGGGCGCCCTCGCGCCCGAGCCCTGACTGCTTCATGCCGCCGAACGGGATCGGCGCGCCGGTCACCTTGGTGCGGTTGACCGCGACCATGCCGTACTGCAACGCGCGCGTCAGGCGGTAGATGCGGTGTGCGTTCTCCGCGTGCACGTAGGCGACCAGGCCGTACTCGGTATCGTTGGCGCGCGCAAGCGCTTCATCCTCGGAGTCGAACGGGGCAATGCCCGCGACCGGACCGAAGGTTTCCTCGTGAAAGATTCGTGCCTCGGCCGGCACGTCGGCAAGCACGGTCGGCTGGTAAAACAGTTCCCCGGCGTCGTGCTTCGCGCCGCCGGTCAACAGGCGCGCGCCGCTCGCGACGGCATCCTCGACCTGCTCGATCTGTTTGTTCAGTGCATCCAGATTCATCAGCGGTCCGATCGCGGCATTGTCGAGTCCGCGGCCGACGGTGAGCGCGGCGGTTTTTTGCGCGAAGCGCGCGCAGAATTCATCGTACACCGGCCGTTCCACGAGGATACGATTAGCCGCGAGGCAATCCTGGCCCGAGGTCGCAAATTTGGCCGAGATCGCGCATTCGACGGCGCGTTCCAGCTCGGCGTCGGCGAATACCAGGAACGGCGCGTGCCCGCCCAGCTCCATGACCATGCGCTTGACCGTATCCGCGCTTTGCCTGAACAGCAGGCGCCCAACCTCGGTCGATCCGGTAAACGAGATGGCGCGCACGGTCGGCGTCGCCATCCACTCGGCCACGATCACGCGCGCGCTGCCCGGCAATACGTTGAACACGCCGCGCGGGAACCCGGCTCGGACGGCGAGTTCGGCAAGCGCGAGCGCCGACAGCGGCGTTTCGTGCGACGGGTGCGCGACCACGGTACAGCCCGCGGCGAGCGCGGCCGCGGCTTTGCGGGTCAGCATTGCGTGCGGAAAATTCCACGGCGTGATCAGCCCGGCGACACCCACCGGTTCTCGCCAGACCTCGACCTCCGCGCCCTTCAGGTGCGATGTCACGCCCTCGATGTTCGGCCGCTTGGCTTCCTCGGCGTAAAACTCGACGAAAGACGCGCCATAATCAATTTCGCCACGCGACTCGTCCAGCGACTTGCCCTGTTCCAGCGTCATGATCAGCGCCAGGTCTTCCCGGTGCTCGACAATCAGGTCATACCAGCGGCGCAGAATCTGCGCGCGCTCCTGCGGCAACGACATCGACCAATCGGGAAAGGCGGCCTGCGCGGCTTCGACCGCGGCCCGGCTCTGCGCCGCGCCAAGACTCGCGACCGACGCCAGCCGAGCGCCGTCGGCCGGATCGGTGACGTCGAAACGGGCGTCGCCCTTAGCGGCACACCAGGCGCCGTCGACGTAGGCATCTTCACGCCACAGGGATGCGTCGTGCAGCAAATTCGAACTTTTATCACCGGACCGGGGCAGTTGATCAAGCGACATTTCGATTAACCTCTCGTTTCATTTTATTGACAGGAAGCCCCCCCGGTCAGATCACCATTACCGGGCACTGCGCCAGGCTGGTAACCTTGTGCGATACGCTGCCGAGCAGGTAGCGGGTCGAGTCGCTCATGCCGCGGCTGCCCATGACGATCAGGTCGACGCCGTGGTCTTCGCTGAACTTGACGATCATGCGCGCGGGCCCGCCGCCCATGTAGAACGAACGAACTTTCTCCACACCCTTCGACTTTACGTAAGCCTTGCTGCGCTCGGCGACTTCCCGGGCGAATTCCTCGAGCGCTTCGTCGGTCGATCGGGTCAGGTCGTCGCGCACCATCGTCATCGAGGCTTTCCACAGGTTGTGCTCGCGGTAAACCGACAGAATCAACAGTTCGGCATCGCACAGCTTTTGCAGCTCGATCGCCTGGTCGAGCGCGGCGTGCGCGGCTTCGGAGCCGTCCACGGGTACCAGGATCGTTTTAAACATGCCCGCCCTCCATTACTTGTCGAAAGCGACGTCGCGCAGGTAGAGCGCGATTTCGGGAAAGAAGATCAGCAGTACCGCGACCAGCAGCAGGATGAACACGAACGGCGGCGTGCCCCGAATTACCTCCAGGTAAGGCTGTTTGAACACCGCCACCGCGGTGAAGATGTCGCAACCGAACGGCGGCGTCGCCGAGCCGATCGCGGCCTGCAGCGTGATCAGCGTGCCGACCAGGATCGGATCGAGACCGGTGCTCTTGATCACTGGTGCGAAGATCGGCACCAGGATCAGGATGACGACGATGGGATCGACGAACATGCAGCCGATGAAAAACGCGATCGCGATCACGAACAGCACGCCAGTCGGTCCCATTTGATCGATGCCGATACCGCTGAGGATAGCCTGCGGAATCTGGGCGAAGGATAGCACCCAGGCGAAGGCGGCGCCGGCGCCGACGAGGATGAAGACCACCCCGGTGACGAGACCGGTCGACTTCGCGATGGAATAAAAATCGCGGATCGTGATCGACTTGAACACGATGGTTTCGAGGAACAGCGCGTAAAGCACGCTGACCGCGGCGGCCTCGGTCGGGCTGAAGATCCCGCCGAAAATGCCGCCGACGATAATCACCGGAAAGCCCAACGGCCAGCCCGCGCGCTTGATCATGTCGAAGCGCTCCTTCCAGCTCGCCGGCTCCTCGGTCGGGACTTTCTTGACCGTGGCGTAAATCATGCTGTAAATCGAAAATAGCACGAGGATCAACAGGCCCGGCCCGATACCGGCGATGAACAGTTCCGGAATCGACGACTTGGACACCACGCCGTAGATGATCATGCCGATGCTCGGCGGGATCAGAAACGCGATATCGCTCGAGTTGACGATCAACGCGAGCACGAATGAATTGTCGTAACCGCCCTTCAACATGCGCGGCCGCAACGGGCCACCGACCGCGACCACGGTCGCCTGGGTCGATCCCGATACCGCGCCGAACAGGGCGCAAGCGCCCGAGGTGCTGACCGCGAGCCCGCCCTTGATGTGGCGCACGAAGGCCATCACCAGGTCGACCAGGCGGTCGGCGGAATGGCCCCGGGTCATGATGTCGGCGGCGAGAATGAACATCGGTACTGCGATCAGCGACGCCGGGCGGATACCGCCGAGCATTTGCTGCACCATGAACTCGGTACGGCCGATATCGCCGAACAGCGACACGACGCCGACGAATGCGCCGATGATCAGCGGTATCATCATTGGAAAACCGAGCAATAGCAGCACCAGCATGACCAGGAATATCGCGAGCGCCATGGCTAAACCTCGATTTCTTGCGCTTCGTGCTCGTGCAGGTTGGTCGAAAGGTAAATTTCCTTTTCCCGAACGTTCTTGACCATCGTCAGCGCGTACTGCACGCCGGTGACGAAAAACCCGACCGGCACCCACAGGTAAACGAGGTAAACCGGCACTCCCAACGCGGGCATGATGCGGCCCTTGGACTGGATGCTCAGGATGTACTCCACCGAATACCAGGCCAGGAACAGCATGCAGAATGCGGTGACGCCGGTGATCACGATCATCATGATCTTGCGCACCTTGTCCGGCATGGCGTCGTATATTGCCGACATCCGAATGTGCCGACCGTGGCGCGCCGCGTAACCGACGCCGGCGAAGGTCACCAGCAGGATAAAAATGCTATTGAGCTCCTCCGCGAAAATGATCGAATGGTTGAAGATGAAACGGCTGATGACATTAGCGATGGTATTAACCGCCATCAGGATTACGCCGAGCGCCATCATGACCTCTTCGATCCTGGCGATAATGCCGTCGATCGTGTCGAGCAGGCCCGCGACCCCGCCTTTACTGCTTTGGGCTTCTCTCATGATCTATTCCCGGATCGGTGGCTAGTTGAAACAAAGACTGACCGGAGACAGGCGTTACGGGGTCCCGTCGAGACCCCGTAACGGAAGGAGGAGTAAATCCCCTGCAATTCTCCAGGAAAGTTTCTTGGCTTACTGCCCGGCCGCCTTCAGGTCCTTTTTCATCTGCGAGATGATCGCGGCGCCGCGATCGCCGGCCTTTTCGATGAAGGCTTCCTCGACCGCCTTGGCGCGCTTCATGAACACTTCACGCTCGGCATCGGACAGGCGATTGATCACGGCTTCCGGGTTCGACTTGCGAATTTTTTCGAGGCCGACCTTGTCGAGCTCGACCGCCATGTCCAGGATGTAGTCATGCGCATGGCCGGTGGCATCCTGCACCAGCTTCTTGTCCGCCGCGCTCAGCCCATCGTAGAAGTCGGCGTTGGCCATAACCGCGGTGGTGTACTGCGCGTGACCGGTGTAGGTCAGCACCGGCGCGAGATTGTCGAGGTCGTAAGCTTCGATCCACACGGTCGGATTTTCCTGACCGTCGACCATGTTGGTTTTCAACGCGCCGATCAGCTCGCCCCAGGACATCGCGATCGGCGAGGCGCCGAAGGCCTTGTAGGTTTCGAGCAACAGGGGCGACGGCATGGTGCGGATTTTCATCCCGGCGAGATCTTCGGGATTACGGAAGGGTTTCATCGTGGTGACGACCTGTTCGCCCTCGGGGAATACCGACAGTAGTTCGAGACCGTGTTCACGATAGATTTCGGGAAACATTTCGTTGACCGCCTTGCCCTGCTTGAAGTAGTGCTTGATCGCATCGGGATTGGTCGGCTGTACGTAGGGCACCAGGAAGGCTTCGGCTTCCGGAATCATCGCGCCGGTGTAACCCGGGGACTGATCGATGAATTGCAGCAGACCGGCCTGGGCCTGTTCCATCGCATCGGCGGACTCACCGAGCGCACCGATCGGATAGATCTTGACCGTATGATCCGAGTTAGACTCGATGTATTCCTTGAACTTTTGCGCGTACATGCCCTGCGGGTCGGTAAGCGCTTCTTCCATGGCGTAACGCCATTCATCGGCCCGGGCGGCCGTACCGAAGGCAATTCCCGCAATCAAACTAAGCGTCGCCAATAATCTAAACATGATGGACTCCTCTTGTGTAACTTGTCATTTTTATCAGTAAAACGAAGCGGCCATTCGGCGATTCGGGCTTCGGCCCGGCCTGAATGCCACCCACGAATCTATTATTCTAATAGGGTTCCGTGCAATAATACGGTGAGTTAAAACCCTTGTTCGCCTATTTTCTGCAAGATGAATTCAAAACTTGAAGAATCCAGTATCGATGAAATCGATTTGAAATTGCTCCGGTTGCTGCAACGGGACGCCCTGGCCAGCACCGAAAACCTCGGCGACGAGGTCGGACTGTCGCCGACTGCGGCCAAGCGCCGGGTCAACAAAATGCGCGCCGGCGGCGTCATCGCGCGTGACGTGTCGATCGCGGATCACAAGCAACTCGGCTTCGACGTCTTTTCGCTGGTCTTCGTCAACCTCGAACGCGACCGACGCGATATCATGAACAACTTCAAGCGCGCGATTCGCGAACACCCGCGCATCCTGCAGGCGTTTTACACCACCGGCGACGCCGACTTCGTGTTGCTGGTGGCCTCGCAAACGCTGGCAGACTACGAGGAATTCACGCAAAAATTTTTCTGGGAAGAACCCGACATCAAGAGCTTCAGGACCATGATCGTCATGGAAAGCGTCAAGCTCGGTCTGGAGTTTCCGCTCGAGGAATTAATCGATTCCGGTTGATGCGGGACCGCGGCGCGGCGTATCAGTTTTCGATCGCGAAGGCTTCACCGTGCGCCTGCCACTGCGAATCCGGAACCAGCACGATTTTGCCCAGGTAATTGTTGGCGCGATTGACGAAACAGGCTTCGGCGCGGTGGATGTCGGAGAGTTTGAAAGCCCCGTGCAACACCGGCCTCAGCCGGCCGTCGCGAATCCACTCGACCAGCCTCGCCGCCTCGTCGCGCGTGCCGTGCGAAACGCCGAAGATCTGAACCTGGTAGAGGTATATCCGGGTCCACATAATGCGGGTGACGTTGTCCGCGCCGGCACCGGCGACAGACAGGCGCGGGTAGGTCCTGCGTTCGCCCATGCGCTGTATCATCACGTCGATGAACCGGTTGGTGGTCTCGCCGCCGACCAGGTCCATGACCGCATCGATAATCTCACCGCCGGTCGCGGCATTGACCGCTTCGCACCAGTCGTCGACCCGGGTGCGATCGATAACGGCTTCCGCGCCCAGTTCGAGCAGCGCCGCTTCCCGCCCCGGGCTGCTGACCGCGTAAGGAATCGCGCCGAGAATGCGGCACAGCTGAATCAACGCCGTGCCCACCCCGCCGCTGGCCCCGGTGACGAGAATGCGCTCGCCCGCGCCGACACTGGCGACGTTGAGCATATGCAGGGCGGTCTGGTAGGAGCACATGCCCAGGGCGGCAAGTTCGGCGTCGCGGAGATCCGGGTTGGGAACCGCGTGAAACTGATCGGAGGGCACCGCGACATATTCGGCATATCCCCCGTCGGCGCCGTGACCGTAATAGTCCGGGACCAGGTTGATATGCGCGCGCCGGTCGGGATAAAGGTTGAAATCGAGCAGGCCGCGTTCGCCGATACGCGCCGCATCGACCCCCTCGCCCACTGCGGCGACGCGGCCGACGACGTCGGCCCCCTGGATGCGCGGAAAGGTCAGCGTGGCTTCACCGCCGACACGAAAGGATTCGACATCGTCTTCGCCCTCGACCGGGTACAGACCCTCGCGCGCCTTGCGATCGGTATTGTTCTTCGCCGTCGCCGTAACCCGCACCAAAACCTGGCCCGGCCCGGGATCGGGGCGCGGGATGTCGTCGCGCACGACCAGCTGGTCGACGCCGCCGTGTCCGACCAACTGCACGCCCATCATGACGTCGGGCAGATCCTGTTCGGTGCTCATGGGTTGCTGTTTTCCCCCGCTCGTTTTCCCGGATCTCGCCCGGTACCGGCGCATGGCCGTCGATTTGCACAATTCTATGGCATGACACCGCCGCTTATCTGCACTTTTCCATTTTTCGACGACAGAATTCTGCACCCCGGAATCAAAACGAGACGATAATAGTACCCGGATTTTGATAGTCTTAGCCGCTCGAATGCATCGCGCCACGCCGCGGCGAGTGCGGTGGAAGTGTTGATACAATTATCGAGCGACGAGGTATCCAGAGTGCGGATCGAGAAAATCACCGTCTACACCGGTGAATTGAGTTACGCGGGTAAAGCCTACAGCTTTTCCCAGGGACGGATTTACACGGCGTTTCCAACCACCGTCGTCGCGCTCAAAACGGATACCGGCATTACCGGCTACGGCGAAGTCTGCCCCTGCGGGCCGGCCTACATGCCGGCCTATGCCGAAGGCGTGATCCCGGCGCTGGAGCAGCTGGCCCCGGTCGTACTCGGTGAAGACCCGACGCACACCCTGAGCCTGATGCGGCGCATGGATCTCGCGCTCAACGGGCACGGCTTCGCAAAGACACCTATTGACCTTGCCTGCTGGGATATCCTCGGCAAACACAGCGAGCTGCCGGTGCATGTTTTGCTCGGCGGGCGCATGATGGAATCGATTCCGATTCACCGGGTCGTGCCGCTGGGCACCCCGGACGAAACCCTGGCCTCGGTCGACGAATTACGCGCCCGCGGTTACGGCCACTTTCAGATCAAGCTCGGCCTCGGTGTGGCGGAAGACATCGCGACCATGCAAACGGTTTGCGCGTCGGCCAGGCCCGGCGAAGTCTTCGTCGGTGACGCCAACGCGGCCTGGAACCGCACTGAGGCGATCCGCATCTCGCGCGGCCTGCGCGAGCAGGACTGCATTCTCGAACAGCCCTGCACGGCAACCGTCGATTGCATCACCGTGCGGCCGCAGTTGCTGCACCCGGTCAAACTGGACGAAAGCCTCGGCAGCCTCGCCGAGGTGCGTGCAGCGATCGCCGCCAACGCAATGGACGCGATCGCGATCAAGCTGTCCAAGTTCGGCGGCATCACGCGCTCGCGCGTCATCCGCGACCTGTGCGTGGACGCCGGCATCGCGATGACAATCGAGGAAGCCTGG